>ERZ826613.4661-NODE-4661-length-9921-cov-5.077640_pt1 | contig 9921 bp, 8 predicted proteins | sample MGYA00519925_ERZ826613 | MGnify/ENA primary metagenome ERZ826613 (study PRJEB31778, sample SAMEA3449236) | human gut metagenome | biome: human gut; feature: human-associated habitat; material: faeces | place: United Kingdom | collected 2010/2012 ... | reverse complement strand
TCTTCATCAATCCGACCGGACGTTTTGTGATCGGTGGACCACATGGGGACAGCGGCCTTACCGGACGTAAGATCATCGTAGATACTTATGGGGGAATGGCGCGTCACGGCGGTGGAGCTTTCTCAGGAAAAGACTGTACAAAGGTAGACCGTTCAGCAGCTTATGCAGCACGTTATGTTGCTAAGAATATCGTAGCAGCAGGAATTGCCAAAAAATGTGAAATCCAGCTTTCTTATGCAATCGGTGTTGCACAGCCGACATCTGTCATGGTAGATACTTTCGGAACAGGAAAGATTGCAGATGATAAGCTTGTGGGAATCGTTCGAGAGAACTTTGACCTTCGTCCGGCTGGAATTATCAAGATGCTTGATCTGAGACGTCCGATCTACAAACAGACAGCAGCTTACGGACACTTCGGACGTAACGACCTGGATCTTCCATGGGAGAAGTTGGATAAAGTGGATACTTTGAAGAAATATCTTTAATAACAGGTTCTGAATTTGATCGTTTTAGAAAAAATTTAGAAAATTTTACGGGTGCTTTGATGTGAAGCACCCGTTTTTATGATATGCTATTAGTTATCAGGCAGACTTGCGTGAGCGCCATACGGACTTCATAACCGGGCGTGCACGATGAATGGAGGATGAATATAGCATGAAACTAAGGACGAAACTGGTGATTTCTTTTGTGACGATGATCATGATACCGACTATCCTGACAACGGCATTTATATTTGGAATTGCGCGTTATCAGATCGGAGTCATTGAGCATACTTATGGAATTACCGGTGAGGAATATAAAGATTTTGCAAAATCCATCAGAGTGCTGGGAGATATGCCGGAGATCCAGCAGTTTATTATAAGCGCATGTATCGCAGTAGTCCTGATTCTGGCATTTACAGCGATGATCATGATGGTGTGGATCTATGGAAGTATCATCAGTCCGATTCACAAGTTGCAGGAAGCAGCACAGAACGTAGAAGAAGGCAATCTGAATTTTGAGATCAAGCCGGAAAAAGATGATGAGATGGGACGGCTGATGCAGGCATTTGAAAAGATGCGGATCCGTCTGAGAGATAATGCAGAGGAGAAGCTGAAGAGTGACCGGGAAAGCAAAGAGCTGATCAGCAATATTTCCCATGACTTAAAGACGCCGATCACAGCGATCAAGGGCTATGTGGAAGGAATCCGTGACGGGGTTGCAGATACGCCGGAGAAGATGGAAAAATATATCGGAACCATTTATAATAAGGCGAATGAGATGGATACGCTGATCAATGAACTGACCTTATATGCGAAGATCGATACAAACCGGATCCCGTACAACTTTGCACCGCTTTCAGTCAACGATTATTTCAATGACTGTGCCGAAGATATTGAGATGGAGCTGGATTCAAAGAATGTAGAGTTTGGTTATTTCAATTATGTAGAGGGTGATCAGAAGATCATTGCAGATCCGGAACAGTTAAAGAGAGTGATCAACAACATTGTCAGCAATTCTTTGAAATACATGGAACGAGAGCACGGGCTGATCAATCTGCGGGTAAAGGACGTAGGTGATTTTATTCAGGTAGAGCTTGAGGATAACGGAAAAGGAATCGCAGCGAAAGATCTGCCGAATATATTTGACCGGTTCTACCGGACGGATGCTTCAAGGAATTCATCCAAGGGCGGAAGCGGAATTGGTCTTTCAATCGTGAAGAAGATCATTGAAGATCACGGTGGCAAAATCTGGGCGACCAGCCGGGAAGGTGTTGGCACAGTGATGTATTTTGTAATCAGAAAATATCAGGAGGTACCGATAAATGAGTAAGATTTTAATTGTAGAAGACGAAGAGAGTATTGCAGATCTGGAGAAAGATTATCTGGAGCTGAGTGGATTTGAAGTAGAGGTTGCGAATGATGGACAGACAGGGCTTGATAAGGCGCTTTTCGGTGATTTTGATCTGGTGATCCTGGATCTGATGCTTCCGGGCGTGGATGGCTTTGAGATTTGTCGTAAGGTTCGTGCGGAAAAGAATACACCGATCATCATGGTATCTGCGAAAAAAGATGATATCGACAAGATCAGAGGACTCGGACTTGGGGCTGATGACTATATGACCAAGCCGTTTAGTCCCAGCGAGCTGGTGGCAAGGGTAAAAGCACATCTGGCACGTTATGAGCGGCTGATCGGAAGTGCCGTGGAAGAGAATAAGGTGATCGAGATCCGTGGACTTAAGATTGATACCACTGCACGCCGAGTGTGGGTAAACGGAGTGGAGAAGAATTTTACAACAAAAGAGTTTGATCTTCTGACCTTCCTTGCCAGTCATCCGAACCATGTATATACCAAGGATGAACTTTTCAGCGAGATCTGGGATATGGAATCCATCGGAGATATCGCAACGGTAACTGTGCACATCAAGAAAATCCGTGAGAAAATTGAATATGATACCTCAAACCCACAGTATATTGAGACAATCTGGGGTGTGGGATATCGTTTCAAGATGTAATGAAAAAGAATAAAAGGAAAGAGATTACAGTATGATAACCAGTACAGGAAATGCCAGGGTAAAACAGCTTGTTACATGGCAGAAAAAGAGAAAGGCACGTGATGAAGAAGGCGTCTATATCGTAGAAGGGATCCGGATGTACCGGGAAGCTCCGCGTGCGCAGGTGAGAGAGGTTTATGTATCGGAGCAGTTTTACAGCCGATATGGAGAAGAGCTGGGACTTTCGGCATGGGGAAGACAGATAGAAATCCTGTCAGATCATGTATTTTCCCACGTGTCAGATACAAAGACACCACAGGGGATCCTGCTTGTGATGGAGCAGAGGAGCTGTGAAATATGTGAGATGCTGGATCTGGACGCGCAGGGAAGGAAACCGCTTCTGATGGTGCTGGATAATCTGCAGGATCCGGGAAACCTGGGAACCATTCTCCGTGCGGGGGAAGCGGCAGGCGTAACCGGCGTGATCATGAGTCACGACTGTGTGGATATTTACAATCCCAAGGTGATCCGTTCAACGATGGGATCGGTTTACCGAATGCCGTTTGTGTATGTAGAGCATTTACCAGAAACCCTGGAAGTACTTGCAGAAGCCGGGATTCATTCCTATGCGGCACATCTGAAAGGAAAGAACAGCTACGATCAGGAGGATTACACAAGAGGGACAGCATTTTTAATTGGAAATGAGGGTAACGGACTTCGGGATGAAGTGGCAGATGTAGCAGAGTGTTATATCAAGATTCCGATGTGTGGAGAGGTAGAATCACTGAATGCGGCGGTTGCATCTTCGGTTCTGATGTTCGAGGCGGCAAGACAGCGACGGTAGTGATGAGGGGAAATCAAGCGCAAAGGAGAGTGTGATTTGATGAAACCGATAATCGATTTAAATAAAGAATATGGATTGGTATTCGATGGAGGAGGAGCCAGAGGTGCGTATCAGATCGGTGCGTGGCGGGCTCTTTCGGAAGCTGGTGTGAAGATCAGTGCAGTAGCGGGTACTTCTGTGGGCGCCCTGAATGGCGCCCTTGTTTGTATGGGAGATCTGGAGAAAGCAGGACATATCTGGAAAGAGATGGCATTTTCCCGTGTTATGGATGTGGATGATGAGTTGATGGAACAGTTCTTTGATGGAGAGGCATCCATAAGAGAGATTTTGAAAGGTCTCTGGAAGAAGCTTGCAGATGGTGGAATTGATATTACACCGCTTAAGGAACTGATCCATGAGGTTGTAGACGAAGAAAAGATCAGGAAATGCGGAAAAGAATTCTGCCTTTTGACATTTTCTGTATCGGATATGAAGGAACTGGATCTGAGTATTGAAGATATACCGGAAGGTCTTCTGGAGGATTTTCTTCTTGCCAGCGCATATCTGCTTGGATTTAAAAATGAACCGCTGCACGGCAAGACATATATTGATGGTGGTGCGGTCAATAATGTGCCGACCGCGTCTCTTCTAAAAAGGGGATACAAGGATCTGATCCAGGTAAGGATCTTTGGTCCGGGAAGAGTGCCGAAGACGACGATTCCGGAAGACGGCTCTCTGCTGGAGATCGAACCGAGAGTAGGACTTGGCAGTATTCTCGAATTTTCGGCAAAGCGGAGCAGACAGAATTTGAAAATTGGCTATTATGATGCAAAAAGAGCGCTTTACGGGCTCACTGGATCGATTTACTATATTGAAGAAACACGAGAAGAGTGTTATTATGTAGAAATAATGAAGCTTTTGAGTGAACTTGAAAAGACGGAATATCGTTTCAAACTCAAGTTGCCGATCGGCTGTTCAGACAGAGAATTGTTCTATGGAATGCTGGAGGCAAGTGCGAAGCTCATGAGAATTCCAAAATATAATATTTATACAGCAGATGAACTGTGGAATGAGACGAGCAGAAAGTACGGGACTCTTACAGATGAGGGAAAAGAAAAACTGCCGAAATTCGTCCATGCGATTGCAAAGCTGAGAAAGGACTACAAGATGAATTTAAAAGGAAGAAGTTTTTTGAAATTGGAAGATTATACACCGGCAGAGATCGAATATCTCGTTGACCTGGCAGGTGAATTAAAGGCAAAGAAGAAAGCAGGAATTAAAGGACACAGCCTGGAAGGAAAGAACATTGCCCTTATTTTTGAAAAGCCATCTACAAGAACCAGATGTGCATTTACCGTAGGAGCACAGGATGAAGGTGGAATCCCGACATACCTCGCAGGTAATGAGATCCAGTTAGGCGATAAAGAGAGTATCGAAGATACAGCACGTGTACTTGGAAGAATGTTCGATGGAATCGAATTCCGTGGATTTGAACAGAGATACGCAGATGTACTTGCAGAGTATAGTGGAGTTCCGGTATGGAATGGTCTGACAGATACTACACATCCGACACAATGTCTGGCTATGCTCCTTACCATGAAAGAAGAATTCGGACACCTGAAAGGTCTGAAGGTTGCATACCTTGGAGATGGACGTAACAACGTTGCGAACAGCCTTCTGGTAGGATGCGCCAAAATCGGAGTAGATGTAGCAATCGTTGCACCGAAGCCACTCTGGACTTCGGAATCTCTGTGGAAGAGATGTGACGAATATGCAAAAGAATCCGGAGCAACTATCGAGATCACCGATGACCTTGATGGTGTAAAGGGAGCAGATGTCATTTACACAGACGTATGGATTTCCATGGGTGAAGAAAAGAAAGAGCAGGAAAGAGAGCGTCTCGGAAAGCCATATCAGGTAAATGCAGCTCTGATGGAACGTACAGGAAAAGATACTACAATCTTCTCACACTGCCTGCCGGCGATCAAAGAAAAAGAAGTTACCGAAGAAGTATTTGAAGGACCACAGTCAAGAGTATTTGATGAAGCTGAGAACCGTCTGCATACAATCAAGGCAGTTATGGTTGCAACTTTAGGAGAGAACGAATAATAAGCATGAAAGCGGAGATATTAAAGATGCTCCGGCAGAGCGATGGGTATCTGTCGGGGCAGCAGCTCTGTGACCACTTTCAGGTGTCCAGGACTGCTGTGTGGAAAGCAATCAATCAGTTAAAAGAAGAAGGCTATGAGATTGAAGCCGTGAGAAACAAAGGTTATCGCATTGTGGATATTCCGGATCGGATTACCGCAGATGCGATAAAAAGCTGTCTGGAGACAAAATGGATGGCGAAAAATCTGGAGTATTATGACGAGATCGATTCGACTAATAACCGGGCCAAAGCACTTGGCGAGGCCGGAGGTGCAGATGGAACTCTTTTTGTTGCGGAGACGCAGACGGCGGGAAAAGGAAGACGCGGCAGATGCTGGCAATCACCGGCGGGCAGCAGTATTTCCATGTCGATTCTGTTAAGACCTGTGATGAATCCGTCAGATGCACCGATGTTGACACTTGTCATGGCATATGCGGCAACGAAAGCTTTGCGTGAAAAGACCGAGTTGGATATAGGAATCAAATGGCCGAATGATCTGGTCGTGAGTGGAAAGAAGATCAGTGGGATACTGACGGAGATGAGCGCAGAGATCGATTACATCAATCATGTAGTGATCGGAATCGGAATCAATGTCAATATGGAGTCCTTTCCGGAAGATATCGCAAAGACAGCGACTTCACTGCGGATCGAAGCGGGCAAAGAATTTCGTAGGTTTGAGCTGATCGCTGCGATCATGGAGCATTTTGAAAAAGCCTACGAAGCGGTCTGCGAGGCGGGAAGTCTGGAGCCGATCATGGAAGATTATAACCGTCTGCTGGTAAACTGTGGGCGTCGGGTGCGTGTACTGGAACCGGAACATGAATATGATGCACTGGCACTGGGGATTGACAAGACCGGGGAATTGCAGGTAGAATGTGAAGACGGCAGCAGAAAGTCTGTCTTTGCCGGAGAAGTTTCGGTACGTGGAATTTATGGGTATGTATAGAAGGAGAATTTATGTATCAGGATAAGATCGTATTATGCGGAGCCAACTCTTACGAAGAAAAATTTTATATGAATCCGGATTTTGATAATCTGCCACAGCACATCAAAGATGAATTGAAGATCATGTGTGTGCTGTATGTACATGATGTCGGGGGAATCCTTACACTTGTATTTGAGGAGAATGGAGAGCTGGAATTTGAAGTAACTTCTGCAGAGGGAGATCCGATGTTTGACGAGATCGGAAGCCGTCTGAAGATCAAGGAGATTCAGACAGACGAGAAGAAGCAGGAGCTTCTGACACAGCTTCAGCTTTACTACAAAGTATTTTTTCTGGGGGAAGAGATTGAATGATAAAGACACTGACGATAGGAAATGTAGAGCTTCCGAACCGTTATGTGCTGGCACCGATGGCAGGGGTAACAGACCTGCCATTTCGTCTGTTATGCAAGGAACAGGGAGCAGGGCTTCTGTGCATGGAAATGATCAGTGCAAAGGCGCTCCAGTACAAGAATAAGAATACTAAGGCGCTGCTTGCGATCGATCCAAGAGAATACCCGGTATCACTTCAGCTTTTCGGGGAAGATCCGGACATCATTTCCGAGCAGGCAAAGCGGATCGAAGAACTTCCATTTCAGATCCTGGATATCAATATGGGCTGTCCGGTTCCAAAGGTCGTGCGCAATGGAGAAGGTTCGGCGTTGATGAAGGATCCGAAGCGAATCTATGATATTGTATATAAGACAGCGAGAGCGATTAAGAAACCGGTGACGATAAAGATCCGCAAAGGATTTGACGATACCTGTATCAATGCACCGGAGATTGCGAAGGTTGCAGAAGAAGCAGGTGCAGCGGCAATCGCAGTACATGGAAGGACCAGAGAACAGTATTACTCCGGAAATGCAGACTGGGAGATTATCCGTAAGGTGAAAGAATCAGTGAAGATTCCTGTAATCGGAAATGGGGATGTGACAAGCGGACAGAAGGCACTGGATATGTTTGAGCAGACCGGCTGTGATGGTGTGATGATCGGAAGAGGCTGCCAGGGAAATCCATGGATCTTCAGGGAATTACTGGCATATGAAGAGACCGGATCCATTCCGGAAAGACCGGGCACAGACCAGATCCGGGAAACAATGCTGCGTCATGCAAGACTGCAGATCGAGTTCAAGGGAGATTATATCGGAATCCGTGAAATGCGCAAGCATGTGGCATGGTATACCAAGGGAATGCAGGGTTCTGCGAAGCTCAGAGATGAGATCAATCAGGTGGAAAGTTATGAAGAACTGGAGAACCTTTTAATGGAAAAAATCGGATAGACATAAAACGTATTCTTTCGCATGAGAGAATGCGTTTTTGCATATATTAAACCAGCAAAGAATTGTTGACACAGCCGCCGGAAATATGTATAATAATGAAATTGTGAAAGTAGCTTTAAATGCGGATAAAATCAGTATCTGCGGCTTGAATAGAAAATGATTTGTCGGTAAGTAAGGAGAATTATAATGGAAGCAAAGAAAACATTACTCACCTATACAGGACTTAAGAAACTGGAAGATGAGCTTGAAAATTTAAAAGTTGTGAAAAGAAAAGAAGTAGCAGGAAAGATCAAAGAAGCCAGAGAACAGGGAGACCTTTCAGAGAACGCTGAGTACGATGCAGCAAAGGATGAGCAGCGTGATATCGAGGCACGTATCGAAGAACTTGAGAAAATCCTCAAGAATGCAGAAGTTGTAGTAGAAGATGACGTGGATCTTGATACCATCAACATCGGATGTACAGTAGATGTATATGATAAAGAATTTGAAGAGGAAATCGTATTTCAGCTGGTAGGTTCTACAGAAGCAAACAGCCTGGAAGGTAAGATTTCCAATGAATCTCCGGTAGGAAAAGCCCTGATCGGTAAGAAAGTCGGAGACGTAGTAGCAGTTGAGACACAGGCAGGAGTTATTGAGTACGAAGTACTGAAGATCAATCGTTCAGTATAAGATGGTATACAGCAGAGAGAAGGAGTGAAAAAAGTGGCAACACAGCAGAACAATGGACAGGAACAGGATTTGAATCATTTAAGAAAGGTGCGCCGTGAGAAACTTGCAGAACTGCAGGCAAACGGACAGAATCCTTTTGAGATTACAAAATATGACGTAACACATCACAGCCAGGAAGTGAAAGACAACTTTGATGAACTGGAAGGAAAACACGTTGTACTCGCAGGACGTATGATGTCCAAACGTGTGATGGGAAAAGCATCTTTCTGTAATGTGCAGGATTTACAGGGAAATATCCAGTCTTATGTAGCAAGAGACAGTATCGGAGAAGAAGAATATAAAGCATTCAAGAAGATGGATATCGGTGATATCGTAGGTCTTGAAGGAGAAGTATTCAAAACAAAGACAGGGGAGATTTCCATTCATGCATCTGCTGTAAAGCTTCTCTCAAAGAGTCTGCAGATCCTTCCGGAGAAGTTCCACGGACTGACAAATACAGATACCCGTTATCGTCAGAGATATGTGGATCTGATCATGAACCCGGAAGTAAAGGATACTTTTATTAAACGTTCCAAGATCCTTACCGCAATCCGTAAATATCTTGGAAATGAAGGCTTTATGGAAGTAGAGACTCCGATGCTTGTACAGAATGCCGGAGGAGCAGCTGCAAGACCGTTCGAGACACATTTCAACGCCCTGAACGAAGACCTGAAGCTCCGTATTTCTCTGGAACTTTATCTGAAGAGACTGATCGTTGGTGGTCTGGAAAGAGTATATGAGATTGGACGTGTATTCCGTAACGAAGGTCTTGATACAAGACATAACCCGGAATTCACTCTGATGGAACTTTATCAGGCATACACAGACTATCATGGCATGATGGATCTGACAGAGAACCTGTACCGTTTTGTTGCACAGGAAGTTCTTGGAACTACTCAGATTGTATATAAAGGAATCGAGATGGATCTCGGAAAGCCGTTCGAGCGTATCACAATGGTTGATGCTGTTAAGAAATATGCAGGTGTTGACTGGAACGAAGTAGAAACTCTTGAACAGGCAAGAGAACTTGCGAAAGCACACAATCTTGAATTTGAAGAAAGACATAAAAAAGGTGATATTCTGAATCTGTTCTTCGAAGAATATGTAGAAGAACACCTTCTTCAGCCGACATTCGTTATGGATCATCCGGTTGAGATTTCACCACTTACAAAGAAGAAACCGGAAAATCCGGACTATGTAGAACGTTTCGAGTTCTTCATGAACGGATGGGAAATGGCAAATGCATACTCAGAGCTGAATGACCCGATCGATCAGAGAGAACGTTTCAAAGCACAGGAAGAACTGCTTGCACAGGGTGATGATGAAGCCAACACAACAGATGAAGACTTCATGAACGCACTGGAAATTGGTATGCCGCCTACAGGTGGTATCGGATTCGGTATCGACCGTATGTGTATGCTGTTGACAGGGGCTGAGGCGATCAGAGATGTGCTGCTGTTCCCGACAATGAAGTCCTTAGATGGTGTAAATAAGAAAAATGATGTAA
>ERZ826613.4647-NODE-4647-length-9945-cov-3.934985_pt1 | contig 9945 bp, 10 predicted proteins | sample MGYA00519925_ERZ826613 | MGnify/ENA primary metagenome ERZ826613 (study PRJEB31778, sample SAMEA3449236) | human gut metagenome | biome: human gut; feature: human-associated habitat; material: faeces | place: United Kingdom | collected 2010/2012 ... | reverse complement strand
ACCTTATACGGTTCTCCCTGTTCATCGAACCAGACACCTGTCTGGGAATAATACAGCGTTGTTGCCTTATCTGCTCCCTCGATCGTTACCAGGAATTCTGCTGCATATGCATGCCGGACATAAGCCTCAATAAATTCCCGTTGATCTGGGAGTCTTTCTGTTGTTGGAATCCATCCATGCTCTTCCTTGTATTTTTCTACCGCATCCTGCCGAAGCATCTCAATCAATTCTGCAATATTCCCTGTATCACTCGATTTCATTATCTCTTACCTCCAGACTTTTTCAAAACATCCCCGATGCAAAAATACTTCTGTCCCACGTTTTGTTTTTATGTATTCAACATCTGCCAGTTCATCACTCCCCCGGATATATTCTTTACACCCGGGACAAATGGCACATCCCCTATGCCTTTCCTTGTACTTCTCCAATAGACTCTTTTTTTTTCTTGTCCGTTAATTCAATCACATTATCCCCTCCTGACGGATCTTCCGGATTCTCGCTTTCAGGCTTTCCATTACCCAGTTCTGGACATCCTCCTTCTTCTCCAGTGCTAGCATGACGTCCTCATCACGGGTTCCACTGCACACCAGATGATGAATAATCACTTTTTCTTCCTGCCCTTGTCTATGCAGTCTTTTATTTGCCTGCGTATATAATTCATAGTTCCAGGTAAGGCCAAACCAGATCACATGGTTTCCACCCTGCTGTAGGTTCAATCCGTAAGCACTGCTTGCCGGATGCGTCAGTAAAACGTCCACCTCATGCTGGTTCCACGCATCCTCGTCCTCAGTTGTCCTCAGCTCCCTCACCCGGAGTTTTAACTTTTCCAGTGCTTTCAGAATCCGTACCCGGTCATGCTGAAAATTATAAAACACAAGGACGGATTTTCCATTCAGGCTCTCAATCAGTTCAAGGAATGCCTCTATCTTGCATCCGTGGATTTCATGTATTTCATGATCCTCGTCATAAATCGCCCCGTTTGACAGCTGTAGTAATTTATTGCTCAACGCTGCAACACTGGTAACACTTATCTCCTCTTCGTCTTCCGGAAGAGCCAAAACCATCTTTCTTTCCAGTTCACGGTATGCCTTTTCCGCTTTCACGTCCAATGTAACCGGGATCTGATGGTAAATGATATCCGGAAGCTGCAGGTAGTCTTCCGCTTTCATGCTGATGCAGATATCCGAGATCTTTTCCAGAATGCTCTCTTCCGTTCCTGGTTTTGCCTTGTAGTTATAAATCACATTCTGTCCTCTGTCTCCCGGATCAAAATACCGCTCCCGGAACTGGGTATATCTTCGGCCAAGTCTTTCACCGCCGTCCAGTAAAAAGATCTGGCTCCAGAGATCTTCCAGTCCGTTCGGTGAAGGTGTTCCGGTAAGTTCCACCATCCGGTTAATGTGACCACTCATACTTGCCAGTGCTTTGAACCTTTTCGCTTTGTGGCTTTTGAAGGATGAGGACTCATCCACGATCACCATGTCAAACGGCCATGCCTGTTTATAATAATCCACCAGCCAGCATACGTTTTCCCGGTTGATGATATAAATGTCTGCCGGTGTATTCAGCGCCCGGATCCGTTTTATCTGGCTCCCCAAAACCTGGGATACTCGAAGCATCTTTGTATGCTCCCATTTGTCTTTTTCTTTTGTCCAGGTTCCTTCTGCCACTTTCTTCGGCGCAATCACAAGCACCTTCCTCACCAGGAACCGGTTGTATTTTAATTCTTTTACTGCCGTCAATGTTGTGACGGTCTTTCCAAGTCCCATATCCAGGAACAGCCCGATCTTGTTAATCTCTAAAATTTTTTCAATGCAGTGTGCCTGATATGCATGCGGTTTAAATTCCATTCCACATCTCCTCCAAAAAATTTTCTACGTCCTTCGCTCCATACAGCACTCTCACATTCTGGCCAAGTTTTTCCAGTCTTGTGATCTGCACTTTCTGCAGACTGGATAATTTTCCCGATTCCGTTTTCAGTTCCACAAACATTGGTGCCGTATCCGGCAGAACCACGATCCGGTCCGGCACGCCATCATTCCCCGGACTGACGAACTTATACGCCCTGCCGCCCATTCTCCGGACACCGTCCACCAGTTTTTTCTCAACCTCGCGTTCAAGCATTTATCACACCCCCAAATACCAAAACCAGTTTTCCGTAGATTCTCCATCAGCCGTTTGGTGAAATGTTTTTACTCCCAGATTCTTTCTTGCGGTCTTTAACTCTTTGCGGGTAAATCCATTTTTTAACGCCCGTTCCCTTACATCATCGCAGAGTACTGTTCCCTCTGTCTGCAACAATATTTCCAACCATTTCTCGCAATTCATTTCTGCCTCCTGTGTTACTGTTCCTCACGTACACATGTATATGGACCCCTGTATTATGTACGTTATATACGTCATGTACGATTTTTATTATTTATTTTTTTATTCATATATAAATTATGGCAACATTGGTAACATATTATAGAAAACCCTTTATTTATCAGGCTTTCAGCGTTGCTTTGTCTGTTGCCTTTTCTATTTTCTTATGCAACATTGGCAACACCCCTATTTTTTGCCCGTTGCCGTGTTGCCGTTAAGTTGCCGTTATTTTTCAAGTATGTCAACACTTCTGGCAACGCGTTCAATCCCTTTTTGGATGCCGTGTGGACCATATCTGCGCTTCGACCGATTTGGTTTCCATCCTTTAATCCCACTGAGTATCTGGTTGATCTCCCTGCTGTCTGTCCGTTTCATATATCTTGCATCACCGCCAAAACACTCTGTCCATATTTCTAATGAACATACTTTATCCCTATCTACAAGCTCCGTTTTTTCTTCCAGATGGAGATTCCCATTCCAAAACTGTTTCCTCTGAAGCAGGCTCAGAGAGTCCCAGTTATCCGGTATTTTCCGTTCCAGAAACTCCCGGATAATCCCTTCTTTTCCGGAAGACTCCCTGTGGCTTTCCTGCATCTCCAACGCCATTTCTTCCTCTTCTTTTGACATATACAAGGGCTCTCCCAGTTTCCAGTACATATAGGTTTCCGCCCATATCTGATCCACTTCTCCGGGCAGATCATTCCACACGGATTTCTTAGCCGGATGCACACCCACATCCACTGGCCAGAACCGGCGGTTCCCTGTCATATCCTTTAAAAATTCCTCTTCATTACTGGTTCCGAAGAACACGCAGCGCCTCGGATATTTGTTCGTTCTGCGCCCATATGCCGCGCGGTAAATGTCATCCGTCTTGCTGAGGAACTGTTTTACCGCATTGGTTTCCTGTTTGGTCATGGCAGTCAGTTCCCCCACCTCATTGATCCACGTGCCTTGGATCAGCTCGGCTGATTCTTTCCCTTCAAATGAGGTCAGTGAATCCGAAAACCATTCCTTTCCAAGAATGCTCAAAAAGGTGCTTTTTCCGATACCCTGCGGACCTGTAAAGATTGGCATGTAATCGTATTTCACTGCTCCGATCACAGCCCTCGCAACTGCAGCACACAGAGATTTCCGTATAACCGCCTGCGTATAAAGATTATTTTCTGCCCCCAGATAATCGGAAAGCAGTGTATTTACCCGCCTTACCCCATCCCAGGTAAGACTTTTCAAATATTCTTTCACATCATTGATTTTGTTCTTACTACTCACGATCAGGAGCGCGCTGTCCAGCTTATCCCTGCCGGTAATGCCGTAGAATAATTCCATATAATTATAAAATCCGGCATCGTCTTCATCTTTCCATCTGCGTTTTTCTTCTTCCTTGCTCCATGGAACTCGTCCCAGAATGAGACCACAGCTTGCAAATTCATCCGTAACGATCTTCCCTTTTAATAAAGGATCATTCTCCAATACCAGTACCGCATTGTTGATCGTCTTTGAGAATTTGCCATTTCCATCCCTCGCAAGACGGTCCAGCCACGCAAGATCTGGTTCCTCCGAATCAGTTTCTTTTGTATCATAGGAATCCTGTGCCTTCTCAAAGGTTTCTTTTGCCATCAGCCCGGATACCGTTTTATCATTGCTGGCAAGCTTTGTCATTGCTATAAAAGATGGAAGCTTACTGTTTGGTGTTCCCTCTTTCGCTTCCTGATCCTGATCTCCAAATTTATGTAAACGGACCAGATCGAATGCATTCACCAGAAGACCGGAGCATGGATCGGTTGCATGATGACTGTATAAAAACAGATCTCCATCATAAACGATTGCCCCTCCTACCGTTGTTCCACCTGTATAGGTATATCTTCCTTCCATGTCCGTAGGTTCATATAATCCTGGAATAAATTTCTCCATCACCTGCGTGATACTGTAGGTTCTGCAGAATGCTCCGATGATCCCCTTCTTTTCTGTTGGATTTTCCTGTTTTGCCAGTCTGCGTTTCTCAATTGCTTCTGCTCCTGGTACTCTCGGCCACTGTACAATATCTGTCCAGTCGCCATACATTCCCAGAAGTCCCTGCAGGCTACAAAACGGACGGTCGTATACTTCGCATACATACTCACTGTTTTTACAGCAGCTTGGCCAATACATCAGACGTGCCACGTCAAAGGTTGTCGGATCACAAAACTCGATTCCGATCAGAGATGCCAACTTTCTTGCTGCAGGCTCATACTCATCTGCCGAAGCTGTCCGGTCTAATGGCACAATCACCCTCAGTCTTGGCGCATAGCCGCTATGCTTTCTTGTGCTGTAGACTGCGGCATTGCATCCAAGTCCTGCCACACGTTTCAGAATGTCCTCTGTCTTTCCCGCTGGGATATTATCCAAATCCAGCGTCAGCAAATCTCTTCCTTCCACGTATGCTGCTTTCCGGATATCCCCGGCAAATGTACCTCCGACAAATCCACCAACATCCTTCAGCTCGTCCTGCTTTACCTTGGCATAGCTTAAATACTCTTCCAGTGTCTCTGTACTCCGGGCTGGTGTTCTTAATTTTTCCGTGAACTCAGCCCATGTGATTTCCGTTCTCGGCCAGTGTTTGGTTTTTCTGGTCCCTGCTGTACTGATCAGCATCTTTCTGTTATTTTCCAATTTCTGACCTCCTGTTAATCTTTCATGTAATAATTACCTTCAAAACCGGCACCTTTCAGGATAAGCCCCGGCGCCCATACAATCGGTTCTGCCATCAGATCACAGATCTCTTCCACGGTAGTTCCTGCTGGCGCATCAATGATCACTTCATCATGCACGTGGAACACAACCTGCAGCCCCTTTGCATCGATTCTTCTTAATGTCTCTGCCAGGCAGTCTCTCGCAATTGCCTGGACAATATTCTCTGTCATTTTTCCGCCATAGGTAGAAGTCACTTCCCATTTTCTGCTCTGCTGTCCCACGGTGTAATAATGGATTGCCATTTTTCCAAACTGATTTTCTTTCAAAAATGGTCTTGGATAGTATAATTTTCTCCCACTTGGGAGCTGTACCGTCAGAAAACTCTGACCATAAACAATATCGCTCTCCAGATTAAAAATCAGGTTATAGATTGCCTGCGGCTGCGCTGTCTGCATAACCGCAAGAGCAGCTTCCTCTACTGCATACCACAGATCCCGGATCCGCGGGTTCGCTGTTCTCCACCGATGTACAATGTCCGGAAGTTCTTCCTCTGTCAGTCCCATATTCAGCGCTCCCATTGCGATCAGTGCATTGGATCCGCCCTGATATCCCAGTGCGAGAGTTGCAACTTTCCCTTTCTGCCGCAGGGCATACTCCGGATTTCCTTTCGCAATTTTTTCAATCGGTACGTGGAACATCTGGGAAGCTGTCGCTTCATAAATCTTTCCGTGTGTAGCAAATACTTCGTTTACCCATGTTTCTCCGGCAAGCCAGGCAATCACCCTGGCTTCAATTGCAGAGAAATCCGCAACCACAAACTTATTCCCTTCTGACGGAATAAATGCAGTTCGGATCAGCTGTGACAGGGTATCCGGCACGTTTCCATACAGAAGTTTAATACCGGCATAATTTCGTTCCTTTACAAGTTTCCTCGCATAATCCAGCGTCTTGATATAATTTCTTGGGAGATTTTGCATCTGTACCAGACGTCCAGCCCAGCGCCCGGTCCGGTTGGCTCCATAGTATTGTGTCAGTCCACGAACCCTGTCATCCGGACCTTTTGCAGTGTCCATAGCCACATACTTTTTAATGGATGTCTTCCCCAACTGCTGTCTGATCTCAAGCGCCCGCCTTACATTTTCCGGTAGCTCTGCAGATAATTTTTCGGATACGGTTGCCTTCTGCAGGTTTTCCATTTCCACTCCATTTTCGTGCACCCAGTTAAGAAGCTGCGCGGAGCTGTTCGGATTTTCCAATCCCGTTAACTTCCTTGCTTCATTTTCGAGAAGAGCGGTACTTTGTTCGTTGACCTGCAGCGCGCCATCGATCAATGCAGTATCTACCTTTACCCCGAATGCATTCATGCGGATATCCATCTGCCATAATTTTTCTTCTTCATCCGGTACCGGGAAAGCATCCAATCTCCGGAGGATCTCGCTCTCAGTCACAACGTCCTGTCTGCAGTATTCTTTGAATAACTCCCACTTCTCCGGTGCATGTCTCGGAAGATTCCATGTCCTGTTTCCATTACTCTTTGTAGGTTTACATGGTACGCAAAAATACCGGATCAAAGCTTTTCCGGTTGCCAGCTTTCTTTTATCCTGCGGAAGTCCGATCGCCTTTCCCGTAGCATCAAGTCCTGCGGTATACCCACAATAAAGTCCGTGAATCATAGTACATCTCCACTGTTCCAATGGTGTCACGTACCCCGCACGATTCAGACAATACCATTCAAATGCTGCGTTATATGCATGCTTAACTGTTTCTGGATCCTTTAGTGCTGCAACGACTTCATCCGGTATTTTTTCTCCCTGTTCCAGATCAACAATCTGAACAGCATCATTTTTGAAACGGTATGCAAACAGAAGGACCTTAAAATCCTCTGACTGTGCATACCGGTATAGTCCAGCTTTTCCAATATCTATGCTGCTCCTCGTTTCAATGTCGATGCTCAAATGCTTCATGCTGTTCTCCTCCTGATAGCTGAAGAGGGCTTTTTGCCCTCTCCCTTACCACGGTAATCCTGTGATTGGATTAACTCTTCCAGTTCCGTTCACTGACTGTGCCCCGGCTCCGTCTGCCGGCTGTACTCCTGTTCCAAACACTGCGGATGCTTTTGGTGCACTTCCGCCAAGTGCTTCTCCGTCCTCCAGTTTCTGCACCGGACCAAGTCCGCATCCGATTCCTTTCTTTCCACCAAACATGTATGGGAAGAACGTCACATTCACACGTCCATACATCCCGCTGTAAACTTCTGACTGATTGATGATCGGATTTCCCATTGAATCAACAATCTCCGGTGGGTAATCTGCTTTTGCAGATGCAGTAAATACCCAGTGGCCTTTACACTCCGGACCAAACGCCATTCCGTCAGATGGTCTTACTCCGTCCCCATCATAGACAGGATTGGAAACGATTGGCGGGCAGACACCATTCCATTTCTCCGCAGTTCCTTTCTGTTTTGCAGCTTCAATGGCTGCATCGATTCTTGCTTTGGTATCCACATCGCTCTTCGGAACCAGAACAGTTGCCTGATATTTTTCTTCCTGTCCCTGCTGATAAGCATATGGTTTATAGAGATGTACATATGAGAATCTTACTTTTCCAGTTGTTACGTTACATAAATTATCCATGTTAATTTTCCTCCTTAAATACCTGCGCGGCCGTCACTTTGTTTGTAATTGCTTCCCTCTTATCGGATTCCTCCACCAATGTTGGTTTTCCCGCTTTCTTCTCGATGAATTCCCCGACTGCTTCCTGGAAGTCTTTCTTTCCGATCATCTTTTCTACCTGTGCCAAAGTTAATGGCTTCTTTTCATAAAGCATTTCTTCCAGTGTGATTCCCGTACTGATCAACTTATCGAAAGCTGCGTCCATATCTGTCCAATCCCTTACGCTCCGTCCCTCAACGGCTTTCCAGCCAGGAACTTCTTTTCCCGCAAGGCATTCACTTAAACACCATTCCTGCAGATCTTTCTGATACTTAACTACGTCCCGCAGTTCAATAAGTCTTTTTCCGGCTTCTTCCGTGCTGATCAGCGGTGGCAGTTCTCCAATGCCAAATGCTTTCTTTACATTAAAATCAGATCTTGCTCTGCACTGTGCTTTCGCCCTGCAGAACCTGCAAGCTTTTTCCCCTGGGTGATAGTCCCCTTTTCCTTCAATAGCAAGTGCCGCTTTTTCCTTAACCACTTCACCAAACGCCAGCAGTTCATCCAGTGTACAGGACCATTCAGAAATATGATCAATACGCGGCTGTATGATCGTCATGCAGATCTTCTTGACCGGATACAGAATCTTATATGCCGCATAAGCACCCAATGCATAAATCATCATCTGCGGATTCTGCTCTGCATCCACCTGCACGCCTTTTCCATACTTGAAATCAAAGACATGGATCGTATCCCCGTAAACCATCACGCAGTCTGCAGTTCCAAATCCTTCTGGAATCCATGCAGTCAGATCAAGCTTCTGCTCAATCGCAACATACGGCGCAGATTTCAAATTAAGCGCTGTCCCTTTTATGTAATCCAGGTATTCATCCGTATGCCGTTCCATCTCATCCTGCCAGAGATCTTCTTTTTTCAATTTGTTCAGTCTTGTGGTATACTTCCGTTTTCCAAAGTCTGGTGTATAGAAGTAATGTCTGACTTTTATTTCTGCCAGCTCATGAGCTAACGTTCCCTCTCTGGCGGCTTCCGAAGTACTATCCGGAAACTGTTCTTCCAGTCTTGCGCTCGGCGGGCACTCCATCCAGCGGTGTGCGCCGGATGGACCTAAAAGTGCATGGCTTCTTTCTGCGTGTCCCATTAGATATTTGCCCCCATTCCACGAAGTGCCGTTGCAAAGTTACCATACTGGTTCTTTGGAAGTGCCGGCAGAGCCTCCACACCATATCCGGCAAGCAGGTTTTGAAGCTGTGTCTGCATTCCCTTGTCCATCAGAGTCATTGCAGCGTTTGCCAGATCATCCAGGGTATAGGTATGCTCTACAGTAGGTACAACCGGCGATACCGGTGCAGCCTGTACGGGTGCTGCAGTCTGTACCGGGACTGTCGGCGCTGCCACTGGCTGTACAGGCGGTACAGCTGCAGGCGTCTGCTGGGTTGGTATTGCGCTCTGAGTTCCGTATGTAACCTTACTTTCTTTATATACCGGATGCGCCTGTTCTTCTGCCACGCCAAGTATTTTCTTTGAAAAATCCACCAGTTCCTCAAAACTTTCAAACTTAAGTTCAATCTGTGCCATTATTCTTTACCTCCTAATTTTTCAAGCCCTGCATGGGCGATCTCTATGAATTCATCCTTTGAAAGGCTGATTCCTTTTGTCATTTTTGAATGGTCATCGGACCATCCCCTGATATCCAGCTTATCCGGCTTTCCGTACCAGCTGATCACATTTAACTCTTTGTGATAGACATCCGTTTCATTTTCCTTCGGCAAAGAAAGGATCGTCTCTTTAATCTCATAATTCTTATCATTCATCCACTTGATTCTCCTGTTTTATAACCCTTTAGGTACACATCTTCCTCTAAAGTGACGAATTATTCATCAGCATTGTCAGAAACTCTCCTACTGCTTTCAGTACTTCCAATTCAAGTTCCGCATCCGTTGTAAGACCAAGTTCTACCGCCCGGTTAATCACTTCCTTCGCCTCGGCTTCGCTTTGATCACACTTCTCCGTCAATGTCTTTTTAAGAGTCCGGACGATAACCGCCAAATCTGCCGTTAATCCCGGTACTCCCTCTGATGTCTTAATTTCACACATTCCATTTTCAACTTTGATCATTGACTTTCTCCTCCGACTTTCCTATAATTTAGTTGAGTTTTTTGTTATGTGCGCCACTGGAAGTTGCCGCTTCCGGGCGCATTTTTATTGTCTTTACGCCTAACCTATCCAGATGATTTGCCAG
>ERZ826613.4642-NODE-4642-length-9961-cov-2.619927_pt1 | contig 9961 bp, 12 predicted proteins | sample MGYA00519925_ERZ826613 | MGnify/ENA primary metagenome ERZ826613 (study PRJEB31778, sample SAMEA3449236) | human gut metagenome | biome: human gut; feature: human-associated habitat; material: faeces | place: United Kingdom | collected 2010/2012 ... | reverse complement strand
GCGAGATGGCTCCCGGCTGCTTCGACACGTTAGACGTGTTGTGCAGAGAGTCTCACGAAGAAATGGGAGTGAGCGAGGTGTGCGATCTCCCAATAGGCGCAGCGTATGAATATCTGCGAGTAAAGTGTCATTGAGGCCACTGGCATCACTATTGGACTGGCCCAAAGAGCGAGCCAGAACAGAGAAAGCTGATTCTGAAGTGGACTCATCCGATACTCGTCGGCGGTTACACAGATAATGTTGTTACCATGTTCCCGGTAAAGGAGTAATTGAAGAAAGTGCTTAAAGGTCTCCTTGCAATCTTTTTGATTACATGGATTATGCCAGCCGCGTCCGCCTATAATTCTCAGCAACACACAGCAGCGTTATTCCTTAATGAGCTGGGTTTATTTAACGGGGTTGGTACGAAAGCAGATGGAACACCAAATTACAATCTGGACGCAAAGCCGACAAGAGATGAAGCAATTACCATGCTCGTCCGTTTAATTGGCAAAGAAGATGAAGCCAAGAAAACAGATGTCAACATTCCTTTTACTGATGTAGAAGAATGGGCAAAACCTTACGTCTCGTATGCATATAACAATGGATTGGCTAAAGGATTATCGGCAACAACATTTGGAGGAAAGTCTCGTGTAAATTCCGCTCAATACCTCACATTCGCGTTAAGAGCGTTGGGCTATTCTGACGACACGGACTTTTCGTATAATTCAGTATGGAGTTTCTCAGATAAACTCAAATTAACCAATCAACAATACAATAAGAATACCACTAATTTCACTCGTGGAGACGTTGCTCTTATCTCTTATAATGCGCTCAAGCAGAATATGAAAGATGGTTCGTCTACGTTAGTGAAGAAATTGATAGACGATGGCACAGTTAACGAGGATTTTATGTCTGATGTGCGTCTGACAAAAGAGGCTGGATTAGAGATATATCCAACTCCCACAAATGTAAGGATTTCTACCGTAAGAGGAAAGACATTTGTTTTTTGGGATACAGTGAAAGGAACAGATTACGGATATGATGTGGAATTTAAAAAAGCGCAAGATGGTAGCTTCCATTTGTTTAGCTGGGGAGGCGATAATCATATAAAATTTGGCGTAGGAAATTCATTCTCAATAGAACCGAATACTAAGTATTATTTTCGGGTTAGAGTTCATGACGTAATAAAAAATGAATCTACAGATGAATTAAGATCTTTCTATAGTGCATTCTCCGATCCTGTTCTATATGATTACACAAAGACATATGCAGAAGAACCTGATATTCTGACCCAATATGACTATGACGCGATTCGAAACTACCTGAACAAAGCTATTAAGTCGGAGCAGGAAGTTGCAGATTTCGCATATCGAGCCTATAACTCAAGTTATGGGTCTTCTGGTGTGTACTACATTCTAAACGCAAAAAATAGCCTCGGAGAAGAATGGGATTCCCTCCGCGAAATCACCAAGATAATCGAAGGAAACAGTCATTTAGAGCCACTGCTTTCTTCTGTATATCCGCTATATTTGATAACCGGAGAATTGTATTCCGTTACACCAACCAGTTCAACATATAGGCGGTTTGCTGCCCAGTTGGTAGCTGTATCCGAAGAAAATATGAAAACATATCAAGACGCATTACAACAGTTATCGGACGCTAGCGACTATTTTGTTTACATTTAACTAAAGCCCAAAGCACCCTTTTACAGGGTGCTTTTATTTGCATATGTTCCCTTCAGGTAGGCTTCGGCTATCTCATATTGACGCTGAAGCTCGCACAGGTGATCTTGAAGATGACGAAAGGAGTAGCTGGGAATTTCGTCGATGATAAAACCATTACTGCCTGTACCGGTCACCTTCTGACCCTTCGCATAAGCGATAGAGCCAGACTGCATGTCGGATGCGACAATAGTAGCGTCGTTAGTATCCACGTCGAGCTTGCGGATATTAAGCGACTTTACAGGTGTACTGCCGAGACAAAGTTTCAATATTGATCACCTCTTTCTTTTAAGCCCACTCATCGAAGGAATCTTTGAGGTAAGCAGCGACTTTACTCCCGAAAACTATAGCTACAAACTTACCATTGCCATAGCAAACCGATTGCCAGGTATACTTAATTGGTACCTTAACCTGAGTCCAGTTGATACCATCGGTAGAGTAAGCAGCGACATTATCACTGTTAGCCACAGCCACAAACTTACCCGCACCATAGCAAACCGAGTTTCCGATTCCACTAGCAGGCATTGTAGTCTGAGTCCAGTTGATGCCATCGGTAGAATAAGCAGCGATATTGCTGCTATAATTCACAGCCACAAACTTACCCGCACCATAGCAAACCGAAAACCAGCTCTCGCTAGCAGGCATGTCGGAACTTTCCCAACTCGGTTTCTCAACAGGCACTAGGGTACCAGTTACTTTCTCGCCCTTGACATACAGAGTCTTACCAGACAAAATCTGGTCAGCTGTCGCAGTGGCATCGGAGGTATCCACACCGGTCTGAATAGCAGCGATTCGCTCAGGGAAAGTCGACGCTTTAATAAGACCGGTCGAGCCTTCTTTAGCGCGAATGGCATCTGCAATAGATTTGAGATTGGTTTCTTGAATACTCAAAATGTCATACCTCCTTTTTATGCCCACTCATCGAAGGAATCTTTGAGGCAAGCAGCTATGTTACTACTGTTAGCCATAGCCACAAACTTGCCATTGCCATAGCAAACGGATTGCCAGCTCAGCTTATTCGGCATCGTAGTCTGAGTCCAGGTGATGCCATCAGTGGAGTAAGCGGCGATCGTACTGTTCATAGCCATAGCCACAAACTTACCATTGCCATAGCAAACGGATCGCCAGTCAGCATTAGCCGGCAGCGTAGCCTGAGTCCAGGTGACACCATCGGTAGAGTAAGCGGCGATGTTGCTATACGAAGCCACAGCTACGAACTTACCGTTACCATAGCAAACTGAAGACCAATCCTCACTAGCCGGCAATGTAGCCTGAGTCCACTTCGGTTTCTTGATGGTAACCAACATACCAGTAACTTTCTCGCCATTGGCATATCCGGTTTGTCCAGCAACAACATCACCCGCTGTTGCCGTCGCATCAGAGGTGTCAATACCGGTCTCGATAGCACTGATCTTACTTGCGAATTCCGACGCTTTGATGTTGCCGGTCTCGCCGGTTTTAGCTTTGATGGCGTCGGCGATAGCTTTAAAATTAGTCTCCTGAACGCCCATCAATAGCTCGCCTCCCAAGTGTTTTGAATGGCCGCCTGAATAGCAGAATCAACATATTTTTTTGTGGTGACATCGCTGTTGTCAGAAATTGTACCTACTTGCTCTATTCTTACTGTGTTGGATTCGGCATTTAACTTCAAAGCAACTTGAGTATTATCAAGCGTCCCATTGTATCTGCGTAAATCTATGCCTGCACCATCCATTACAAGATGCTCCCCAGTAAGGTATCCCGGCCCCTTACCTACAACGGTGTGCATTTCAGTCGTACCCGTAGTAACATCTTTACCATCATCATATATATCAATATAAGTATAACCTGTCGGAGTTTCTAAGGCACTATATTTATTATAATTGTTGGTAACTACAATCGCACCAGTCATTTTCCCGCCTTCAAGCGGTAAATACTTTGCAAATTTATCCGCGTGCGCATTCTCATCAGAATCATGTCCGCTCACAGCGTTCGATACATCTTCTTCATTCGGAACCTGCGTATTTGTGCCATCAGCGTTGCCGGTATACAGCCGCTTTTCATCGGTTACATACGCAACCTTGCCCTCTTCCAGCGATGGCAAACCGGATTTAGGGCCAGTATAATCGACGGTGCTTTCGCCCGTCGGAAATGCCGAAATAATAGGCATATTTCTACCTCCTTAACCTAAAATAACAACCACAGCAGGAATATCCACCGTGGGCTTCTTGCCGTCGCAGTTCAGAGTAAGCAATCCATCAGCCTGCGCCGCAATCGAAAGCTGAGCCTTGCGGACAGCCGCACGCTGATCCGCCGTCGCGCCGCTTGCAATCGCAATAGAGCCATTGGTATCAGCCTTCAGATTTGCTATTGCAACCTGTTGCGAAAATGGCGCGGCGTCACCTGTCCAGCCATCAGCCGTCAGCGTAATTTCGACCGAACGGCTTTGCTCAGCCTTTCCGGAAAGGGCGGCGTCGATCTTCACCATATTGGAATTGGACTCGGACGCCATCTGTTCGCGCCAGTCCTTGAACTTAGTCCCTGCATCATCTGTGACGAACAGGTCGTAGTTAGGTGTTTTGCTCATCTCACACCGCCTTTCTTACAAAACCACATAATCTAAGTTGTCGAGCGTCATCGTGTCTATGTCAGCCAGAGATTCATCATCGACCTCGGATAGCAGCCGATATCTTCGGATGAACTCCTCAATCGCACAGCCAAGTACCATAACAGAAGCTAGCTCAGGAGAAGAACCAATCAACGCCGCGTCACACGCAGCCGCGATAACACTATCGGAATCAGCGTGTTCTCTCTTTTCGAGCAGAAAATGTCCGGCAGCCGTATTCTCTATCTGGACAGCATTTTCAAAGCCGCCGAGCGGAAAGTGTTCCTCAAGCTCGCCGAGTTTCGCTGTGATCTCCATGCCGGAGCTGCCGCCGGAGAAGTAGTTGTAGCACAGATTGGTAACTGCCGCAGAAACTACGGTTTGAGTCTCTGCGCCCACGGCATATGTCAATAAAAACTGAACCGGAAACGCGACCGGAATTACGGAAGTCTCAGTCTGCAGAAAACTATTCTTTGCTATTTCTACAACTGTAGAATCAAGAGCAAAAGAAGAAGCACCGCCGCCCAGAGAATAAAGAATCTCCACCTGTAGCGGTGCCGCGTAAGGCTCCATAGCCGTCATGCCGCCATCAGAGAAAAGCTGATAGCATAAACTTTGCAATTCTGCCTGAAAATGCAATGCGTTCTCGGCTTTGTCGAATTTGTGGCTCCAAGTCTGCTGAACTTCTGCGGAGAATGGAAGTGCGCCGGTCGCTTTTTCAAGTGCCTGCTTAATCTCCTGCGCGGTGGTCTGAATCTCCAAACCATTCTCCGTGCCGGAGAGCTTTTTGCGTACTTCCATATTCAGCTTGTCTACCGCCAGAACAACAACATCATCAGCCTGTTCGAAGGTCTCAGCGTGCAGCTCGGTCGGCTCGCTGTGAATCGTGAGCGCATTAGGGAAGGAGCTCAGAATCTTGTGAGAGGTGAGCTCCGCTTTGCTGTCAATAACAAGCGCGTTCATGCCGCGTTCCATAACGTGCCGCAGAATCTGGTCAATCTCCGAATGGATAACCACGCCTTCATCTACAGAGAAAAGGCCGGTCAGATAAGTATCGACCACATGGCTGTCTACGATGATTGCGTCATATACCTCGCCGACATATTCACGGAAGGGGATAGAGGATATCGTCAGGTCACATTCGGTGTAACGAGACTTGGTGACCAGATCAATGTCGATCAGACGGTCACGAAGATAGAGTTTATAATCCTTCATGCTTGTCCCCTTATCTTAAACTTAGGCGGTCGGGTTCTGAACGGACAGCTTGAGGTAATTCTCCTTGATGGTCATGATGGTAGCTGTCTCGACCGTTCTCGGCGTAGTCAGTGCGCCGTACATCAGCAGATTGCCCGCGCCGACCTCGTTGGAGTCATATACAACAAAGTGGGTAACAGTGCCCCAACCGTTGGTAGACTCGTTGAAATTGATTGCCTGCTGGTTGGTTACCAGACCGTCAACCGGCTCACCCAGACTGTTCAGCTCAACACGAGCGTAGCCTGCTGCAGTCTCAGGCTCCGTTACATTGCCGCCGGTCTCATTGGGCTCGGTCTTGCTCAGGCCGATGTAATACTTCGTCGGAATAGCCGGCGTCTCCTTGGAACGGAATACATTGCCCGCTACAAGGTTCAGAAAATACTTAGTATTCATGCCTTTTCTCCTTTACTTTATGATTGGTTTGTCAATATTGCGCGTCACATACATGATGCCCTGATAGGGAATGTCCACATCTCCCTCGGAGCCTTTGATAGTGACCTGATAAATAAATTTCCCCGCCAGATTGACCGTGTCAGATGGTTCGAGCTCGACGCGAAGAATGTTGTCTGTCGCGTCGGTTTTGCTCTCGATGATATCCATCGTTTTGGTAATCAGCGGGGAAGATTTATTCAGATACTCAGCTACAGAAAAGTAGCCGGTGCAGCCTCTCATACTGAGCGGGCGGCCGTTGTCCTCAAAGTAGGTATGGAACGCCAGCTGCTGTGTTGCACCGCCAACAAATGTGACGGTCGGCAGCTGATAGGGCGATTGGTCGCAAAGCGACATAAGTTCACCGCCTTTCTTAGTCCGCAGAGTTGTCCTCTTCTGCGAGTTTTGAGAGTTGCTGTGCGAGGTTTCGGCAGCGCGTCAGCACTTCTGCCATGCGGATAGCATCATCGCCGCGGACTGAGATTTCCGCCAGACGATTGTGAATCTGTGCTACTTCCGCGAGAATTTCTTTTGTCATGTGTGCTCCTTTAGATTTGATCTATCCACTCATTCATACATCTGGCGAGCGTGGTAAAGTACCAAGCATACACAGTGTCGCCTGAGGCAACCTCGTTAATACCGGTAGAGTAACTGCGGCCGATATTATAGCGAAGTGAATTGAACCGGGTTGCGGTCAGCACCTTGTCAGAAGATGACATTTTGGTATCCGCGTATGATGCGTATTTGGTGCTCCAAGTAAGACCAGCCGCATTTTCAATTTCGATAACTTTGCTGCACATATCGTTCCACACAAGATATGAAAAATCCGAAGTGGAGCCATTATTGGTTAAAGCAGTATAAGCAGCTTTAGTTTGAGAAGCTGATGCAGTACCGTTGGATGAAGACCAGCTCCATGCAGAAACGAGTATCTTGTCTGTAGTAACTCTGTCACTCCAAGAATTACTCCACCCAGTCACAAGATCTTCAGCTTCAATCGAAACAGAATACCTTGTTCCGGGTTTCAAACCGGTTTTTGTCATCCATTTCGTTGTACCTGAAGACGGTACTCCGGCGAAAGTAAATGATGATACTTGGTTCCCAGCCACATAAAAAGTGACTCTCACCTTGTTGTTTGGGTAGTCGGTGTTGATACCAACCAATCGGGCAGAAATCGAGTCTGTGGTGCATTTGGTGTCAATATCGCCTCCAAAATCAACTTCTTCTGGGTCAGTTTTGAATTTAACTGCGGTAGCCCATTTTCCATTGATTCTGACGTTGGCCAGATAATTGGTTCCCGGCTCCAGTCCACCAATATCGGCTTCTGCGGATGTGCTGGACGCACTATCGTAGGCATATCCGGATACGTCACTGGAATCGCTTTGAAGACGAACGAAGAAATATAATTTGTCTCCGCTTTTAACTCCGGTTACGCGGACAGTAACACTGGTCGAGGTAATATTTCGAGCAGATACAGTTGCCAACGTATATCACCTCTTATCCAAATGTAGCCGTTGTGCTTAAAAGATCGATAACCTTCGACCCAGTGTCGATTCGAGCACTGCCTTTTGTCACATAGAGCGATACATCGCCACCCTGTAGACGAACGCCCGAGTCGGTTACAATAACGTATGGCGCTTGCATAATGCCGTTAGTGCAGGTTGCGCTAAGACCAACGCCCGGGGTTTCTCGTCCGTTGACATCTTCACCTGTCATCGCACCCATATAGCCGGTAACCGTGCTTGAAGACGACTTCGTTTGAAAGTAGCCATTTACCGTAATATTATTACCCTCGATGTTTGGAGATTTAATCGTGTTGCCACTAATGAATGTTCCGGTAACACCGGAAATCTTTTTACCGTTGGCTAACGATGCAATAGCATCATTCGCATCATCAGCATCACTTTGAGCAGAATCGGCCGCCCTCTTAGCAGAGTTGGCTTTGCTCGATGCGGAATCTGCGGTATTTTGTGCGTTCTCGATTTTCTGGTCAATTTCATCGGTTCCGGTAACTGCACCCCAGCTGATGTTGCCGCTCTTAATAGTTACGTTGCCAGAACTATCTACTTGAAACGCTCCGTTGCCGATATTCAAGCTAACGCCTTCCAATGCTCCTCCAGTCTTTTCATCAGACTTAATCGTGCCGGAAATCATACCGCCGTCAATCTTACCAGCCTTCAGCGTACCCGAGAAAGTGCCCGAAGCACCCTTCAGCTCGCCGGAGAATTCACCGCTCGTCGCAGTAATCTTACCGGTAAACTCGCCGTCCTTGGCATAAACGGTGCCGTTGAAAATGCCGTCCTCGGCATAGATATTGCCACGGAAATAAGCCTTGCCGTCATTGGCGTCGATGTAGAAGTTCGTGCCCTTCGGAATCTTCAATCCCTTCAGTGTGATATCGTCATCGAACACAATCTTGCCGTCCTCGTCGATAAACGAGGGGGTAACTGTCGTGCCGTTCGTTGTATACAGGTCTCCCTTGCCGGAGGCAATGCCGTAGCGCGGGTCGATTAAAATCTTGCCGCCGCCATCCTTCGCCAAAACAAAGGTAGAGTTATACAGCCAAGCGCCGGTAGCGTCAACCTTGAACTGCATCACGCCGTCATCGTTCGGAGCCTCGATTACCAGACCGTTACCGATAAGCAGCTTGCCGCCGATGATGTCGGCATTTACGCCCCAGTGGTCGCCCAGTTTATCAGTTGCAAAGTGCCCGATGGCAACCTTCGCGCTCTGGAAACCGTCGTCCGACATGGCAATCATGCCGTTAATAATGCGAATCTGATACGGAGAGTCGGGCTCGCCGATATGCAGACCAGCACCGTCGATGCGGACACTCTGGTTCTTTGCGCCGATAATAGAATTGACCGCCGCGTCCAAAGAACTGTTCATGAACTCGGAAACCTTGGAAGCCTGATTCGCCGTCTGATTGTAGGTATACTTCGCCGCGTCAAAACTACGGCTTGAAGAATAGCTGTTCTCAATCATCTCTTTCAGGTTCGCCACGTTGTCGTGACGCTTGAACCTGTTGGAGAAGGTGAGCGACAGCTTCTCTTGATCCTCGAAGTCGAGGTCGAATCCAATCAGAACAGGGGTGATAACCTCATCATTGTGCAGACGCAGGTAAACGCCTTTGCCGAGCTCCAGTCCCTTTCGGAACGGCTCGAACTCCTGCGCCCAGATGAAGTTGCCAGTTTCAACGCTGAACTCATAGGTCGGCGAAGCAACGTCGGCGAGCGTCTTGACCGCATGGTCGTAAAGCTCCATCTCGACGGAATACTTCTGATAGTCCGACACATTGGTTGTCATATAAAGGTCGGCCGCCGTGATATCAAACGACAGAGAAGTGCCCTCGTAGGTAATAACCTCTTTGTCGTTTACCTCGTGAATGTCATTCTTGAGGTTGGACAGCGTGCCGGTCAGCGTAATCAGACCGCTTGGTGCGGTTTTTTCGCCGATTTTCATTTCACCGCAGTACAGGCTGAACACAAACTCGTCGCCGGCCTTGTGTTCCAGAGTACCACGGATAATTGAAATGGACATTTTGTTCGCCGCTGTTACCACGGCAGTGCCGCCAGCGATGGTGTACATCTTCTTCTTGATCTCGCCGAAGTTAACCTGCGCGAGGGTTGAATCAGAAATAGCAATCGCGCCATTCGTCACCTTGGAGCTCTCACCGGTCACAGCGGTATCAACATCGGAAGCGACAAAGGTATCATCCGAAAGCGGTTGCTCGATAAAGTAGTGCCGTAACAGTGCGTACTCGTCTGCGGTAAAGAAAGCCGTCAGCTTCAGCTCGTCATTCACGGCTTTGATTTGCGCCGGATAGGAGTCGGGGTTGGAAGCGTCGAGCGTAGTCTTGATATCTGCTACCACAGCTTCTTGGTCGGCAACCTCTTTCTTTTTCTTCTCCATGTTTGGATAAACTTTTTTAATGTGCCGTAATGATACCTCTGCCATGATGCCATATCCTCCTTATTCTTCCACGATCTCATAC
>ERZ826613.4640-NODE-4640-length-9968-cov-3.555634_pt1 | contig 9968 bp, 9 predicted proteins | sample MGYA00519925_ERZ826613 | MGnify/ENA primary metagenome ERZ826613 (study PRJEB31778, sample SAMEA3449236) | human gut metagenome | biome: human gut; feature: human-associated habitat; material: faeces | place: United Kingdom | collected 2010/2012 ... | reverse complement strand
TTTTGTAATGGAGTTGATTTCTATAATTGTTCCTTGTTATAATGAACAGGAGGTTCTGCCACTGTTTTATAACGAGATTACAAAGACAATGAATAAGATGAGAGAGGATAATCCTGGGCTTGATTTTGAACTTCTTTTTATAAATGATGGTTCAAGGGATTCCACACTTTCTATGCTGAGGGAACTTTCCGAAAAAGACGAATGTGTAAGGTATATATCCTTTTCAAGAAATTTCGGAAAGGAAGCCGGTATGTATGCCGGTCTTGAACACGCAAACGGCGATTATGTTGTCATAATGGATGCAGATCTTCAGCATCCGCCGGAGTATATACCTCAGATGTATGACTATGTAAAAAATAAAGGATATGATTGCGCAACAACAAGACGTGTAAATCGTAAAGGTGAATCGAAAATACGTTCATGGTTTGCAAGAAAGTTTTATAAAATCATGAATAAAATTTCACAGACAGAAATTGTGGATGGTGCACAGGATTTCAGATTCATGTCAAGACAGATGGTTGACTCTATTTTATCCGTAAAAGAATATAACAGATTTTCAAAAGGAATATTCAGTTGGGTCGGATATAATACAAAATATATTGAATATGAGAATGTTGAACGTGCTGCCGGAACAACAGCATGGTCTTTCTGGAAATTATTTCTGTATTCCATGGACGGCATAACAGCTTTTTCAACCATACCGCTTGCACTTGCTTCCGTACTTGGTATTATAAGCTGTCTGATATCATTTATACTGATATTGTTCATTATTATAAAAACCCTTGTTTTCGGCGAAGATGTACAGGGATATCCAACAATAATCTGTGCAATATTCTTTGTTGGAGGTCTTCAGCTGTTCTGCATTGGAATTCTTGGACAATACCTTTCAAAGGCTTATCTCGAATCAAAAAGAAGACCGATATATATTGTCAAGGAAACCGAAAAATCTCTTAAAAAATAGATATGAAAAATAATATCATAAAGAAAAACAGTAAGATGAAATGGTATATAAAGCTTGCTTTTGTTATACTGTTTTGTATGCTTGCTGTAACGGCAGTTTTTCTGTTCAAATTTTATTATGATGTAAACAAGCAGAACAATCAGTCTTATTTGGAGCAGAATATAATTGCGGATTTTGATTCAAACAAAAGCAATTATAAAATTTTCAAGAGTGATGATGGTATGTTAGGTGTCATGAACAAAGATGACAGAACTATAATCGAACCGCAGTGGAATAACATTTATTTTCTCAATTCAAACAGATTTGTTGTACAAAAAAAAATAAATGATGTGCCGGAAATGGGAATCATTGATGTGGATGAAAATTATACAGTGCCGTTTATATACAAGGAATTCATATCAGTTGGAAAAGAATATCTTCTGGGATATTTTGAAGATGAAACTGGTTTTTCAATTTTTGATACCAGCGGAAATCTTATATCAGATCAGAAATGGCTTAAATATTCGTATGACGATGAAAACAAGCTTTTAACGGTATCCCGTGAAAATGCTGATTATACCTATTTAGTCAGCAATAAAGAAATTATTCTTTCTGATATTGTATTGAAACATGAATCCGATTCTGATGATTCGTTTGAAATCACTACAAATATTCCGGACGCTGATCTTTTGAATGTTACTGAAATTGAGAAAGTCAGAACTGCATTTAATATTTCATGTGACTATTTTGAATCCCTGATATGCAATGACAGGACAAAAATAGAAAAAATTACAAATTCACATTATTATCAGTCTTTATCATCAAATGACTTCTTTAAAGACTGCACAATAAACCGGATTACAGGTGTTTCTGTTAAAAAGTCCTATGGAGAAAATGAAGGGTATAATATTTCAGCCGAAATAGATTATGAATATACAGGAAAAGATAAGGTTATCAGTAATTTAAAATCAAAAATATCGTTGTCTGTAATATACGATGGCGATTCAATGATACTGAAAAGTATCAATAAAGAAGAACTTTAAAAATCCGTATAACGGAAATTTAATTTAAAGGTAAGGAATGGTTAATTATGAGCAAAAAAGTTGCAATAATTATGGGAAGTGACAGTGATCTGCCGGTTGTAAAGGGAGCTGTTGACAAACTGAAAGAGTTTAATGTGCCATTTGAAGTACACGTTATGTCAGCACACAGAACACCGAATGAAGCCGCTCAGTTTGCTGCAAATGCTGCATCAAACGGATTTGGTGTGATTATCTCTGCGGCGGGAAAAGCAGCACATTTAGGCGGTGTTCTTGCAGCACATACTATACTGCCGGTTATTGGTCTTCCGATAAAATCATCTACACTGGATGGGCTTGATGCTTTGCTGTCAACAGTTCAGATGCCAAGCGGTATTCCGGTAGCAACTGTTGCAATTGACGGTGCTGCAAATGCGGCAATTCTTGCAGTTGAAATGCTTGCATTATCTGATAATATACTGGCTAAAAAGCTTATGGAGATGAAACAGCAGATGGCAGAAGCCGTAAGAAAAAAAGATGCCGAAATCTCAAAGCAAATCAATAATTTATAATTTTATATACGGAGGAATAAAAAATGGAAAACATTGTAAGAACAGAACAGCTTTATGAAGGAAAAGCAAAGAAAGTTTATGCTACAAATAATGATAACTATGTTATCGTTGATTACAAGGATGATGCAACAGCATTCAACGGTGAAAAGAAGGGTACTATCCACAACAAGGGTATCATCAACAACCGTGTTACAAACCACCTTATGAAGATGCTTGAAAAGAACGGTATTCCTACACATCTTGTTGAAGAAATTTCCGACCGTGAAACAATTGTCAAAAGAGTTTCTATCGTTCCGCTGGAAGTTATCGTAAGAAACATTGCAGCAGGTTCACTTGCTAAAAGACTTGGTCTTGATGAAGGTGTAAAGCTTGGAAAAACAGTTCTTGAATATTGTTATAAAGATGATGCACTTGGTGACCCTATGGTAAACGAGTACCACATCATGGCAATGAACTGGTGCACAAAGGAAGAACTTGATCTTATCGCTGAATATGCTCTGAAAATCAATACGCTTCTGACAGATTACCTTAAAGATCTTAACATCGAACTCATCGACTTCAAGCTTGAATTTGGTAAAACATCTGATGGCACAATTGTTCTTGCAGATGAAATTTCACCTGATACATGCCGTTTCTGGGATAGTGTTACACATGAAAAACTGGACAAAGACAGATTCAGAAGAAATCTTGGCGGCGAAGAAGATGCATACAAGGAAATCATGAAGAGACTTCTTGGAGAATAATCACTTTTTTCATCTGATTGGAGTTAGAATTTATGTTCGATAAAATAAATGAGGAATGCGGCGTTTTCGGTATTTACAGCAAAGAAACTATGGACGTTGCATCACAGGCATATATTTCACTGTATGCCCTGCAGCACAGAGGACAGGAAAGCTGTGGTATTGTTGTAAATGACAAGGGTGTATTTTCATATCATAAAGATTTGGGACTTGTACCTGAGGTATTCAATGAAAGACATCTGAAAAAGCTTGGACTTGGTAATATTGCAATTGGTCATGTGAGATATTCCACAACAGGCAAGTCAAACCGTTCAAATGCTCAGCCTCTCGTTGTGCGCCATATAAAAGGACCTATGGCAATTGCACATAACGGAAATCTTGTAAATGCAAGAGAACTCAGAGAAAAGTATGAGCTTCGTGGTGCTATTTTTCACAATACAAATGATACTGAGGTTATCTCTTATGCAATAACAGAACAGAGACTTATTCATCCGTCGATTGAAAAAGCGGTAGAAGAAGCAATGTATAAATTCAAAGGGGCATATTCTCTTGTAATTATGTCCCCGAAAAAAATGATTGCTGCAAGAGATCCTCAGGGATTCCGTCCGCTCTGTATGGGTGAAACAGAAACCGGAGCCATTGTTTTTGCTTCTGAAAGCTGTGCACTTGACAGTATAGGGGCTAAGTTTATAAGAGATGTTGAAGCCGGCGAGATAATAATCGTTGATGAAAATGGTATTAAATCAGTAAGAACACACTGCGGTCAGAAAAAATCAATGTGTGTATTTGAGTATGTATACTTTGCCCGTCCTGACTCTGTAATTGAGGGTTCAAGTGTTCATCAGGCACGTCTGAATGCTGGTAAATATCTCTGGGAGGAACACCCTGTTGACGCAGATGTTGTTGTTGGTGTTCCGGACAGCGGTCTTGATGCTGCACTGGGATTTTCAAGAGCTTCGGGTATTCCGTATGGCGTTGGTTTTATAAAAAACAGATACGTTGGAAGAACATTTATACAGCCTACACAATCACAGCGTTCAAATTCAGTAAAGATAAAGCTGAATGTAATAAAAGACGTTGTAAGGGGAAAACGTGTTGTTCTTATTGATGACAGTATCGTTCGTGGAACTACAAGTGCAAGAATAGTAAATCTTATCAGGGAAGCAGGTGCTTCTGAAGTGCATATGAGAATATCATGTCCGCCGTTTATCAATCCTTGTTATTTTGGTACTGATATTGACAGCAAGGAAAATCTCATAGCATGTAAAATGTCTGTTGATGAAATTGCTAAAACAATAGGGGCTGATTCACTGGGATATCTGAGCGTGGATAAGGTTCAGAAAATTGCTGAAAATGCAAAATGTGATTTCTGTGTTGGATGCTTTACAGGCGATTATCCGGTTGAAGTTCCTAAGGAAATGCCGAAGGACAAGTTTGAACAGAAAATTGGCGAATAAGAATAAATTTGGAGGATTAGTTTGATGAAAAGCTTTTCAGAAAGTTATAAAAAGGCCGGAGTTGACGTAACTGCCGGTTACAAGGCAGTTGAACTTATGAAGGTTCATGTTAAGCGTACTATGACTGAGGGCGTATTGTCCGGCATAGGTGGTTTCGGTGGTCTTTTTGAACCTGATCTTACAGGTATAAACAAGCCTGTATTTGTATCAGGTACAGATGGTGTCGGAACAAAACTTAAAATAGCTTTTTTAATGGATAAACATGACACAATTGGTATTGACTGCGTAGCTATGTGTGTTAACGATATTATATGCTGCGGTGCCAAGCCACAGTTTTTCCTTGATTATATAGCTGTCGGAAAAAACTATCCTGAAAAGGTTGCTCAGATTGTTTCCGGTATCGCAGATGGCTGTGTGCAGTCCGGATGTGCTCTTGTTGGCGGTGAAACAGCTGAAATGCCTGGTTTCTATCCTGTTGATGAATATGACGTAGCAGGTTTTGCTGTTGGTGTTGTAGACAAAGATAAAATCCTGAAACCTGATACCCAGAAAGCCGGGGACGTTCTTATTGCTATAAAGTCAAGCGGTGTTCACTCAAATGGTTTCTCTCTTATCAGAAAAGTATTTACAGTTAATGAGCAGACACTTGCAAGACATTTTTCAGACCTTGGAACAACTTTAGGTGAATCACTGCTTACACCTACAAAAATTTATGTAAAACCAATTCTTTCACTTATCAGCCAGGTTAATGTCAAGGCTATTTCACATATAACCGGTGGTGGATTCTATGAAAATATTCCACGTTCTCTTCCAGACGGAATTGCAGCAAAAATTAGAAAAGACAGTGTTCAGATTCTGCCTATTTTCGATCTTATTGCAAGAACAGGTCATATTCCTGAAAGAGATATGTTCAATACATTCAACATGGGTGTAGGTATGACTGTTTCTGTGGATAAAAACGATGCAGACAAAGCGCTTGAAATTCTTAATAATTCCGGCGTTGAAGCGTATATTCTTGGTGAACTTGTCAATAGTGATGATGGTGTTATAATCGAATAATCTGAAGAGGTAACTGTTATGAATTTATCTGAAAAACAACTTAAAAATATAGTTGTGCTGGTATCGGGCGGAGGAACTAATTTACAGGCACTGATTGATGCACAGAATAATGGACAAATTATTGGTGGAAAAATATCATGCGTTATTTCATCGAACCCGAATGCGTATGCTTTGACAAGGGCTAAAGAAAATAATATTCCTTCAAGAACAATTCCAAGGAAAGAATTTTCTGACAATAAAAGCTACAGTGAAGCTATACTGAATGCACTTGATGAAGAAAAAGCTGATTTGGTTGTTTTAGCCGGATTCATGACTATACTTGATGAAAAAGTTACTAAGCCTTATTCATATAAAATAATAAATGTACATCCGGCACTGATACCGTCATTTTGTGGTGAAGGATTTTACGGACTTCACGTTCATGAAGCAGCACTTAATTACGGTGTAAAAGTCAGCGGAGCAACTGTACATTTTGTAAATGAAGAAGCCGATGCAGGTGCAATTATTCTTCAGAAGGCTGTAAATGTAAGATATGATGATACACCTGAAACGCTTCAGAAACGTATTATGCAGGAGGCAGAATGGAAAATTCTGCCCAAAGCAGTATCCCTGTTCTGTCAGGATAAAATTGAAATAATAAATGATAAAGCGGTTATCAGGGAAGACTAATTTATCAGTGGGGTTTTAAAAATAGGGGAGTTCTTTAATTTTCAGAAGGGAAGTATTATGAAAAAAATTGATATTGCTAATGAATTAAAAACCAATTCATATCCTGGTCGTGGAATCATAATTGGTAAATCATCTGATGGTAAAAGTGCTGTAACAGCATATTTTATAATGGGCAGAAGTGAAAACAGCAGAAACAGAGTTTTTGTAAATGACGGAGAGGGTATTAAAACACAGGCTTTTGATCCTGCAAAACTTACAGACCCGAGCCTTATAATTTATTCTCCTGTCAGAGTTCTTGGAAACAAGACCATTGTCACAAACGGCGATCAGACTGATACAATTTATGATCTTATGAGTAATCAGCTTACATTTGAACAGTCATTGAGAACAAGAGAATTTGAACCTGATGCACCAAATTATACTCCAAGAATCTCAGGAATTATAGAACTTGAAACCGGAAAAGGTTTTAATTATTCAATGTCAATTTTAAAGAGTGCTGACGGAAATCAGGATTCATGCCACAGATATACATTTTCATATGAAAACCCGTTAAATGGTGAAGGTCACTTTATTCATACATATATGGGTGACGGAAATCCGCTTCCTAGCTTTGAGGGCGAACCAAAGCTCATTTCAGTTCCGGATGATATTTACGAATTTACTGACCTTTTATGGAATAGTTTAAATGGAGATAATAAGGTTTCACTGTTTGTCAGATACATTAATCTTGAAACCGGAAAATATGAAACAAAAATCATAAACAAAAACAAATAATTAACCTGTTATCTATAAATACTTATTGCTGCTGGATACTTTTCTTTAATTAAATTCAAGGCAGCGGAATGGAGATTTTTTATGTCTGAAGAGATGTCTTTAAAATATGGATGTAATCCGAATCAAAAACCATCAAGAATATATATTGAAAACGGCAATTTGCCTATAACTGTTTTAAACGGAAAACCTGGTTACATAAATCTGCTTGACGCATTCAATGGCTGGCAGCTGGTAAAGGAACTCAAGGAAGCTACAGGTATATGTGCAGCAACTTCATTCAAGCATGTATCACCAGCAGGTGCGGCAATTGGACTTCCGCTGAGTGATACACTGAAGAAAATATATTTTGTTGATGATCTTGGTGAACTCTCTCCGATGGCCTGTGCATATGCAAGGGCAAGAGGTGCAGACAGAATGTCTTCATATGGTGATTTTGTAGCACTTTCTGATACCTGTGATGTATCAACAGCCAAGATGCTTCAGCGTGAAGTTTCGGATGGTATCATTGCTCCTGACTATACACCGGAAGCCCTTGAAATCTTAAAATCAAAGAGAAAAGGAACATATAATATTATAAAGATTGACCCGAATTATATTCCGGCTGAAATTGAAAGAAAACAGGTATTTGGTGTTACATTTGAACAGGGAAGAAATAATCTGAAAATCAATAAAGAATTACTTGCTAATATTGTTACAGATAACAAGAATATTCCTGACGATAAGAAAAATGACCTTCTGATATCACTGATTACACTCAAATATACACAGTCAAATTCCGTATGTTATGTTAAAAACGGACAAGCTATCGGAATCGGTGCAGGACAGCAGTCAAGAATTCACTGTACAAGACTTGCAGGAAATAAAGCTGATATATGGTGGCTTCGTCAGGCTCCGCAGGTTCTTAATCTTAAATTTGTAGATGGAATCAGACGTCCTGACCGTGACAATGCAATTGATGTTTATATTTCTGATGAATACATGGATGTTCTCGCTGACGGTGCATGGCAGAATATCTTTAAGGAAAAGCCACCTGTATTCACAAAGGAAGAGCAGAAAGAATGGCTTGCTAAAAACACTGATGTATGCTTAGGCTCTGATGCATTTTTCCCGTTTGGCGACAATATTGAACGAGCAAAGAAAAGCGGCGTTTCCTATATCGCTGAACCGGGTGGATCAATTCGTGATGATAATGTTATTGATACCTGCAATAAATATAATATTGCTATGGCATTTACTGGTATAAGACTTTTCCATCACTAATTTTACGGAGGCATTAAAATGAAAAAGATTTTATGTCTGGCATTATCACTTTCAATGATGATATGCCTTGCCGGATGTGGAAATAATTCTTCTAATGGTGAATCATCAGAAAGTTCACAGTCTGTACAAAATGATTCATTAAATGATGATGTATCTGCACTTGAAGAAGACCTTTCCGGACTTGATGAGGAAATTTCTGATATTGAAAATGAAACTTCAGAAGCTGAAAAGAAATCCGGTCTGAAAGACAATACTTATACATCTGATTATTATACGTTTGACATAAATGATTCATGGGAACTTACAGATGAAGGAAGCACTCTTGATTGTACATTCGGATTTGCTGATTATGATGATTCAGAATCCAATGAACGTTTTACAGCATTCAGTGTTCAGACTATTCCACAGCCAGATGATACAAGCCTAAAGGAACTGGCTGAACAAATGGTCAATATGTATAATGACACTGACAATTATAATGTTGAAAGCAATAAGGAAACCAAATTCAATGATAATGATGCTTATGAAATCATTTTGGCATACACTAATTCGGATGTAACAGTTAAAATGAGACAAACTATATTAAAGCATGATAAAAGCTTTTTTGCTATCAATTCTGTTGCGGAAAAATCAGTTTATGATGATATGATTAAGAAAATTGACGAGGTTTTAAAAACATTCAAGTTTATTTAATCGTTTTTAATTTCAATAAAATATTTAAGTCGTAAGTTTAATTATAGTTACGGCAGAATGGAGAATAAAATGAATATACTTGTTGTAGGCGGCGGCGGAAGAGAACATGCCATTGTTATGAAGCTTGCTGAAAGCAAGAAAAATGTACAGTTATTTTGCACACCTGGTAACGGTGGAATAGCCAAATATGCCAAATGCTATTCAGTAAAAGCAACTGATATAGACGGTGTTGTTGCTCTTGCTAAAGAAATTTCAGCTGATATGGTTGTTGTTGCTCCGGATGACCCGTTGGTTCTCGGAATGGTTGATGCACTTAATGCTGAAGGCTTTGCTGCTTTTGGTCCTGATAAAGCTGCCGCTATAATAGAAGGCAGTAAAGTGTTTTCAAAGGAACTTATGAAAAAGTATAATATTCCTACAGCAAAATATGAAGTATTTTCTGATTCTTCAAAAGCAATTGAATATATTAAAACTGAAAATAAGTATCCGACAGTTATTAAAGCTGATGGGCTTGCACTTGGAAAAGGTGTTATTATTGCACAAAATTTTGATGAAGCCAAAGATGCTGTCAACTCAATTATGGAAGATAAGATTTTTGGCAAAAGTGGTGCAAATATAGTTATCGAAGAATTTCTTACCGGTCCGGAAGTGTCAGTACTATGCTTTACAGACGGTAAAACTGTTTCACCAATGGTTTCATCTATGGATCACAAGAGAGCATACGATAATGATGAAGGTCCAAATACAGGTGGTATGGGTACAGTGGCACCAAATCCTTATTATAC
>ERZ826613.4628-NODE-4628-length-9986-cov-4.332998_pt1 | contig 9986 bp, 9 predicted proteins | sample MGYA00519925_ERZ826613 | MGnify/ENA primary metagenome ERZ826613 (study PRJEB31778, sample SAMEA3449236) | human gut metagenome | biome: human gut; feature: human-associated habitat; material: faeces | place: United Kingdom | collected 2010/2012 ... | reverse complement strand
ATACCAGTCCATAAACTCTTTATACCATTCAAGTACCATCTGCTCGTGATTTCCTCGGACCGCCTTATATTTTCCGTCTAATTTAATGTTCTCCATACACCACTCCAACACCTTATCGACGTCCGGCCCGCGGTCAATGAAATCGCCAACGAAGATGATCTGTGCATCCTGATCCTGTGACTCGATTTTATTTAATAATGCGATCATATCCTGATAGCAGCCATGTATATCCCCGATTACATAATGCATCCGTTCTCACCCGCTTTCTGTAAACACTGTTATATCCGTCTCTTCTTATTTTGTATACGGTCTGAACACCCTGTCAAATATCCTGTAATTTATGTCATCCTTCGGACTACAGTATACTGCGAACTCAATATTCTTAAACGCATACAGATATTCGTTCAAAACATTTTTGGATGCCTGTGCGACTACATTTGGATTATTCATGAAAGCACCGCATCCAAACGCACCGAGAACAATCGTTTCGACTCCATGATTCAAAGCCACATCCAGAATCCTCCGAAGCCGTTTTTCATGAATCGCCAGCAGCTCTTTATCTGTAATCTTGATCGCATCTTTTCCGTCTCCTGTATTAAAGGTATTGCTAGGTTTCTCTCTTAAGTTCGGAGCCGCACACGTGATAACATCAACGTTATACCAATCCGCTTCATCCATCAGCTCCGGCTTTACGGTATCGCTTTTGAAAGCCAAAACGTCTGGTGTATAAATGATATCATCATTGTGGATTGGATCATGTTCTGCCCGGTGTGTCATATAGAATCCACTCCACGCATCCGGAGCATTCAGGCACTTAAACAACCCGGAACATCTGCACAAGCACTCTTCCTGCGCATTTGCACCACGCTCCACTCCGCCACCCGGATTTGAAGCCGATGCGAAATTGTGTACTGCTGTTTTCGTACCCTTATAAACGGATGCTGCTTCAAAGGTTCGCTTTGTCGATACTGTGATCTGTGCTTTCTCTTTGTATCGCTTCTTATCTGGTTCCGCAATCGCATCCCCTTCCAAAATCAATTTCTGACCTTCTGCTGAGTTATGAACAGATTCCCGGATTCTGTCATTGTTTTTACACAGATTCATCGTGTCTTGGAATACATTTATATTCTCAGTTCTTCCCATTGTAAATCCTTCTTTCTACGATTTTATGAATCCTTTTCCTGAAATGCTTTATTGTTCCGCACCAATTCATTGAACGATACCGGAGTGTAATTGTTTATGCAGGCACCGGCATTTAAGGCACGCTCTCTCGTTTTCATAAATTCGTATACCTCATCCCGTGCCCCATGGATGTGCCCGTAAATCAGCCATGATCCATGACGGCTCTTATACCATTCTGCCAATGGATAATGGCACAGGCAGATCTGTTTGTCTTCATCTGTGACATGTTGCATTTTTTCAACGCTCTCCAGATACTTTGCAGCGTTTTCACAATCCAGTGTCGCCTTGTCATGATTTCCGATGATGAGGTGCTTGTGACCATTGAGTTGTCTTAAGTACCAGTCCGGTGTCCGTCCTGACCGGTAACAGAAGTCGCCCACGATATAAACATCATCATCTGCGGACACTCTTGAATTCCACAGCTGAATCAGGCAGTGATCCATCGTGTCGACATCTGAAAACGGTCGGTGATCAAACAGTATTACATTTTTGTGTCCGAAATGCAGATCACTAATATATAAATTCATGATGCACCTCCCTCAATTTATTCCTCATCGTGTTGTAATCTAAACCTTTGAATCAACTCTTCCTCAAATGCCAGCGATTCCGGTGTCTCCTGTACCGCTCTCTCATACTCAGGCTCAACTGGTTCATAAGGTCTCCCGGTTTCATCCATAACAAACCTCAGATTCTCGCTCTTCATCATCATCGCTGCCTTCGTATTCGACCAGTTCTTCATAATCCTCTTTGCTTCCTACTCTGCGCAGATAATCTTTTCCGCCATCGACAGCGACTGCTCCACATTTACAGAATTTAAAGTCATGTCTGCTGGTACTCTCAATGATCTCACCACATTTTTTACACTTGATTCGGTTTCTAATAATCTTTTTCATGATGTTGCCCCTCGCTTTCTATATCTATTGTTAATTATAATTGGATTTACTGTCTGTCGCCACATGAAATTATGGTGCTGTTTTTTTCGATATTCTTCAAAATGGTGTATGTTTTCTTCGATATTTTAAATTTTGGTGTATGTTTTCTTCGATATTTCTCAAAATGGTGCCGTTTTTTTCGATATTTTAAATTTTGGCACCCTCTCAGTCGATATTTGCAATTTTGGTGCCGTCTCAGTCGATAAACGCACATCTGATTCGATAATCGCTTATCTGATTCGATAATTGCGGATTCCATTTTGCAGCACCAAAACATCATTTATCCTATTCAATATCCCTTGCATAGTAATTCTCCATAAAAGATTAATATCCTCGTCAACGACGAGGATATTCTCAATGCTGATATTCAATAATTTGCTTAAGATCAGGAGGTTTTCGAGATTTGGCAGCGATTTCCCGGAAAGCCATTTATAGACAGCCTGTGGATTCTCGAATCCCATGACTTCCTGGACATCTTTCACCGTATACCCATTGCTTTTCAACAGTCTCCGAATGTTTTCTCCTGTTTCTTTTTGCTGGATCGACAAATATATCGGTTTCATAAGCGCTTCCCCCTTATTTATCTGCCGTTTTAATATGTAGTAGTAGCATCCTAGCACCTTTTCAGTGAATCCGCCAGTATTTTATTCTTCATTCTCAGTCACACGGATTCCCAATGCTTCACTTGCTGACATAATCTTTAAAAAGTCTCCCAATGTCAGTTCCATAATGTAATCCTCCTATTATATCTGAATGAAAAGTGGTTTCAATAAATGTCTATTTTCCTTCATTAAGCATACACCGGATGGCAGATTATGTCATTCAACTGATGGTTTAAAGCGTCTGGCATATAAACAGCTGATTCTCATATGCCAGCATTGTGCAGACGGCTCAATTATCCCGATTAAGATACGAGTGCGATCAAACTGGCAGCACCAATAATACCGGCATTATTTCCTAAAATTGCACACCGTACTTCAGGCACATATGCCTTCTCTCTTCCAAAGCACTGGGTCTTTATATATTCCGTCAATGGCTCCGTAAGCTTCTCTTTTTGATTGCATACACCCCCTGATAACAATACTATGTCCGGACGGAAGATATTCACATAATTTGTGATTGTCTCACCCAGATAAATGATATAGTCATTCACAACTTTGATCCCTGCTGCATCATTCTGCTCTGCTGCATCAAATGGAACTTTACCATTCATGTTCGAAAGATCTCCCTTGCATAATTCATTCATAATGGAATCAGGATTGTTTTTTGCAGCAAGTTTTGCTTCTCTGATCAGAGCGGTAGCAGAAACATATGCCTCTGCGCATCCTCTTCTGCCACAGGTACAGCGTTCTCCTCCAAAAATCAGGCTTGTGTGATCAGCACAGCATTCTTTATTTTCATTGCAGCTCCAGCCATTACCTCTCCGAGTGCTGCACAATTTGCATCATTGGAAATTCTGATCTTACATGCAAAATATTTTCCCAGTTCCTCTGCAAGCGGTATATTTTCCCAGTTAAAATTATTTGAATATAACACGATACCATTCTTGGCATCTACAGTTCCCGGACTTCCAACTCCTATACCTGAAAGTTTCTCCTCTGTTATATGTATCTTTTTTAATAAATCTTTTACCAGTTCCGCCATATCCCGTATAATTTCCTTATATGGATGCTCCACTCTTGTCGGTATGGAATCCTGTATCACAATCTTGTGATTTTCATCCACGATTCCGGCTTTCATATTAGTTCCACCTAAATCAATCCCTATTCTATACATACCTTTACCTCATCCGCATTTTATATCATCGCCTTCTATTTTATATCTGTATGGCTCAAGAATACAGCTTTTTCTGCAAATACATCCTCTCTTGTGATATTCTGTGCCCACTTTCCACTGCGGTAGTGATGTATCACCCATGGCCATTTTGCAAACTCGTCCGTGCACAGCAAAAAATATACCCACATAACAGGAAGCTTTAATATAAAAGCGGCAATAAAACCAAGTGGCACTGCATACAGCCACATGTCAATCGTGTCGCAGACCAGACCAAACTTAGTGTCTCCCCCAGCCCTGAATACTCCTGCAATCAGAACGCTATTGACCGCTGCTCCCATGATATAATATGCATTGATAAACAACATGTATTTCAGGTAATGCATTGCTTTATCATTCAGGGTTGCAAACTCAAGTACAAATGGTGTCACTGCAAGGACGATCATTCCTCCAACTGCTCCGGCGATCACTGTCGCCTTCAATGTTTTCGATGCATGTAATTTTGACTTTTCCAAATCTCCTTTTCCCATCATGCTTCCCAGCAGGATACTTCCCGCACTCGCCACGGAAAAACAAAATACCGTTCCAATGTTACGCACCACTGAAACAATGGAATTCGCTGCTACTGCGTCCGTTCCCAAATGTCCTAAAATAACAGAATACATGGAGAACGCAACACTCCATGACACATCATTTCCCAAAGCAGGCAATGACATTTTGATAAAATCCGTATACAATGCCTGATTTTTGGCAAACATGTATGCAAGGCTCAGTTTCACATCCCTGCTGAAAGCAGAAACAACCACACACGCTGCCAGTTCTGCTGACCGTGACACTGCTGTCGCAATCGCAACTCCTGTTGCCCCCATTTGCGGAACTCCAAACAATCCAAAGATAAATACCGCATTCAGCAGCACATTCAGGGTAAATGCCAATATATTTAAGACCATACATACTGTCACTCTTCCAACGCTTCGAAGCACTGCAATATACATCTCTGTTATGCTCCAGCACAGATAAGTGATCCCCATGATCTGAAGATAGGAAGCCCCTATTGATATCAGCTCCTGATCGGTTGTAAACAGCATCATCATACGCCCAGGCATCGTAAATGCGATCACTGACGTAAGTGCCGAAATGATTATGGAAAAACGGAGAGCAATTCCCTCGATAATATGGATCGCTTCTATATTATTTCTTCCAAAATACTGGGTACATAGCAATGCTGCACCTGTACCCAGTCCGTTATACACCATAAAAAGGATATTTGAATAATTTGCTGCCAGGGAAACCGCTGAAATGGAAGACTGTCCGACATAATTGAGCATAATGACATCTGCGGAGTTCACCGCCGCACTGAGCAGTCCCTGAATGATGATCGGTATCGACAACCGGAACATCTTCTGGTAAAAATCATCTTTTTCTCTTATCATTCCCTACATACCTGCAATCCCCGCAAAATGGTTATTTTCTTATTTTACCCAATACACCACCGCTTCGTATGGGCGTATTTTTTCTGAACTTTCTTTATAGTTCCCCACTAAAATCCCCTGATTTTCTTTCACCATATCTGCGAGAGAAACCGGAACATCCAGTTCCTTCTCTGTGAAGTTACAGATTACCAGTAATTTTTTATCACCCAGAGTCCTTGTGTAAACGTATAAGTTTTCATCTGCATCTTCAAGACCATCAAACGTTCCATATACGATCACTTCTTCTTGTTTCCGCAATTGTATAAGTTTCTTATAGTAATTGTATATAGACTCCGGATCTTCTACCTGCGCAGCTGCATTGATCGTTTTATAATTCGGATTGACACCAAACCATGGTGTTCCTGTCGTAAATCCCGCATTTTCTGAGCTGTCCCACTGCATTGGTGTTCTTGCATTGTCGCGCCCTTTCCTGCTGATAATATCCATCATCTGATCATGTGTGTACACCTTTGCATCTGTGACAAGATCTACATATATATTCTTTTCTTCAATATCATCGCATTCAGACAGATTCGAAAAACGCATGTTTGTCATTCCAAGTTCTTCGCCCTGGTAAACATATGGTGTTCCCTGCATCATATGGAGACAGGTAGCCAGCATCTTAGCCGATATCTCCCTGTACTCTTCGGAATCATTTCCCCACCTTGAAACAACTCTCGGCTGGTCATGATTGTCCCAGTACAGGCTGTTCCATGCAACGCCTTCCAATCCTTTCTGCCAGCGGTTCAGGATCTCTTTAAGATCCGGGAGATAAAGTTTCTTATCCGTCCACTTTCCATGTTCATCCGAATCCACATCCATATGCTCAAACTGGAATACCATGCTTAACTCTTTTCCATCGCTTCGCGCATATTTTTTTGCCTCTTCGAGCGTAACGCATGATGTTTCACCCACTGTCAGAAGGTTATACCTGCTTAATACTTTTTGGTTCATCTCCTGAAGATATTCATGTTCATGAGGTCCATTGGCTGTGACTGCACCACAAAAAGAATATTTTTCCCCTTCTTTTACCGGACCATCTTTGTATTCTTCCGGCTTGCTGATCAGACTGATCACATCCATCCGGAATCCGTCAATGCCTTTTTCACACCACCATGTCATCATATCAAAAACTTCTTTTCTTACCACAGGATTATCCCAGTTAAGATCAGGCTGTTCCGGCACAAACTGATGCAGATAATACTGTCCGGTTGTCTCATCAAACTGCCATGCAGATCCACTGAAATATGATCCCCAGTTTGTCGGTTCATGACCATCTACCGGATCTTTCCAGATATAATAATCGCGGTATTTATTATCTTTTGATTTTCTGCTTTCCAGAAACCATTTATGCTGGTCAGATGTATGGTTAACAACCAGATCCATTACCAGTTTCATTCCTCTTTGATGAATTTCTTTTAATAATTCATCAAAATCTTCCATTGTCCCGAACTCATCCATTATAGCCTGATAATCGCTGATATCATATCCGTTATCTTTATTTGGAGATTTATAGATCGGGGATACCCAGATAACTGTGATACCGAGATTCTTTATATAGTCTAATTTTTTTATGATCCCCTGAAGGTCTCCGATTCCATCTCCGTTACTATCCATAAAACTCCTTGGATAAATCTGATAAACAACTGCTTCTTTCCACCATGCTTTCTGCATCTTTTTTCTCCTTATAAATCAGCGGTCATGATCTCAATGACTGCCAGTCTGATCTCTTTTTTTAAATTCGTCGTCTCAAGCTCGCCTAAGATATCTGCCAGATTTTTTCCACTACTTAAAAGCCGGTATGCAGACTCTTTTGCAAGATTACTGTCCTGTGCCTGATTCAGCAGATCATACACACGCTCCAGTGTATGGTTGTCATTTAATGTCAGTTTCTGTTCAAAAACAATTTCCACTTTTTCATCCACCGACACTTTCGGAATGTGGATTCTGATACATCCCTTCTTCCACTGATATTCATACGTTATTTTGATTTCTTTTCCACTTATGTATACTTTAGGCACTGCCTCTTTCACTCCACACAGTTCCACTGTATAATCCCGGAATTCCGGGATCAGATCTGTCTGTCCGACCGCCCCTTCGATTGTGAATGCCCCTCTTTCCCAGTCAAAATGCATGGATGTAAAGCAACAGCTCCTGCCATCTTTATAATCCTCGGTCTCACCGTCATCCTCATAATGTGTATAATTGCCATCCGCTCCGCCATAGACTCTTATGATAAGTTCTTCCGGATTTTTCAGAAAATCTTTTCCAAACAGCTCTTTCTGCATTGGAATGATGCCTCCTGCTTTTACAAGCACCGGAATACTGTTAATGCCGCGGAACATCCACATTACTTTCTCACCTTTATAGATCAATCCGGTAAAGAAATCGTGGTAGCAGCCTTCCGGTATCCACGCTTTTACTTTTCCCTGATTTAAAATCGCTATCTGGTCACTTGTAATCGGTGCAACAATCATATCTGTTCCAAAAAGATACTGGTTGTTGCTTACTCCCTCAACAAAAGAATGATCCTGAACCGGATATGCCTGTTCCTTTTCCGGATAATCGTAATACATTGGCGCAATGACCGGCCGGTATTCTTTGTATGCCAGATAGTTCATTGTGTAAAGATACGGCAGTAACTGGTGCCTTAAGCGCAGGGATTCTCCCATCGCATGTTCTACTTCCGGTCTGAAATTCCATGGTTCTTTTCCACTGAACGACATTTTTGTACTGTGCAGCCTGTTGATCGGAGAAAATGTCCCTAACTCATACCAGCGTGCCTCCATAACATCTGACCGGATTCCAAGCATATGTCCGCCTATATCATGACTCCACCATCCATATCCAATATTTGATGCCGTTGCTGTAAAATAAGGCTGGAAATCAAGAGACTCCCACGTTACAACTGTATCCCCGGAAAAACCTACCGGATATCTGTGAGAACCAGGACCTGCATAACGTGAAAATGTCATTTTTCTTTTTCCATCCCGTCCACTGTCAAGATAATGGTAATGATTCAGCATCCAAAGCGGATCTAACTCTTTCACAGCCGTATGTCCACCCTGCTGCCAGTCCAGCCACCAGAAATCAACCCCCTCTTCCTCAAGCGGATGATGTACGATCTCAAAATAATTTTCCAGAAACTCCGGATCTGTAATATCGAATTCAACCGGTTCTCCGGCTGCCGGATCCATTCCCATTGCCTCTGCCATTTCTTTATACATACTTTCGCATTCCCGGATACCGAGTGCCGGATGCACATTTAAAGTCACTTTCATTCCCCTGTCATGCAGATTATCCATAAAACTCACCGGATCCGGAAACAGATCTCTGTTCCATGTATAACCGGTCCAGCCGGAACCATACTTCTTGTCAATATCTGTGATATGCCAGTCCATGTCAATGACTGCCACCGAAAACGGGATTTTCTCCGCTAAGAAACGATCCATCAGTCTCTGATACTCATCCTGTGAATACTCGTAATATCTGCTCCACCAGTTTCCAAGTGCATATTTTGGAAGCATTGGGACACGGCCGGTAACCCTAAAAAAATCTTTTACCGCGCCCCGGTAATCATGACCATAGGCAAACAGATAAAAATCCTCTCCTCCATGTTTTCTCTCTTTGATCCAGCCATCCCCGGTAAGTAAAATCGTTTTTGAATCGTCTAATACTGCAAATCCATCCCTGGAAAGAATTCCTTTTTCCAGTCTGATCCTGCCGTCTGCTTCATCGAGCGTACGGGCAGTTCCGAAAAGATTACGATCCTCTTTTCTTCCATAATACCATTCCAGATCACATCCATTGTCCGGTTTTTTCAGCTTCACACTCAGGATGCTCTCATCAAATGCTCTCTCATCATAGCGTATCCGTATGCTTTTTGTCTGGATCTCCAGAAAGTTATTTTTCTGCTTTATCTCAAAAGGAACCTCTTCTAAATCCCTGTACCATATTACCTGCGAAGCCTCATCCACAAATGCACCGGATTCATTATATTCAAATCTGACCAGCCTGTCCGTCAGAAATGTAATACGGTAATTTTTTCCAAGAACAATATTCCGCGGATCTGCTTTTGGTCTTCTTTCACATATAAACTGCTGTTTCATCGTCTATTACACATCCTTTCGTATTTTTACATTTTGAAAAATCTTCTTTAAGAAAAAACTGTTGATCCATGCAATTCCTGAGATACCGATCAGAAACCAGATACCAAATGCAATTGGAATTTTTGAAATAATAAAAAATGGAAGGGTATTCAAACCCAGCATAAGCAATGTATATGGAATATTCGAGATTCCGAGCAATACGGCATTCCTCACAGTTGCTTTCACAGTATTCTCAAAGTAAGATTCCATTGGAAACGCGTAAGTAAAAATCTCTGCTACTATGATCCCGGCTGCGATCACAAGTATCTGCAAAGCATTCATCGTTCTGTCTGCAGCAAAAATATGATAATCCAGATATAGCATTGCGATCACCAGTACACCCACAAGATAAATGATCGTAGATGACCTGAAACTTGCTTTAAACAACTTCCAAAAATCCTTTATCAGATATCCTTCTTTTTTCTCCTGTATGCGAAAGATGCATCCATAAACGGCTGTTATGGATGCCCCTATCGTAA
>ERZ826613.4627-NODE-4627-length-9988-cov-5.354878_pt1 | contig 9988 bp, 13 predicted proteins | sample MGYA00519925_ERZ826613 | MGnify/ENA primary metagenome ERZ826613 (study PRJEB31778, sample SAMEA3449236) | human gut metagenome | biome: human gut; feature: human-associated habitat; material: faeces | place: United Kingdom | collected 2010/2012 ... | reverse complement strand
AATGGAAAGTTTGTTTATAACTCATAACCCGAAGGTCGTTGGTTCAAATCCAGCCCTCACAACACACATCACCCAAGACCGTATTTAATGTACTTTGTATATTGAATTCGGTCTTGTTTTTTATGTCTATACGCTTTATAAGAAGATGAACGGCGGCTTCGTCAGGGCTGTTCTTAATAGCTTCAAGCCATGCCTTAATCTGTTCAACTGTGTAATCCTTCGGCGGCTCTGTGGCTCTCAGGCTTGCTATTTCGTCCTTGATAGCTTTCATTTCTGCACCGATATCCGCAACCACTTCCGCAGGCAGTACACCGCTTGAAAGGTTCTGCATAAGTGTGTTATATTGCTTCTGCTTTTCCTCTATACGGCTTTCAAGTATTGTTTTGAAATCTGCTGTGCGTTCCTTTTCCAAGCCTTTATATTCTCTCAGGGCTTTGGCTATGCGGCTCTGGTTTTCATCAGATAAGAGCGTTTTCAGATAGTCCATAGCTGATTTGTCAACGCTTTCCATGCGTACAGACGGAGCACCGCACTTTTTAGAACAATAAAAATAATGATAAGTATGTCCTTTACGCTCTGACTTCATACCATGCATTTTAGCACCACATTCACAATATACAAGACCGCTGCACAAGTATCCGGCTTTCTTTCCTGTCTGTCTGCGTTCGTTCATAATCTTCTGCACCTCTTCAAATTGTGCCTTGCTGATAATAATCGGCAGGGCATTTTCTATTCTTATGGCGTTTGGTTTGGCTCTTCTGTCGGCTCTGTTTTTCTCCTGCTCCGGAGAATACACATATACACCCGTGTACTTCTCATTACGAAGTACTTCATAAATCTGAGTATACTTTATTGGCTTTCCTCTCTTGCCTGTTATGCCGCATTCTGCCAGCTCCTGAATGATATCTTTAAAGCCTTTTCTTTCAAGTGCCGCATTGAATATCTTCTTGACAAATTGCGCTTCCAGTTCGTTAATAACATACTGCTGATTAACCACATCATAACCGAAAGGAGCATAGCCGCCATTATGCAAGCCTTTCAGAGCGGTTTCTTTCAAGCCTTTTCGGGTTTCGCTTGCCAGATTGTCAATGTAGTATTCAGAAAGCGACCACATCAGAGTACGCATGATTTTAGCTTCGTTGCTGTTGCCGAAGTCCTGAGCCACTGCGATAAGTTCCACGCCCATTTCCTGAAGCTTTGCCGTAAGATTGACATGTTCCCCGACATTACGGGCGATGCGGTCATATTTGTGTATAAGGATAGTTTCAAACGCACCTTTGCGGCAGTCCCTGAGTAATTTCTGATACTGCACACGGCTTGCGGTCTTTGAGCCTTTACCGCTTACAGCTTCATCAGCATACACTTCTATGACGTTGTAGCCCTTAGTCGCCGCATAGTCCTTGCAGGCTCTCACCTGTGCTTCTATGCTCTCCTCGGACTGTTGGGCGGAACTGTAACGGGCATATATTACAGCGTTATTCATGGGCTTCACTTCCTTTCAGTTGCGGACATCTCCCCAATTTTGGACAGATCTCTTTGTTCGCTCTTTGTTCACGGGGGGAATTCTCGACCGCTTCTCGACCGCTTCGGGCAGTTCTCTAGGATTATCTAGGATTTTCTTCTTCGTCCGGCGTTGTGTATTTCTCTTGTTCTGACAGGTCTGTAATATATTCATTGGCTTTCTTTTGCCCAAGGGCGTTCAGACTGTCATATTTGGCAATGGTGTCTTGCTTTAATTTATTTTTTTCATTACATTTTATTATAAATTTCATATCCTCTTCCGTAGGCTTTTTCTCAAAAATTCGTTGATTTCTTTCAATAGCCTTTTTAACAGTATCAATTGATTGCATAACTTCTAAAGTGTTACCATAAATCAGTGTCATAGGATCTATTTCTAAAGCTTTAGCAATTTTTTCAAGAACACTAATAGGCGGTTCAATTACATCAATTTCATATTTTTGAACAGTTGAAAAGCCTTTGTTAATAAGGTCAGCAAGTTCTTTTTGCGTTATTCCTTTTTCTTTTCTTGCTGCTTTTATACGTTCGCCTAATGTCATTTTTATCACTCCTAATAAGTGAATTATAACACATTATCCGTTAAAGTGCAAGTTTTTCAAAAAAAGTTTAAAAAGTACTTGACATTATCATTTTAAAGGAGTATAATATAGCCATAAACTATCCGTTAAACGGATAAACAGAGGTGATAACATGAAAATCAGCAGAGGAAAAATAGAAATTATTCTTGCAAAGAAAAATTTGAAAGTTGCTGATGCGGCTAAAAGAATGGGCGTATCAAGACAAAATTTTTCAACAATCAAGAATCGTGGAACTTGCACACCTGCAACAGCCGCTAAAATTGCTACTGGCTTAGGCGTTGAGGTGGAAGAACTCATAGAAAGCGAGGTTTAAACATGGCAAGCAAAGAAATGTGCCGTATTCCGGTATCTGCTACATATGCGGAAATAAACGGCGAGATGGTTATGGTATCGGCAGAATATAAGGACATACCAGCGGAAGTTATAGCTAAGTTCCTTATTGAAAAGTTCGGTGCTTCGGCAATATTCGGGGAAGGTGAAAGCGATTGAGTTCGGAAATCATACTACCCGAAATCAGCAAAGACACCATTTACAAACTTGCAGACAAAGGATTCATAAATAATTTTCTTATGGTTTCTGACGGAGACGAGGAAATGACACGCCGTAATTTTTCGCTTATTATGAACAAGGCGAAAGAATTCGGAGTTGAAAAGGAAGTTTATAAAGCCTATGCGGAAGTTCTTGAAGCTGAAAAAGATGTGTGGAATGTTACACTTCCCAGATGTGCCAATACATTAAGTGTGATATCAGCTCCGGACTTGCAGAGGGCTAGCCTTCCACCTGTCAGATTCCTTGTTAACGGTATCCTTCCGGAAGGTACGTCGTTTATATCAGCACCTTCAAAAATCGGTAAAAGCTGGTTTGTGCTTGATATGGGGCTTTCAATAGCTTCGGGCGGTCGGTTCATGAAGTACACGACCAATAAAGCCGGGGTTCTGTATCTTGCACTTGAAGACAGCCTGTCACGTCTGCAAAGCCGAATGAACAAGGTACTTGACGGAAAGCCAGCACCTGAACAGTTCTATTTCACAACAGAAGCCCCGACGTTAAGCGACGGACTTATTGAAGTACTGGAAGAGCATCTGAAACAGTTTCCAGAAACAAAACTGATTATAATTGATACTTTGCAGAAAATCAGAGGTCAGGCACAGGGACGTGAAACCATATATGCTCAGGACTATAGGGAAATGGGAATGTTAAAGGCTTTTGCTGATAAACAGGGCGTTAGTATATTCTTTGTACATCATACACGTAAAATGAAAGATGATGACGATGTTTTCAATATGATTTCGGGTACTAATGGAATCATGGGGGCGGCTGACACTATTTTCGTAATGGTAAAGGACAAGCGGGACGACAGCAACGCAGTATTACATATAACAGGGCGTGACGTTTCACAGATAAATGACATGGTGACATTTGACAAGGATATATGGAAATGGAAAGTCATCGGAAACGCTGACGAAATCAGGGAACAGAGGGCAACAGAGGAATTCAGAAATAACCCGGTATACAGAACTATTGAATACGCTGTCAGCAAGAGCGATAACGGTTGGTGGAGCGGTACAGCTACAGAACTTCTTGAACTGGGTGAGTTTGTAATGGGGAAATCCATCGCCGATAATCCGCAAAAGCTCGGTTATGCTCTCAAAAAGCTTGAAAAAGATTTGTTCGAGCGTGGTAATATTAAAATGGATATTTCAAAATGTAGTAGTAAAAAGAAAAAATATTCATTTAGTGATGTGGTAACAACACAATAAACCTCTCCTATGTACTCCTATGTACCACTTAATAACAATTATATTGCGGGGTTTAGGAGGGATTAGGAGTAGTTTATATATGTATTTGCCACGGGGAAGGAAGAAAAAAATGACAGAAGAAGAAAAACGTGAACTTGCAGAGAAAGCCAAGGAAATATTGAATCTAGCTGAAAGCCTTGAAGATGGCGCTGCACTTGAAGCATTGAAAATTGCTGTGCTTATAAAGATACATAAAAAGTTAAGCGGGATTGAATCATACCTTGAAAACATTGATTGCAGTCTTGATAGATGAAAACACAAAAAAGACCTTACACCATGTGTACTGGTGTAAAGTCAGAAACGGAAAGTCGGAACGAATCCGTAACATAATTATAGCGGTTTTGTTCCGGAATGTCAATAGACGGAAAGGAAAATTATTATGGAAGTAAAAACATTAAAGACATTTGAATTAAATGCAGACGGTTTCAAAGTTACACCGGAATTTCTTGAAGCTATCGGAATGGACTTGAAGAATTACCCTACATTTCCGCAGGCTCTGAAAGCAAAGAAAGATGCCGATATAGTGGAACATCAGGGGATAGGGCTGTTTTTTAGTAATCCGGTGCAATGGGTACTTAATGACCTCCGCCGCAGGTATAGCGGAGAATATCAGGAAGAATTTAATATGTGTGATGCCTTCAACTATGGCTACATACTGGGAATCAGAGCAGAGAGAGCAAGAAGAAAGGGGTAGAATAACACCATGAAAATAAAAATAGCCTATCAGGAGCACGAAGCGAAAAGGGTCGGGGATATAGTGAAGTGGCTGAAATGGCGGTGCGGTCTTTATGGCTGTGTCAAAATTTTAAACAGCGATAAGCACAAGCCTTTTCACCATATTTACATAACTGTAAATGATGCAGTAAAACCACTTGACAAAGTAAAAGAAATGTGATATAATTATATCAAACAAAATAACACGAGTACCGCCGTTATACTGGTACAGCAGTTTTTTCAAGCTTCTTTTCACTGTCTGTCATTTATAACGGTTAGTCATTAAGACACGGGAACAACCTTTTTTGCGTTTGGGTTGGCTCGTGTCTTTTTGTTTTTATTAAGTCCACTCAGGACGTAAAACGGAGGTTATATATGGGATTTGAATTAGAAAGCGGTACTGCAACCGAAGAACAGCAGGGAACACAGAATCAGCCGAAGGAAAAAACATTCACACAAGATGAAGTAAACAAGATTGTTTCTGAACGTCTTGCAAGGGATAAGGGCAAAAATTCGGCGGAACTGGAAAAGAGAGAACACGAGCTTGAACAGCGTGAACTTGCAATGACCGCAAGGGAAAAGCTTGCAGAAAGAGGACTGCCGAAAGAATTGGCGGAGGTGCTCAGGTTCTCAGATGATGAATCAATGAATAAAAGTATTGATGCGATAGAAAAAATTATAAATGAAAACAAGACCCAGGGAGTAACATTTCGTGGATTCCAGCCGGGGCAAAGTCTGGATTTTAAAAATGCAGATTCTCAGCTTAATTCAGAAATGCGAAAGGCTATGGGCTTGCGATAGCTGAAAGGATTGAAATATTAAATGGCTATAAATTTAGCAACAAAATTTTTACCTTATGTGGACGAAAAGTTCACACAGGAAAGCAAGAAGTCACTGCTTACTAATAATGATTTTGAGTGGAGCGGTGCAAAAACTGTCAAGGTTTACAAGGTTTCTACATCTGCAATGAATGACTATGACAGAGCCGGAACGGGTGAAACTTCTTCACGCTATGGAACAGTTGCCGGACTTGATGCAACTACTGAGGATTTCACACTTACGAAAGACCGTTCTTTCACATTTGCGATTGATAAGCTTGACACTGACGAAACAGTACAGCAGTTACAGGCGGCAACAGCACTTGAAAGACAGGTCAGAGAAGTTGTTATTCCGGAAGTTGACAGCTATATATATGGTGTTATGTGTACCAGTGCAGGAACAAAGGCAACAGCTAAGGCACTGACTAAAACTAACATCTATGAGGAAGTTCTTGCAGGGAATCAGGTGCTTGACGATGCGAATGTACCGGAAACGGGGCGCATATTGCTTGTAACTCCGGCTACATACACACTTATGAAGCAGTGCAAGGATATCACAATGGAAACGGACATCGGGAACGATATGCGACTAAAGGGTGTTATAGGTATGCTTGACGGCTGTTCAGTAATCAAAGTACCTTCCGCAAGACTTCCGGAGGCGTTTGGCTTTATGATTGCTCACCCATGTGCAACAGTAGCACCGACAAAGCTTGAAGATTACAAAGTACATGAAGACCCGCCGGGAATAAGCGGCTCACTTGTTGAAGGCAGAATCAATTATGATGCATTTGTGCTTGACAACAAGGCGAAGGGAATTTATTATCAGCCGATAGCAAAGGCTTAAATATCGCATGAAAAGAGCCGCTAAAAACAGCGGCTTTTCTTTTTGATGTTGAAGAATGTTGAAGAAAAAATAATATCGGGAACTTGTCAAAACTTGACATTGAAATAATAAGGGGGCGAAGATGTGAATAACGAACAGTTAGCCGGATTTATAAAGCAGGGTGGCAATGACGAATTTATTCCGATACTCTGGGAACGTGTCCGGAATCTTATGTATAAGAAAGCTGATGAAGTATACAGAGCGTATGAACAGCGATTCCGCCAATGTGGTGTTGATGTGTGGGACTTAAAGCAAAGCAGTTATGCCGCATTTCTCAAAGCGATAGAGGGGTACAAGCCGGAGCGTGAAACCAAGTTCACTACATATCTTTCATACCCTTTCAAAAATATGACGGCTGAACTTCTGGGAGCGAGAACACAGAAGCAGAAGAATGAACCGCTTAACACCTGTACAAGCCTTGACGTTCCCTTGAATGATGAAGAGCCGGAAGGCAACACATTAGCCGACATTATCGAAGATGAAAACGCTGTTGATGCTGTGGCTGTGGTGGAACAGGAAGACGAATACAGAATACTTCATGAAGTTGTGAATGGTCTGAAATATCCGCAGAACCGTATTATTAACGAGTATTATTTTAATGACCACAAAACGCCGTGGATAGCTAAAGATATGGGCGTAAGTATTGAATGTGTAAGAGCTCACAAAGCTAAGGCTCTGCGGTGTCTGAGGGCTTCGGGTACATTGAAGGAATTATTCAGGGAACGGCAGTATCACAGGTTTGTCAGCAATATCAGCCGCTTTGAATATAGTCCGGTATTACATGCGGAATATATGGAACTGTACCGAGCGAAATATGGCAGTTGATTGACAAAATTGTGTAAAATCTGATATAATATGTTTTGCTGTCTGCTGCACTCCTTTTAACTGTGAAAGGAGGTGTATAACAGTTGGAACTTATCATATCTTTTGTAATGTCTGTTATTGCCGGAATTGTTTCCGATGCGATAATCAAATATTACAATAATAAACATAGGTAGACAGCAAAAAGGCTATAGGAACCACCATTCCTATAGCCAATTTTTTTGTATAACAGTTGGACTTTTATATCTGCTATTATTATATACCGCTTTTCTGTTTTTGTCAAGGCTGTTCAGCGGAAAAATAACGGAAAAGAATTTCAGGTAAAATATGATGTGTACCGCCGCAACCAAATTAAAAAGCATCAGGCAAGGGCATTGATTGAAAGTGAAACAGTCTTTTCTTTGCCTGATGTTTTACATTCTCATTTTAAAGCATCGGCTGAGCTTAAACCCAGTACGTTTCGTTATAACGGAGTAAACGACTGCACAGAAATCTCCGCAGAAAATTTATGGAAGTAAAAAATTATTTTTTCTGAAATGAGTATTTAATTTTTATTTAGAAAAAGCAACAAGCCCATCAGAATTTTAAAATCTGACAGGCTTGCTAATCTATTTCAAATGCAATTTACGGTGAGTGTTTGAAATTAGTCACCGTTTCATCTGCACTAAAATAGCATTCTCACTAAGTCAATCAGATAGTTTGTGTATCTGTTTGATTATGGAACATGAAACGTCTGGTAAACATTTCATGTTTTGTGGGGGTGCTTTTTCTGTTTTGTATTTTAACACAAACGGAATATTTTGTCAAGCATTATTATAAAAAATTTTTTCATGTTGTTTTATGGATTTTGAGAGAATCAAAGCAATTGCCTTGATTCTCTTATTTTTTTGCAATGTCAAAAAAATTTTTCCGTATAATTTTTTCATGAGTTTTTCAAATTCGTAAACAGCGTATTTACGATATTTCAGGCATAACTGATTCGCATTTTATTTTTCAGGAAATGGACAGTGATTTAAATTCAGCCCTCTTGACAAAATAAAATTTGGTGCTTATAATTTATAATCAAAATGAAGAAGGCAGCGTACAAGCTGATTTTTCCTTTTCAGGAATTCCGAAAATCATCAGGATTTTCGGAAAAATGCGGCTCGGACACGAGCCGTAAATCCAAATTTGACCGACCGGTACACCGGCGTTCAAATCCGGAGGTCTGGATAGCAAGCATCGCCGGTGTGGACACACTCGGCAAATTTTGAAAAAAATCAGTACTTCTGATTTTCTCAAAATTTTGCTTTTTGGGAGTACCCAAACCCCGGAAGTTTTCCATTTTAAAATGTCATGAAAGGATAGAAAAATGAAAAATCGTGAGCGAAATTGTTTGCTGAAATTTTATGTTTTTGAGGAAGAGAAGGAATTCATTTTAAAGAAAATGGAACGCTGTAAAATCAAAAATCTGAGTGCATATTTAAGAAAAGTTGCAATTGATGGGAAGATAGAAATCCATGATTATTCATGGGTTCGTGAACTCAATTATAACTTGAATAAAATCGGTGTAAATATAAATCAGATTGCCAAAAGAGTAAATGAAACCGGTTCAGTTTACAAGTCAGATATGAACGATATTTGCAATAAAATGAATGAAATTCGTGATGTTCAGAATATGATTTTATCTAAGATAAATTCCAAAATATAAAATATAAAATAAGAAAATTTTATGTAGCAGAAAGTCAATATTGAACAAAGGAAATTCAAATGGCAAGTACAAATATCCATTCAATAAAGTTCACTTTAGGCAAGGCTTTAACATATATTTGTGACCCTCAAAAAACTCAAAATAGAAAATTAGTTTCATCTGTAAATTGCCAACCGGATTATGCTGAAATGGAATTTGATTATACCAGAAGAACGATGAATCCGAATGTAAAACTGCTTGCTTTTCATGCTGTTCAGTCGTTTGTTCCGGGAGAAGTTACACCGGAACAGGCACATGAAATAGGATTGGAAACTATGAAGAAATGGCTGAAAGATGAATATGAATTTGTTATTGCAACTCATGTTGATAAAAATCATATCCACAATCACATAATCATAAATTCTGTAAACTGCAAAAATGGAAAATCTTTTTCAAGAGAACATGACCGTAAGCAAAAATCAGCATGGTTGGAATTACGGCAAGTTAGTGATTCGGTTGTATCAGAGCGAGGTCTTTCTGTTATAACTAATCCGAAAGGACGTGGTGCAAATTATTACGAATGGCAGCATAAGGAAAACGGAACTTCATGGAAACAGCAGCTTAAAAATATTATCGATGAAACCGTAAAACGTTCTGATAATTTTGAAGATTTTCTGCAGAAACTCAGAGCTGAAAATATTGAAGTAAAGTATCAGGACTATGTAAAAAAATCAGGCAGATGTCTGGGATTCAGAATCCCCGGACAAAAATATTTTATCTATGCTCCAAAGCTTGGTTGGTACTATGAAGAAAATCAGATAAACAAGAGAATTGAACGTGCTGTTATACGCAGAAACGAGAGCAGAACAGATGCGGTTTCAAGAAGAATTACAGAAGGTTCTTCTGCCGATTTTATGAAAAGGCTTTATAACTTATCGGATTCCAAATTTGATAACTTTGGTATGCAGCGATGGGCGAGAATACAGAATCTTAAAATAAATTTTGAAGTTGTAAATTATTTGCAGGATAACGGCTTTTCAGGTTCAGAAGAATTCTTTGAAAAGTATCATTCTCTTGAAGATGAAAGATTCAATAATGAGGAACAGATTTCAGCGATAAATGAACAGATAAATTGTAACTATTCAGTCCCCCACTAAAAGCATAGAAAATCCACAATGTTGAAAGGT
>ERZ826613.4626-NODE-4626-length-9988-cov-43.041075_pt1 | contig 9988 bp, 9 predicted proteins | sample MGYA00519925_ERZ826613 | MGnify/ENA primary metagenome ERZ826613 (study PRJEB31778, sample SAMEA3449236) | human gut metagenome | biome: human gut; feature: human-associated habitat; material: faeces | place: United Kingdom | collected 2010/2012 ... | reverse complement strand
AAGGGAGTATCAGCCTGTCGGTATGTCATGGCCCGCAAGCAGCTGCGCTTGCATTGCGGCGTGGTGGTGATCGCTCCACTTTTCAGAGAAAAGCATCATGGCGCACCCGCCGTCCGGCTCGATACAGACAGCAACGTATCCGTTTGCCCTATGATGCACCGCCATTGTCTTGCGGGCTTTCTTTGTCAAAGAACTAGAAAAGGCACCGTATGGAAAGGGGAACAGCACACGATGCCTACGTTGAATCAGGTCAAGTCAAAATCAAGGATAGCAATTATCAGTTTTGCTTCCAGACGATTGCGCAGTTCTTCATCAACTTGCAGACGAGGATAGCCGTCAGAGCCATAGCTCGTCCGAGTTGACAGTGCAGCAATGTAGCTAGAATAATGCCGGACTACCCGGCTCACTGCTTCGGCGTCTCCTGCAACAGCGGCAGCGATTATCGGGTAAGGAAGCAGCGGTGCCCGTGTGTGCGCAGATTTAGTCATCCGCTTCACCTCCCATCAGCTTTTTCAGCAGCCGATAGGCTTTATACCTGCGAGTATTGACCGTTCTTCTGGCCATGCCCATGCACTTTGCTATCTGTTCGTCTGTCATCCATAGAAACCAGTGCATCATAAAAATTTCCCGGTCTTTTGGTGACAGCCGTAGAAGTGCTGTGGCCAATCGGTCGTTCTCGATTAGCACAACAGCATTTCCCACGGGAAAAGCCGTATACTCCCATGAGTAACGATCGTAAACTGCAAGCTGGGCCACATCTGCCTCGGACAGTTCTTCCAAAGATGCAAAACGTTTTTGATGACGGCTGATCTGCCGATAGCCGTTACATGCCTCGCATTTCAACACCTTTTTGCAATAGCTGTCAAAGGCGTGCTGCTTGTGTTCGTAGTAGCGGTTTGGTTTCAAGTTTTCACCTCCCCTCGTGCTGGGAGGCAGCTCTTTTCTTCCCCTTTCGCTCACTACTCGTTCACCAATGGGTTCATTTGGCTGATTTTTAAGATTGGTATGAAAATTTTTCCTGCCGTTCATAGAATTGTTCCTTTCGTTCTGTTCGGGTTTATAGGCCGGAGCAAAACGAGGCGGAGAACGGCATCCGATACCCAATCGTAGGTTGTCAAAATGCGGGGCTTTATCGGATGTGAATTGAAGTATATAAAAAGCGAGCCACAACTCACTTCTATGAGTATGGCTCGCCCCTACGTTATTTGAATATTTTTTTAATTGGTGTTAGGGCTTTTCGAGTGGGCGGTAAGCCCCATTTTATTTTGCGCTCCTTTATTTTGATACTCTTATCCATATAGCTCTTTGCTTCAAATTATGAGCTGTAACTCACACAATATGAGTTATATGGTTATTTATATGAGCGATAGCACACCCTACAATGAGGTAGAGGTGATGTATAGTGAACAATCCTCTTGACTTGTTTGCATGGAAAGTGCGGTCAGAACGTAAGCGGCAGCATTTGACACAGAGAAAATTGGCTGAACGGCTCAATATGAACGCCCGTACAATCATAGATTTGGAAACCTGCCAGAGTAACCCCAAATTTGAAACGGTGGCTCTTGTCGCCAAAGAGTTAAATATCAGCGTGGATGCTGCCATTTTTCCAGACATGGTAAATCAGACGGTTTCAAAAACAGTTGTAGACTTCTTTGCCGGGAAAAGTGAGGCGGAAATTGAAAAATATATTGCGCTTTGCAAACAGGCGGAAGCATTTCAAAAAGACGAATAACGCGGCCGGATATATCAATCCCGGCCGCGTTATTTTTTACCTATTTGTTTCTATGCGGACGGATTATGATATACGCACAATGGAACCTCCGCATCGCATACGCTGAATTTTGTTAAGCAAGGCTCCATCCAGCCGCATTCTTTCGGATGTTGACAAACTCCTGATAAATGCCGGGCTGCTTCAAAAGTTCTTCGTGCGTGCCCTGCTGTGCAATCTGGCCGTTGTCAATGACCAAAATCTGATCGGCATTCTGGATGGTATTCAGACGGTGGGCGATTACGAGAAGTGTCTTGCCCTTTACCAGTTCCGAGATGGCCTCCTGAATATAGCTTTCGTTATCAGTATCTACGCTTGCGGTAGCTTCATCCAAAATGATGATAGGGGCATCTTTCAAGATGCAGCGTGCAATCGAGATGCGCTGCTTTTCACCGCCGGAGAGTGTAGCACCGCCTTCACCAACTACGGTCTGGAATCCATCAGGCAACGCCATGATGAAATCATAGCAGCGGGCCTTCTTAGCAGCTGCATAGACTTCTTCCTCTGTGGCGTCCGGTTTGCCTATGCTGATATTGTTGTAAATGGTATCTTGGAATAAGTACACTCGCTGGAATACCATGCTGATCTGCTCCATCAGCTCTGCCAAAGGCACGTTCCGAATGTCCATACCTCTTATTATTATGCTGCCAGATTTTACATCCCAAAGCCGAGCCAGCAAATTGGCAATAGTAGACTTTCCGCTGCCAGAAGGTCCGACTAAAGCAGTCATAGAATCTTTCTTCATGGCAAAGCTGATATGATGCAGAACTTCTTTGTCCTGATAAGCAAATACAACATCGTTAAACTGAACTTCTGGCTGTCCCGGCTGTGCCTGTGCAGGAAGATGCTGCTTGCCCGTGTCGGGAAGTTCAGGCTCATTCAGGACTGCTTCAATGCGGTCGAGAGCTGCATCCATAACGGTAAGGCGAGATGCTTCCCCATAAAGAGCTTTCAGCGGTCCAAAGAGGTCAAACACAAACAGCAGAACACCAAGCACATAGGCCAGCGGAAGTGCGCCGCGCTGTTCCAATACAATCGACAAGCCGAAAATCGCCGCAATACCAATGCCGTAAAGGATATTCAGACTCATTGTCCATGGTGTCATTTTCTGCTCAAAAGCAAGGGAGGTGTTTCTGGAACGCTGGAAATTGCCAGTCAGTTCTTCTGATTTTTCGCCCAGCAGGTTGTAGCTCTTAATGACGCCAATGCCCTCCACAAAGGACAGCACTGCATCGGTCAGTCGTTCGCTCTGCTCCTGCCGCTCTGCGGCCTCTCGCAGGGAAACCTTGTTCATTCCTTTTGATACCAGCCATGCCAGAACCGTGACTGCGGTAGCAATCAAACCGAGCTGTACGTTCAAATAAAACATGAATACCAGCAGAATCAAGGAGGACAGCAGATAGCTCATCATGTTGCCCAGCGTACTCATAGCGACTTCTTCAATGAATACCATATCCGTGCTAAGAACAGAGCTGATTTTGCCAATGTTGCCGGAAGTAAAATAGCCCATCGGAAGTTTCCGCAGATGGCTACCCAGTTCCATGCGTTTATCCGCAAACATCAAATATCCTGCGGCACTTTGCAGGCTGTCGCTGAGGTAATGAACAAGCATTTGCACCAACACTGCTGCGGCAAGTCCAAGGCCGATATAAAGGCAAGTCTGGCTGGTCAGTGTGTCAGCTGCAAAGCGGCTTAAAACTACAAAGGCAAGAACGATTGGCATTTTTGACAAAATGGATTCCAAAAACGCACAAACGAATGCACCTTGAATACGGCCTTTATAATGGCCGGAGAGTTTCAAAATTCTTGAAAACATCGCAAACATTTAGGCTCCCTCCTTTGCAGTGTGTACTTTCCATTCGGCACTGTCCTGTGCGGCTTTCCACAATTTCTGATATTCAGGGCAGGAGCGAATCAAATCCTGATGCTTACCCGCTGCTACCAATTTTCCGTGGTCGATGACACAAATTTGATCGGCATTCATAATGGCGGGCAGCTTGTGAGCAATCACCACGAGGGTCTTGCCTTTTACAAGTTCTGCAATGGCTGCTTCCATCTTTTCTTCATTTTCGGGGTCAGCATAGGCTGTTGCTTCATCAAGAACTACAATGGGGGCATCCTTTAAGATTGCTCGCGCCAGAGAAATACGCTGACGCTGACCGCCGGAGAGCATTTTTCCGGCATCGCCTGCCATGGAGTGAATGCCCTGCGGAAGTTTTTCAATGAACTCCATGCACTGAGCTTTCTTTGCGGCCTCTATTACTTCTTCATCCGTTGCAGTCAACCGACCGAGCCGGATGTTTTCCAGCAGAGAAGTATTAAACAAATACTGATCCTGCGCCACATAGGAGATACGACTGTTCAATGCTTCAAGGCTCATATCGCAAAGTTTCTGTCCGCCGATGGAAATGCTGCCCTTTCGCGGGTCGTAATAGTGAATCAGCAGTTTTGCCAAGGTACTCTTGCCGGAGCCAGATTCACCGACAAGAGCAGTTTTTTGTCCAGCCTTTGCCGTAAAGGAAATATCATGGAGAACTTCATCCTCAACCACCGCGGGCTTTCCATCCGGGCCGGGCTGTGTTGTCTGGTAAGCGAAAGAAACATGGTCGTAAGTAATGGTGTCATCTATTCCATGGAATCTATCATTCGTCTGCTGAAGTTCCGGCGCATCCAACACCTGCTCCAATGCGGAGATTTTATAGTTGAGCTGGGGCATGGTTGGCAGAAAGCCAAGAGATTTCAGCAGCGGCATACCGATACTCAAAGAAAGACACAGCACCAAAATTAAATTGGGCAGAGCCGACCAGCCGCAGAGGACAAACCATGCACCCACAGGCAGGGTCAGGATGATGGTACAAGGAAGCAGGCTGCTGTAAATCGCCATCCACGGCCATGCCGCCCTATACCATGCCAGTGTATAGTTCCGATAATCTGATATATCTTTGCGGAACCGTTCGTAAGAATCTGCGTCTTTATTGAAAACCTTGACGACTTCCATACCGTTGATGTACTCAATAATGGTATTGTTCATCTTTTGCCCGGCCATATAGTAAGGTCCCATTTTCTTCATACCAACGGAATACATCGTCATCATGGCAACTAAGCTAAGCGGAATGGATGCCAAAGATAACAGTGCCAGCTTCCAGTCTACAAAGAACAATGCCACATAAACTGCAATGGGAACCATCAGGTTGGCGATGCCCTCCGGCATAGAGTGTGCCAGCAGAACTTCCAGACTGTCTACATCGTCCACGAACAGCTTTTTCACGGTGCCAGTGCCTTTGTCCTGAATAACACCCAGCGGCAGTTTTTCAAACCGTTTTTGCAGAGCCGTCCGCAGGCGGAGCAGCGTGTCATAAGCTGCTTTATGAGAGAGATTCAGGCCCCAGCCATAGAAAAGAGCTTGCAGCACCAGACATACCAAGACCAGTATGACATGCTGGATGATAAAGGAAGCAGTGATTGCCTCCCCCATGACCAGCGGTGCAATTACCTGATATGCCAGCACAAAGGGAAAAACACCCAGCAGAACACTGACCAGCACGATGGCTGTTGCAGCATAGAGGCCTTTTTTATGAGGTCCGGCATATTCAAATACTTTTTGGAACATAAGTCCAACCTCCTATCATGTGAAATATTTTTCAGAAAGAGATTTCAAAACCGTTGGCGATAACTGCTGATTTTGAATTGTTCCATCATCATCCAACTGCACAACCTCTGTGCAGGTACGGACAATAAATTCAAAATCATGAGAAACCACGAACACGATTACCCCGGAATCGGAAAGTTGTTCAATCAGCTTGCTGACACGCACCATAGAATCATAATCCAAGCCGCTGGTGGGCTCGTCGAAGTAGATTACGGGGCTGTCCTTTACGATTGCCACTCCAATGGTAACCCGTTGTTTTTGACCGCCTGAAAGCGATGCTGGGTGTCTTTCCCGATAGTCCGACAGTTCCAATGCGTTCAATACTGCATCTATTTTTTCTTTGCAATCTTCCTGCATTCCAAGGGAAAGTTCTTCTTCCACGCTGCTGGCAAAGAGTTGATAGTCTGTATCCTGCATAACAAGATAGGAAAGTGACCGCCGCTGCCGGGGTGTGAGCTTTTTTCCATCAAGACGAACTTCTCCATGCCGCTGTTTCAACAGGCCAGTCAGAATAGACAGGAGCGTTGTTTTTCCGGCACCATTATGGCCTAAAATGCCTATCACGTCCCCCGAATGAGCTTCAAAGCTGACATTTTGGAATACTTCTGGTCCTTTCTTGTAGGCAAAGCCTAAATCGTGGACTTCTAGTAAGCGCGTTGTATTTTGAGAATGCGGCTTTTCCTGATAATGCTCTGCATCACGTTCCGGGTATGCGGTTCGCAGACCATAAGAAATTCGTGTTTCTTCGGGCAAAGAGCAAAACTGTTCCCTTGTGAACTCATGCTCAATTTTTCCATTCTGTATCAGAAAAGCTCTGTCAATCAAATCTCGCAGATAGTAAAAGCGGTGTTCTACTACAAAAATTGTATAGCCGGCACTCTTGAGCTTTTCCATGATTTCAGCAAGCCGTTTGGTGGCGGCATAGTCCAGATTGGCCGATGGTTCATCAAAGATGTAGACCTTTGGGGCAAGCGCATAAACAGAGCCAATCGCAATCTGCTGTTTTTCTCCGCTGGATAACGCAAAAATACTTCGATTCAGGTATTCGACCAACTCCAATTCTTTGGCTGCTCGTGCAATCCGGTCAATGGTTTCCTCACGGGCCAGTCCGAGATTTTCACAGCCGAACGCCAATTCTCGTGTGGTATCGGTCATAAAAAACTGTGAGCGTGGGTCTTGAAAGACAGTTCCTACCTGTCCGGCCAGTTCGGATGGCTTCATTTCCAAAAGCGAATGTCCATCCATAAGCAGATCGCCTTTAATTTCACCGGGGTAAAAATGTGGAATAAGTCCATTGAGGGAACGAATCAACGTTGTCTTGCCGCAGCCACTTCGCCCGGTCAGAAGAATAAACTCGCCGGTCCGTACAGTCATGTCAATGCCGCGGAGGGTAAAATCTTTGCTTTCTTCATAACGAAAGCTGAAATTCTGGAATGAGATCATCGTCATACCCTCCACAAAATGATTTTGCCGATTTGGGTCTGGTCAATAAAAAGCAGTCCGACCAAAAAGAGGATACCAAGCAGTGATACCACAATTTCCGGCCATGCAAAACGAATCGGGCGCAGTGCATACCGCTTACATTCCAATTCCAGACCACGCGTTGTGCCGGAGGCCGCCAGTTCATCGGTAACTTTCAAGCAGCGCATCAGCAACGGTATCAAAATGTACTCTATGGTCGCTAATGGGTGACATACCCGCTTCCACACTGTATCGCTGATACCGCGAATATCCATTGTGCTTCGGATTTGCCGATATTCAATCCGTAGGGTAGGAATATAACGGAACATGACCACAAGCGGAATCGTAACTGCCTGCGGCAGCCGCATTCTTTGGAGGGCTACCATCAAGTCATCCATATAAGTGGTCCGCAATATCCAGAGCCCCATCATTACAATGGGAATCAGTTTCAGAACGGTCACGCCAAATACGCTCATAATCACGCTCAAAACTGGAACTTGAACATAGCGGAGCAAGGCATTAAGATAAGCCACAACGATATAAGTTATTATCATTTTTGCGGCCCATTTTCCGCCATTACCTAAGGCAATGAACAGCCCATAAACCAGCATGAGCGCAAGGCTGACCACTTCTCCGGCCAGAAAATAACTGACAAAACCGATACAGACTAAGAGAAGAATTTTGCAGCGCGGGTCCAGAAGCGCAGTTCCATGAAGGGGCTGTCGCTCAATAATTTGTTTGATTTGTGTTTCATCCATTCTGATGCCTCCTTATCAACAGCAGAGCGCGGGACTACTTCCAGCCCCGCGCTCTGAAATCAGGCAGCCCGTTTGCCTGCGTTTGTATGATGGATTTTCAGGGGGCTGTTCTTGTTATTTTACAGAAACGAGTCCAGCCTTGATGAAATGCTTTTTCAATGCTTTCTGGCCGATAAATCCGCCAATCAGGCCGCCCACCAGTCCAGCAGCAACAATGACTACCAGCATGGGAACAGAAGTGATATTGAGCATTCCCTGAATGTACTCCGGGGCAATATTGTTTTTCTCCATTGCGCCAACAAACGCACTTTGAAGAAATTTGATGGGGCAGATAGCACTAAAAGCAAAAATAGCACTGAACAGCGCATAGGCCGCCATCATGGACTTCATTGTAATTTCATTTCGGCCCATGATCAGAAAATCGCAGATGACACCGCCAATTACCAAGCCGATGGGAATGAACCAGAAAGCACCTACCAGCAGGAACAGGATAGCCTGAATTGCGGCACAAATGGTAAACACGCCTTTCTTCGGAACTTTGGCCAGCAGAAGCATCATAACGATGCCATTCGGAATAGCCACAACGGACGGATAAAACACGTTGGTCACTGGGCCAGCCACGCTCATAATAGTGCTGATAATCATGCAGATAATCCACATGAGCGCTGTCAGGATGCCAATGAGAATAAAGTCTTTCGCATTCAACTTTTGTTTCATTTTTATGCCTCCTCGCTTTTATCGGAAAATAAAAAATGCGATGTGGTTATTTGAAACTAACCACATCGCAAATTGTACCAATTTAGATTATCAAATCCAACCCAAAACCTACCCGTTTTGACCCAAAAACAGTCAGAAGCTACTTTTTATGGGTATCAAATCGGCTTTCACGGTAGTTCTTTGGTGCCACACCATATCGCTTTTTGAAAGCGGCGGCAAGATTGCTGGGCTTTCCGTAGCCAACGATTGCTGCAATCTCGCTTACATTTCGGTCCCCCTCCAATAGCAGCTGTGCTGCCTGTGTCAAACGCTGTTCAATTATGTATTGATGAATAGGCATACCATAAAATGATGAAAAACCGCGTGTCAATTTTGTTGTGCTTAAATGCACCAGATGGGAAAGTTCTTCACAGGATGGGGCAAACGCAAGCTGACTGTCTATAATCCGTTTAGCTTCCATAATGGCAGTCCGTTCCGTTCTGGACATGGAAACATTTTTTCCCATTAGAATATCCAATTCAAGGACTTCGCCTAAATAAATAGACAATAGCTCCAGAAGTTTTCCGTCAAGATATAAGTAACCCAATCCTCCACGGTATTGTGTAAATTGGCTTGTTTCCGCCAGAATTTGTTCCATGATGGGGGTCACAGGAACTTTTGAAATGCCATCAAGAAGTTTCTTTTCGTAAGCCGTTGCTTCCTGCCCATCAAAATAATCTGTGAGCAGTTGCGAAAAATAGGCAATCGGAATTTTTATACTCTTAAATGAAAAATTGCTATCCTTTTTATAGCAGGCATATTCGGTTCCACCATGTCCCGCATAGATGCAGGATTCATTTTTTTGAATCGTAATGGAACGCTTTTCATCCATGATACCCCAAGAGATTCCATCATTCAGGCAGAAGATAATCTGCATATAATCTTTACTGACGGTTCCTTGTACATTCATATCCGACTGGTAACACATTTGCCAATCCGAAAAGATGATGCCGTGCTTGATTTGGGTCTGAGCAATTCGTCCTTTCCCCATATCAGACGGAATATCCATTGAAATCGTTTGGGGCGAATTGGCTATCAGGTCGTTGTATAGCTTACCAAGATAGTGACTTCCGTGCGTCATAGGATGAGGTTCACCTCCCATTTTGGTTAGTCTGTGCTAATTATGATACTTTATTTTTGCATCACAGTCAAGATGTAGCCAAAAGACAGGGTTTGAATTGTAGTATTAGTAGAGGGGACGGTTTAGGGGAGAACTTACAGAGCAAGCATAGGAAGTGTGTACCCACTTCCGTATTTTGCTCTGCAAAACAGCTTGTTGGGAAGTGTCCCAAACCCTCAAAACGGAAAGGAGAGTAAAACGAATGGAAGGCAGAAAACGAACCGTGCAGGTCAAATTTTATGTGACGGAAGAAGAACGGAGGTTGATTCGAGAAAAAATGAAATTGATACCAACCCGGAATATGGCCGCCTATCTGCGAAAGATGGCGATAGATGGTTATGTTGTCCACATCGACACCACCGACATCCGGGCGCAGACCGCCGAATTGCAGAAGATTGGTGTCAACGTCAATCAGATCGCACGGCGGCTGAACAGCATGGGGCCGCTGTACACACAAGATGTTGCGGACATCAAAG
>ERZ826613.4616-NODE-4616-length-10011-cov-3.808457_pt1 | contig 10011 bp, 6 predicted proteins | sample MGYA00519925_ERZ826613 | MGnify/ENA primary metagenome ERZ826613 (study PRJEB31778, sample SAMEA3449236) | human gut metagenome | biome: human gut; feature: human-associated habitat; material: faeces | place: United Kingdom | collected 2010/2012 ... | reverse complement strand
TGCCGGGGGGATTGGTTGTACTCCTTGTGCATACGCTTCACTCCTTATAGTAGGATCATACCCGCCGGAGGAAAATAAAAGACTCATGCACAGGCAAAGCCTATGCATGAGTCTCATTCTTTCAAAGCAGTCCGGGCGCAGAAGCGCCGTTTTGACGAAACTGCCTAACCCCAAAGCGGGGCGGAATTACTCCCTCACAGCGGTATTCGATTGGAAATATTATACCAGGCCCGGCCCCCTGCGTCAAGTAAAGGATTTGTAAAGTATGGGGGAGCACAGGGGTGGGGGACACCTTTTTGATAAAATCTTTGCGTCCTGGCTTGCCTTTTCGCCGGGAATATGATATGATGCATTGCCAATAGCCCTTCAAAAATGCACGGATGGCTTTTGAAAACGATAACAAAGGAGTATTTTTAGTATGAAAAAGTTTCTCACTATGCTGCTGGCCCTGGTGATGGTCCTGTCCCTGGCGGCCTGCTCCTCCCAGAAGGGCGGCGACGTCAACGGCGGCTCCCCCGTCAGCGCCGTGGACCTGCTGACCGCCGTGTGGAACGCCTATCCCGAAAGCGAGAAGTTCCCCGTGGTGGGCGGCAGCCTGGATAAGCCCGTGGACGATGCCCCCGGCGCTTTCCCGGTGAACGATGCCGACAATCTGGACTATATGCTGCACTTCCCCGCCGACAAGGCCGATCTTATTGACGACGCCGCGTCGCTGACCCACATGATGAACGCCAACAGCTTTACCTGCGGCGCGTTCCATGTGAAAAACAGCGCCGACGTCTCTGTCGTGACCGACGCTCTGCGCCAGAATGTCCAGAACACCCAGTGGATGTGCGGCTTCCCTGACAAGCTGGTGGTCCTCACCTATGGCGAGTATGTGGTGGCGCTGTTCGGCGCCGACGACCTGGTGGACGACTTTGTCAACACCATGACCGCCACCTACACCGGCGTCCAGACCGCCTGCGACGAGCCCATCCAGTAACCCACCGCGGTCATGCTGTTTTCCAGTCTGCCGTTTCTCTTCTATTTTCTTCCCTGCGCCCTGGGGCTTTACTTCCTGGTCCCCCGGCGGCTGAAAAACGCCGCGCTGCTGCTGTGCAGTCTGGTGTTCTACGCCTGGGGCGAGCCCCGATTTGTGCTGTTCATGACCGCCGCCATTTTACAGGGCTATGCCGCCGCCCGGCTCATGGAGCGGTATCCCACCCGCAGGCGGCTGCTGCTGACCCTGTCCGCCGTGCTGAGCCTGGGGATGCTGGCCTACTGCAAGTATGCCGACTTCCTGATCTCCGGCTTCAACGCCGTCACCGGGCTGTCGGTGCCTCTGCTGCGGATGGCCCTGCCCATCGGCATCAGCTTCTATACCTTCCAGATCCTCAGCTATGTCATCGACGTGTACCGGGGGGACGCCCCGGCCCAGCGGAATCTCATTGACCTGGCGGCGTATATCGCCATGTACCCCCAGCTGGTGGCGGGCCCCATCGTCCGCTACGCCGACGTGGCCCCCCAGCTGCAAAGCCGCACCCACACGGTGCAGGACGCGGCTCTGGGGGCCCGCCGCTTTGTGCTGGGCCTGGGGAAAAAGGTACTGCTTGCCAACGTCCTGTATGAGCTGGTGACGGTGTATCAGCAGAGCGGGCAGAAAACGGTGCTGCTGACCTGGCTGTACGCCGCGGCGTATATGCTCCATGTGTACTTCGACTTCTCCGGCTACAGCGACATGGCCATCGGCCTGGGCCGCATCATGGGCTTCCGCTTTGCCGAGAACTTCCGCTATCCCTTTGTGTCCGGCAGTCTCACGGAGTTCTGGCGGCGCTGGCACATCTCCCTGGGCTCCTGGTTCCGGGACTATGTGTATATCCCCCTGGGCGGCAACCGGGTGCGGCTGGGACGCTGGGTGCTGAACCTGCTGGTGGTATGGGGCCTGACGGGTCTGTGGCACGGAGCCGCCTGGAACTTCGTGGCCTGGGGCCTGTATTTTGCCGCGTTCCTGCTGCTGGAAAAGCTGTTTCTGGGCCGGTGGCTGAAGCGTGTCCCGGTGCTGGGCCATGTGTATGTGCTGCTGGCGGCGCTTTTCAGCTTCGTGCTGTTTGACGCCGCGTCTGTCCCCGCCGCCCTGGGGACCGCCGGGGGCCTGCTGGGCCTGGGGGGCCTGCCCCTGTGGGACAGCGGCGCCCTCTACTATCTGCGCAGCTATGCCCCGGTGCTGGCGCTGGCCGCCGTGGGGTCCACGCCGCTGCCTGCCGCCCTGTGCCGCCGGATCGCCGCCGGACGGGCCGGGCGGGTGCTGGACGCGCTGGAGCCTGCGGCGCTGCTGGCCCTGCTGGCGGTGTGCACGGCGTTTCTGGTCAGCGGCTCCGCCAATCCCTTCCTGTATTTCCGGTTCTGAGGAGGTGCACATGAAGACCAAGCAAATCATCACCGTGTGCCTGCTGGCGGGCTTTCTGGCGGGCTTCGGCCTGTGGGGCCTGCTGCGGACCCCGGGGGACGTGTCCCAGGCGGAGCGCCGCCCCCTGGCCCAGTGGCCGGAGCTTACCGTCTCCGGCTTCCTGTCCGGCCAGTATGCCGGCAAGCTGGAGCACGCCGCCGCCGACCAGTTCCCCCTGCGGGAGCAGTTCCGTACCCTGCGCTCCCTGGTGTCCTATGACCTGCTGGGCCAGCGGGACGTGGACGGGGTGTATCTCTCCGGGGGCTATGCCGCCAAGCTGGACTTCCCCCTGAACACCGGTTCCGTGGACCGGGCCGCCCAGCGCTTCCGGTATGTGTACGACACCTATCTGGCCGGGACGGAGGCCAACGTCTATCTCTCCGTGATCCCGGACAAGGGGTATTTCCTGGCCCCGGCCTCCGGCCGTCCGGCCATGGACTATGACGCCCTGGTGTCCCGGCTGCGGGAGGGCACGCCGGAGATGACGTATATCGACCTGTTTGACCGGCTGACCCTGGAGGACTATTACCGCACCGACGCCCACTGGCGGCAGGAGCGGCTTCCTGCCGTGGCCCGGTATCTGGCCGCCGCCATGGGGGCGGACGCCGCCGCGGATTACACGGAGGTGACCCTGGACCGCCCCTTCTATGGGGTGTATTCCGGGTACGCGGCCCTGCCCCTGGCCGGGGAGACCCTGCGCTATCTCACCAACGACACCATCGCCGCCTGCCGGGTCACCAATTATGAGACTGGCAGGGAAGGCCCGGTGTACGACCTGGAAAAGGCCCGGGGCAGCGACCCATATGAGCTGTTTCTGTCCGGGTCCGTGTCCCTGCTGACGGTGGAGAGTCCCAACGCCCGGACGGACCGGGAGCTGGTGGTCTTCCGGGATTCCTTCGCCTCCAGCCTGGCTCCTCTGCTGCTGGAGGGGTACAGCAGGGTCACTCTGGTGGATATCCGCTATCTGTCTCCCACCCAGCTGGGCCGTTATCTGACCTTCACCGATCAGGACGTGCTGTTTCTGTACAGCACCGGCGTGCTGAACAACAGCAGCACCCTGAAATAATTCTCAGCTTGTCAAAAAAGCCTTTTTGACAAGCTGAGTGCGGTTTTTCAGAACTTAAAAAGTTCTGAAAAACCTGTGATTGCAAACGAAAGACACCCCTGATGGGTTTCTTTCGTAACTATCTTCCTTTCCGATGGCGGAAGATTTCCGAGTTTTTCGACAGTCTCAAATAATTCTCTGGGAGGTATTTTCTATGTCCCTTGAAACCAATCCCGCCCTGCGCCGCAGCGTGATCTATGAGCTGTACGTCCGCAGCCACACGCCCCAGGGCACCTTCCGGGCCGTGGAGCCGGATCTGCCCCGGATCCGGGCCCTGGGCACGGACATCCTGTGGCTGATGCCCATCCACCCCATCGGGGAAGCCAACCGCAAGGGCAGCATGGGCTGCCCCTATGCCAACCGGGACTACCGCACGGTGAACCCGGAGTACGGCACCCTGGAGGACTTCCTCCACCTGGTGGACGCCATTCACGATAATGGCATGAAGTGCATCATCGACGTGGTGTATAACCACACCTCCCCGGACGCTACCCTGGTGGCCCTGCACCCGGAGTATTACTATCACAAGCCCGACGGCAGCCGGGGCAACAAGGTGGGGGACTGGACCGATGTGGTGGACCTGGACTACGCCGTTTCCGGCCTGTGGGATTATCAGATCGAGTCCCTGTGCTATTGGGCCCAGTATGTGGACGGTTTCCGCTGCGACGTGGCCAGCACCGTGCCTGTGGAATTCTGGCGCAAGGCCCGGCAGGCGGTGGAGCGGGTGCGCCCCGGGGCCATCTGGCTGGGGGAGAGCGTCCACCTGGAGCACATTCTGGCCTTCCGCCGCCAGGGGCTGTACGCCGCCACGGACAACGAGCTGTTTGACGTGTTCGACATTCTGTACCCCTACGACATCTGGCCCCTGTATGAGGGAGCCGCCGGCGGGACCATGCCCCTGAGCCGGTATTTTGCCGCCCTGAGCTATCAGGAGCTGAGCTTTCCCACCTGGTACAATAAGCTCAGCTGCCTGGAAAATCACGACCAGCGCCGGGCGGCGGACCGCTTCCCCAACCGGGACAGCCTGCTGGCCTGGACGGCCCTGAGCTATTTCCAGAAGGGGACCACCCTGCTCTATGCCGGGCAGGAGGTCTCTGCCGTCCATACGCCCTCCCTGTTTGAGCGGGAGCCCATCGACTGGACCGCCGGGGAGGACCTGTCGCCCCTGCTGCGGAAGCTGTACGACATCAAAAAGCGCCTGCCTACGGACGCCGCCTTCCATGTGGAGGCCGATGACGAGCAGGGCCTGGCCGTGGCCGACTATCGGGACGGCCAACACCTGGCGGTGGGCGTGTTCCCCCTGGCGGGCCGCCCGGGGACGGCTGCCGTCCCCCTGACCGACGGTGACTATGAAAACGCCCTGACCGGCGAGTCCGTCACCGTCCGGGAGGGCCGCCTGACCGCTGCCGGGCCGGTGATCATTCTGTAAGCGAAAAAATAAGCGCAAAAAAGCAGCCGCAAGGCTGCTTTTTTGCGCTTATTTTTCACATATCCAGGAGCTGCAGCTCCTCCTCGTCCACCTTCCGCAGGTCCCGGCGGCTGAGAATGTCGTACATACACGGCACCACCAGCAGGGTCATCAGCGTGGCATACAGCAGGCCGCCGATGCACACCAGGGCCACCGGCTGCATCAGGGCCGTGCCCACGTTGTTGCCGAAGGCCATGACGATCAGGCCCAGAATGGTGGTCAGGGACGTCATGAGAATGGGCCGCAGACGGGTGACGCCGGCCTCGATGATGGCCTCCCGGCGGCCCATACCCTCCAGCCGCAGCTGGTTGATGTAGTCCACCAGGACGATGCCGTTGTTGACGATGACGCCCACCAGCATCACGAAGCCGATGAGGGAAATGACGCTGATCTCCATGCCGCACAGCAGCAGCGCCATGAATCCGCCGGTGAAGGCCAGCGGGATGGTGAACATGACGATCAGCGGCGAGCGCAGGGACTGGAACTGGGCCACCATCACCAGATACACCAGCACGATGCCCAGCAGCAGCATCAGCAGCAGCTGCCGGATGGCGTCCATGATGGCCTCGTTCTCCCCCTGGAAGGCAGCGGTGACGCCCTGGGGCAGCTCCGCCTGGCCGATGATCTTTTCGGCGGCGGAGGTGACCTTGGTGACGTTATAGCCGTCGGCCACGTCGGCGGACACGGTGATATACCGCCGCTGCTGGTCCCGGTTGATGGTGTTCAGGCTGACGGTCTCCTCCAGCTGGGCGATGTCCCCCAGACGGACGGACTTGCCGCTCTGGGTGCTGCCGGAGGCGCTTGCGCTGCTCATGCCACTCATACTGGACATGCCGCTCATACTAGACATGCCGCTCATACTTCCCATGGAGCTGCCGGAGGAGGCGCTGCTCATCATGCTGCTCATGGCGGAGGCGGAGGAGGGGTCGATCTGAAGATCCAGGAGCTTCTCCCGGGTCATGCGGCTCTCCTCCGGGGACTGGATGGACACGCTGACGTCCAGCCCGTCCAGGGTCAGGGACAGGGAGCTGTCGGTGTCCGTCAGGGCGGAGGCCACGGCCATGTACACCTGGGCCACGGTGAGGCCCTTCTCCATGGCGGCGTTGCGGTCCACGGACAGGTGCAGGGCGGCGGCCGCCTGCTCCAGGCCGTCGGACACGTTCTCCGTGCCGGGGACGGTGGCCAGCTTTGCCGCCAGGTCACGGGCGGCGGACTGCATCTGCTCCATGTCGTCGCCGTAGACGTTCAGGGTGATGCCGCTGCCGGTGAGGTAGGACATATAGGTGTCCATGGCCCCGGAGGCGGTGACGGTGCAGTCCATACCGGCGCAGGCGGCCTCCATCTGCTTGCCGGCCTCTGCGCCGGAGGCCCCCTCCGGCAGGGTGATGTAGGCGGTGACGTCGTATTCCCCGCCGCCGGCGGTCATCATACTGGTCATGTCCATGCTCCCGGTGCCGGAGGCGGAGGACATCATCGCGCCCACGGTTTCCACGTTGTCCACGGCGGCGATGCGCTGCAGGGCCTTGTCCGCCAGGGCCACCGCCTGCTCCCGGGTGCAGCCCTCGGGCATGGAGATGGTCAGGTTCACGGTGTTCATGTCGATATTGGGCATAAAGGCGAAGCCCCGGGCCAGGGCGGCTCCGGCGGAGCCCACCAGCAGCAGCAGGGACACCCCCAGCACCACCAGCTTGTGGTGGATGGACCAGGACACCGCCTTGCGATAGGCGGGGTAGACCTTATCCAGCAGTCCCGGCTTCTGGGGCTTCTCCTTGCGGAGCATACCGGCGGCCATGGCGGGCACCAGGGTCAGGGCCACGATGAGGCTGGCCAGCAGGGAATAGGTCATGGTCAGGGCCAGGTCCGTGAACAGCTGCTTGGTGATGCCCTCCACGAACACGATGGGCAGGAACACGCACACGGTGGTCAGGGTGGAGGCCACGATGGCGCCCAGCACCTGCCGGGCCCCGGATACCGCCGCCTGGATGACGGTGGCCCCCTTGGAGCGCAGGCGATAGATATTCTCAATGACCACCACGGAGTTATCCACCAGCATACCCACCGCCACGGCCAGGCCCGACAGGGAGATCATGTTGATGGTAACGCCGGAGAAGTACATCAGCACCACGGCGAAGATCACGCTGATGGGGATGGAGCACAGGGTGATGACGGTGGGACGCAGGTCCCGCAGGAACAGGTACAGGATCAGCACCGAGAACAGCGCGCCCCAGCCCAGAGAGGACAGAATGGAGTTGATGATAAGGTATATGTAGTCCCCCTGGTCCATCAGGGGTACGAAGGAAAGCCCCTCGTACTCCGCCTCCAGCTCCCGGAAGCGGTCGTTGATGTTGTTGGACACCTCCGCCGTGGCGTAGGTGGACTGCTTGTTGAGGGAGACGATGACGCCGTCCTTGCCGTTGAGCTTGTCGTAGATCTCCGAGGAGTTGTCGGTGATGGCCACGTCGGCCACGTCCTTCATGCGGATGGGGTCGATGCCGTCCATTCCCAGGTCAAAGAGCACCAGGTCCTCCAGGTCCTGCCGGGTGTCGATGGCATCGCCCACGGAAACCATGTAGTTCACGCCGTCCTCCTTCAGATATCCGGCGGGCATGGAGAAGTTCTGGGCCGTCAGCAGGGCGGTGATGGTGGGTAGGCTCAGGCTGGAGGACAGGTCCGCCTGGCTCAGGGCGGTGGAGCGGGATTCCTCCAGGGTCTGGAGTCCCTGGTCGATCTGGCTCAGGGCGCTGTCCAGCTGGATGTTGGCGGAGATGATCTGGTTCACGGCGTCGGTCATGGTCAGGACCCCGGCGGATACCTGGTCCGCCAGCTTGGCCACACCCTCGTCGGTCTCCAGGTCGCGCAGCTGCTTTTCCAGCTCCTCCAGCTGCTTCTGCCACTCCTTGGCCCGCTGGACGGCCTCGTCCCACTTGACGCCCAGGGCCGCCATGCGCAGATCCAGCGCCGCCAGCTCCGCCTGGATGCGGACGTATTCGGGGTCACTTTCGATTTCGGCGATGGCTGCCTGCTTTTCCTCCTCCGTCATGGAGGGGTTCTGGCGGATGGCCTCGATCTTCGCCTGATACGGGGCGTTTTCCGCCTCCAGCCGGGCCTTCTCCCGCTGAATGTCCGCCAGCTCCCGGAGGTTGTCCTGGAGCTGGTCCCGGCTGTCCCGCATGGTTTTCAGACTGTCCTGGATGGTGGTAAGGGCCTGGGTCACGGCGTCCCGGACGGCGGATTCCTCGGCGCTGCGGATAGCCGCCTTGGCGCTGTTGACCTGGCCCCGGGCGGAGGCCAGCTGCCCCGCCGCGTCGTCCAGCTGCTTCGCAATGGCATCGGACAGCCGCTGGGACAGAGCATCCAGCTTCTTTTGGCTGAGGATCACATGGAGCTGACGCTCCACCGTGCCGCTGACGGTGACGCTGGCCACGCCGGTGATGCCCTCCAGCTTGGGGGACAGGGTGTCGTTGACGAAGTCCGACAGCTGGGTGATGTCCTTGCCGTCATAGGACAGGGCCGCCACCTGCACCGGCAGCATGGAGGGGTTCATTTTCAGCACATAGGGGTCGCCCACGGTGTTGCCCCAGGAGCCCTTCAGCTGGTTGATCTTCTGCTGGATATCCACGCTGACGGTGTCCATGTTCACCCCGTCCTCAAACTCCAGCACCACCATGGACACGCTGTCCATGGAGCTGGAGGTGACATTCTTGATGCGGTCCAGGGTGGCCATGGACTGCTCCAGGGGCTTGGTGATGTCGGCCTCCACAGTTTCGGGGCTGGCCCCGGGGTCGGTGGTCACCAGGATCACATAGGGGAAGTCCATGTTGGGCATCAGGTCGGGGGTCATCTTCAGATAGGCCACCACACCCAGCACCACAATGGCCAGCACCGCCACGAACACCGTCAGCGGCTTCTTTACGCTGAATTTGGGCATAATCGTATCGCTCCTTGCGCATTATAAGTCAGTTGTTACACGACTGTAAAAAACATTTTAAAGAATTTTAACATTCTAAAGCGCCGCGCGCAAGAGGGGCGGGCAATTATTAACGAAACTGTTACAAAATCCCGTCTTTTCCTTAGCCTAACGAAAAAAATATTAAAAGCCTCGCAGAGTTTGCCGCCCGCAGGCGGCAAATAAATTGCAATTATTTTTTGGCCGGGGCGTGTACCTGAACAAGAATTCTTCTCAGGCTTTCGCACGCACGGCGTGTGAAAGCGCGATGTGACGTCTCATGAAAAACGAAAGCACCTTCGGCACTATAAAAAGCCTTTCAAGCTTTTTAACAGGTTTTGGTATAAGATAGGTAATTTCTGCAAAAGACATTTATTTTTCCGGAAAACCTGGAGGAATTCGTGCGGATCTATCATTTTCTTGCTTTCTCTGACCAAATATGCTATCATTACAAACAACGCTGTCATGTGTTGGAATAGGCCTTGGCAGTATGGCTGCAATAGACCGAATGCTCTGCCAAGCGGCGGAGCATTTTTGTATATCGGTACGGAGGAGATTTTTATGCCTGTGAGTTAAAAAACTCTGGAAGCTGCTCATCGATAAGAATATGAAGAAAAAGGACCTGTTTGAAAAGGCGGGCATTAGCCCGGCGTCTGTGACTAAAATGGGGCGGAATGGCCATGTCACAACGGAGATACTTCTGAAGATCTGTACGGCGCTGGATTGTAGGGTTGAGGAAAAGAACGGTTAGTAGACGAACTTTATAAAAGTTCCAATATTGCACATGTAAGGGCGGCAAAATTGCTAAAGGAGAAGTATTTGTAATCCTACGGCTAATTGAAGATGTTGAAGGGGAAGTTATATGCCAAACTATTTAGAATATCAAAAGTCTATTTCAAAAGAATTACTATCCATCAAAGGCCGACTACGGAACTTTATTGATGACCACCATTGGCCAGAAGACGGAAGATATAAAGAAATAATTTTGACTGATATCCTTCGAAAGCACCTGCCTATGCTTGCTACGAAACTTTATCCCTTACTACCTACAACACCGGGAACGGCAA
>ERZ826613.4615-NODE-4615-length-10015-cov-3.059538_pt1 | contig 10015 bp, 7 predicted proteins | sample MGYA00519925_ERZ826613 | MGnify/ENA primary metagenome ERZ826613 (study PRJEB31778, sample SAMEA3449236) | human gut metagenome | biome: human gut; feature: human-associated habitat; material: faeces | place: United Kingdom | collected 2010/2012 ... | reverse complement strand
AAGAATACATGCTGGATATCATGTATGAAATCCCAAAAGATGATAATATCGGAGATCTTTTCAGACAGGTTCTTCCGGAAGATTTTGTAAAGTTTGGAATTATTCCGGAGCTTATCGGTCGTCTTCCGATAAATGTAGCACTTGATCTTCTTGAAGAGGAAGCACTTGAGAAAATTCTTGTTGAGCCAAAGAATGCCATCACAAAACAGTACAAAAAGCTTCTTGAACTTGACGGGGTGAAATTAAGATTTGATGATGAAGCAATAAAGGCAGTGGCAAAACTTTCGTTTGAGAGAAAGACGGGAGCCAGAGGACTTCGTGCCATTATGGAAGATGTTATGACAGATGTTATGTATGAAATTCCATCAGAGGATGACATAAAAGAATGTGTTATAACGAAAGAGGCTGTTTTAGATGGAGAGTCACCAAAACTCATTATGGAAGATAATGAGACAAAGCTTCTTACATCCGGTGAAGATGGAAAGAGTGCATAGATTTTGTGAAAATCTGAGATAAATAACGCAACGGTTCAGTAATTTATTTTTGAACTGTTACAAAGAAAAATTAAAATTCAGAGGGATTACTTGTTAATCCCTCTTTTGTATTATATAATGTATGATAAGTGTGTTTGCAGGATGGAGGAATTAACGTGGAACAAAACATAGATAACAATGAAATTTATTCAAATAATAATATTGGAAATATAAATGAATATAAGAATGTGCCTGTCGTGGCTCTGAGGGATGTTGTGGTATTTCCCGGAACGACAGTATATTTTGAAGTTGGCAGGGAAGCTACGGTAAAAGCTGTAAATGAAGCTATGCATGGCAAACAGTATATTTTTGCGGTTGCACAGAAAGACCCAAAGGTAGAGCATCCTAAGCAGAATGATCTATTTGAAATTGGAACACTGGCACAGGTTAAACAGCTTGTGACCATGCCCGGAAATGTAGTTAGAGTCATAATTGTTGGACAGGAGAAGATGAAACTTGGCAGCCTTGTGCTTGAAGACGGATATTACAAGGCAGACCTTGAAAAAGTAGAGGAGAGCAGACAGATAAGTTATGATATAGAGACGATCGCACTTATAAGAGGTCTTAAAGATTTGTTTTCTGTATATGTAAACGAGCGTGGCAGGATAAATAAAAATGTTGTTGATGAGATAATGGACTGCACGGATCTTGACAGTCTTATAAATCAGATTGCGACAGGTATGCAGGTAAATTATCAGTTTAAACAGAAAATCCTTGCGGAAACGGATATTTATCAGAGACATGAAGATATATCAGTTATCTTAAGCAGAGAGATAGGGATACTTCGCATACAGGATGATGTCGCAAAAAGAGTAAAGTCACAGGTCGAGGAAAACCAGAAAGAATATTATCTTCACGAACAGATAAAGGCGATACATAAAGAACTTGGAGATGATGATTCAGAGACGGATGCAGACAGATACGGCGAGAAGTTAAGTAAGTTAAAAGCTTCTAAGAAAGTCAAAAAGAAGATTGCTGAAGAGATAAAGAGATTTAAGCTTACTAACTCGAATTCTTCTGAAAGTGCAGTTATCAGAGGATATATAGAGACACTTCTCTCTATACCGTGGAAGAAGATGAGTGAAGACAATACTGATATAGTAAATGCAGAAAAAGTATTAAATGAGGATCACTACGGACTTAAAGATGTGAAAGAAAAGGTTATAGAGTGCCTTGCCGTAAAAGCAATAAAGAAAGATGGTTACAGTCCGATAATCTGTCTTGTAGGACCACCCGGAACAGGAAAAACTTCCATTGCCAAATCTATTGCGAGGGCAATGAACCGCAAATATATAAGAATATGTCTTGGAGGTGTCAGAGATGAGGCTGAGATAAGAGGACACAGACGGACTTATGTAGGTGCAATGCCAGGCAGGATAATCGCAGGTATAAGAAGTGCAAAAGTAAAAAATCCATTGATATTGTTTGATGAGATTGATAAAATGGGTGCTGATTATAAGGGTGACCCATCATCGGCACTTCTCGAAGTTTTGGACCCTGAGCAGAACAGGCATTTTTCGGATCATTATGTTGAACTTCCGGTAGATCTCTCACAGGCAATGTTTATATGCACCGCAAATTCGCTTGATACCATACCAAGACCTCTTCTTGATCGTATGGAAATAATAGAGTTGTCAGGATATACGGAAAATGAAAAATTTCACATTGCCAAAAATTATCTTGTGGATAAACAAAGAATTGCCAACGGTTTGACAAAAGAACAGTTTAATATATCTGACAAAGGCATTTATACCATCATAGAAAATTATACAAGGGAAGCCGGAGTGAGAGGTCTTGAGAGAAAGATAGGTACTCTATGCAGGAAAGCTGCTGTGGAGGCGGCAAAAGACCAGACGGCAAAAGTAAGGATTTCTAACAGAAATATCAAAAAATTTCTTGGAAATTATAAATATACTCTTGATCTTGTTTCAGACAGTTCACAGGTAGGTATAGTAAGAGGTCTTGCATGGACTTCTGTCGGAGGTGACACTCTTGAGATAGAAGTAAACATTATGCATGGAAAGGGAGCTTTGCAGCTTACCGGAAAACTCGGAGATGTCATGCAGGAGTCGGCAAAGATAGCACTGTCATATGTAAAATCACAGGTGGCAGATATACTCGAAGATGATTTCTTTGGAAAACATGACATACATCTTCATGTTCCGGAGGGGGCTGTTCCAAAGGATGGTCCTTCGGCTGGTATCACTATGGCTACGGCGATATATTCAGCGTGCACGGGTAAAAAAGTGCGTGCGGATGCGGCGATGACCGGAGAACTTACACTTCGTGGCAGAGTTCTTCCTATAGGCGGTCTTAAAGAAAAGATACTTGCAGCTAAAGCGGCTGGGGTGAAAATGGTAATTGTACCTGAGAAGAACAGGAAAGATGTTGAGGAATTTGACGGTGAGGTTACTGATAATATTGACATAAGATTTGTCACAAATGCACCTGAAGTTTGGAAACTTGTATTAGAAAGTTAAGGAGTAATATGAAGATAAAGAGTGTTAATTTAGAGACTGTATGTGGTATAACAAGTGTACTGCCTGAAAATGACAAGGTAGAGATAGCATTTGCCGGCAGGTCAAATGTCGGAAAAAGTTCGCTTATAAATGCTTTGATGAACAGAAAGGCATATGCGAGGACATCATCGCAGCCCGGAAAAACACAGACGATAAATTTTTACAATATCAATGAAGCTTTGTATTTTGTGGATCTGCCGGGTTATGGTTTTGCTAAAGTGTCAAAAGATACAGTGGCAAAATGGGGAAAGATGATAGACAATTATCTTGAAAATTCAAAAGTGTTGAGACTTGTATTTCTTTTGGTTGATATAAGACATAAGCCAAATGCCAATGACATACAGATGTATGACTGGTGCATAGAGTATGGCTTTAATCCTATTATCATTGCAACAAAGGAAGATAAGGTCAAAAGGTCACAGAAGGCAAAACTTATAAAAGAGATAAAACAGACACTTAATGTTGTCGATGGAACTCCGGTCATTCCATTTTCATCATTGACCAAAAGCGGGAGAGATGAGATAATGGAATACATTGATATGGTTTATGAAGGTTTTAATGCCGAAGAAAAACAGTAGCATAAATAACCATAGGATAATGGTATTATGCAGCATGAATGAACAATGAGTCAGGAGGGAAAATTTTGAGTAACAGAAGATATGGTAAGGTACTGTTAGGTATGTTTTTGGTTGGAATAATGATGTGTTTTTTCTATAAGGATGCATCGGCATTTGGAAATCTTTTAAAGAGCAGCGAGACAAGCGTGTATGCGGGGACGATAGTAAATCTGAGGGATTTTGTTGACGATACATATATATTTGACAATTATGGAGAAAACTATAGCAGGGAAGAAGATAAACAGTTACTTTCATATCAGTTTAACATTGCCAATAGAGATGAGGAATGTGCAGCGTTAGACAGTGACGGAAATCTCACAACGAAGAAGCCCGGAACTGTTATCGTTGATATAAAGTTTTCATACAAAAATAATCTTTCTATTGTTCCGTTTACGGTTAATATAATGGAGCCTGAAAAACTGAATGTAAGTTACGGAAATACCTCATCAATAGAGGCTGCATCAATCTATGACAAGGATAATTATACATTTATCTCAGATAAAGACAGCGTATCTGTAAATGATACAGGTGATGTGACGGTACAGGGATTTAAGAGTTCTACTATTTATGCTAAAGGAAGAAAAGGTGAAAAGATAGCAGTTGCAGATATATCTGTAAATACACCGAGTTCAGTTGAGGATGTAGTTGTAAGAGCTGTAGGAACAGAACCATATACACCGGAGATAAATGACTATACGAGTTTATCGGATGATGTACCTGTAAAGTGGCTTTCGGATAATGAAAATGTAGTGAAGGTTACGGATGGACAGCTTGAGGCAGAAGGAATAGGCAATACAAATGTAAGTGCCGTCATAACAGCTAAAAACGGAGATGTAGAAAAAGTGGAAGTTCCGGTTACGGTTACAAATCCTATTATGGCTAAAAGTAAAATGGTAGTCGCAGTAGGTGGGAAAAAGGCGCTGGCACTTAACGGAACTTGTGCGAACAGTGCAGTAAAATGGAAAAAATCATCTTCTAAAAAAGTATCATTTACTGATGATGGAAAGATTTTTGCGACAAAAAAGGGAAGCGATAAGATAACTTTTTCGGTTGATGGAAAAGAGATAAGCTGTAATGTTAAGGTGACAAATCCATCTTTGAAATATACAAATCTGATAACTTATAAAGGCGGCAGCAGAAAGATTGCCGTAAATGGTACGGTAGACGGCAGCAGCATGAGTTTTACAAGTAAAAATGCGTCTATGGCGGCAGTGACTGCAACAGGTGTCATTAAAGCTAAAAAAACAGGTCATGTTAAAGTAGTTGCCAATGTAGATGGAAAAAATATAACAGCAAATGTGGAGATAGCATCTGCAAAAGCATATAATGCAGCTAAAAAAGAAATTGCGATTTCAAAGACAAAGACAAGATACAGCCAGGCAAGAAGAATGTCAGCACATTACTATGACTGCAGTTCTATTGTATGGAGAACATATAAGAGATATGGTGTAAACTTTGGGGTAAATTCATCGTGGGCACCTACGGCGGCAAGTATGGGATACTGGTGTCAGAAAAACAATAAAGTTATATACAGAACAGGAGTATCATCATCAAAATTATTGCCGGGAGACATAATATTCTATTCATACCAGAGAAACGGAAGATATAAGAATATAAGCCATGTTGAGATGTATGTTGGAAATGGAAAGAGTGTTTCGGCAAGCAGTTCGCATAATAAGGTTATTCATTATGCCTATAAAAACAGATCTGTAGTAATGATTGCAAGACCAACGAAATAGTGGTACACTATATCATAAAATGTATTGTGATGTACGGCAAATTGTAACGATTGTAACATGATATCATGTTACAATCTGTTTGCACTATGACATAAATTTACATATACATTACTATTATATATTTTATGAAAAGTTGGAGGATTAAAATGAAAATAGTTGTTTTAGCAGGTGGTATTAGTACCGAGAGAGATGTTTCCCTGATTTCGGGAGCGGGTATCTTAAAGGCTTTGAGGCAGAGAGGTCATCAGGCAATCCTTCTTGATGTGTTTCTCGGATATAAAAAAAGAGGCGATGATGTAAGCAATATTTTTGAAAAGTCAGATGAGATGGATGACCATGTTAATGATATACAGGCTGTAGACCCTGATATTGAGTCAGTTAAAAAGCTGAGAGATGGTGACGAAAAGGGACTGTTTGGACCTAATGTTATTGAGATATGCCGCCAGGCTGATATTGTCTATATGGGGCTTCACGGTGCAGATGGCGAGAACGGAAAGGTTCAGGCTGCATTTGATATTCTTAGAATAAGATATACTGGTTCCGACTATCTTGGAAGTGCACTTGCTATGGATAAAGGAATGGCAAAGAAAGTATTTTTACAGAGTGGCATCCCAACACCAAACGGTTTCAGTATGAAAAAATCTCATGTGACAAAACTTCCTGATGAGATTGGTTATCCTTGTATTGTAAAGCCATGCTGCGGAGGTTCAAGTGTCGGCATGAGCATTGCAAAAAATGAGGAAGAATATAATAAGGCATTGGAACTTGCATTTAAATATGAAGATGAGGTAGTAGTCGAGGAATACATAAAGGGAAGAGAGTTTTCAGTTGGTGTTATTGGAGGAAAGAGTCTTCCTATTATTGAGATAATTCCAAAGTCAGGTGTTTATGACTATGAGACAAAATACCAGCCGGGAATGGCAGAGGATGTTTGTCCTGCTCCGCTCTCAGATGAGATAACGGACAAAATGCAGACATATGCCATTGATGTGTATAGAGAACTTAAGCTTGGTTCTTATGCGAGAATAGATTTTCTTCTTGATGCAGATGACAATATGTATTGTCTTGAGGCAAATACACTTCCGGGAATGACAGCGACAAGTCTTTTACCACAGGAAGCAAAAGTTCTTGGAATAGAGTATGGAGTTTTGTGTGAGCAGGTTATCGCACAGGCACTTGCCACATATAATGGTGAGACAGAAGAACTTCCGGCACCAGGTACGAACAGTCATTATGGAAAAGACGATTTGAAGTCATTATAATAGAGTGAAAGAAACTGCCGGTAGAGTTTTCTGCCGGCATAAAAACTTTAGAAGGGAGTTTTAGTTATAATGAAAAATCTTACATTAAAAAAAATATCCGAAATCTGTAATGGAAAACTTTATGCAGATAAAAGCATAGAAAATATAGAAATATCTTCGATTACTACTGACAGCAGAAAAGTTGAAAAGGATTGTATGTTTGTTGCAATAAAAGGTGAGAGAGTTGACGGCAATAAATTTATAAACGGGGCATATGAGGACGGTGCCATTGTTTGTCTGTCTGAGGATGAACCTGATAAAAACAGTATAAATATTTCAGAAAAAAACGGATATATAGTAGTTAAGTCATGTTTTCAGGCATTGAAAGATATAGCGGAGTATTACCGTGAGGTAATGAACACAAAGATAGTTGGCATCACGGGAAGCGTGGGAAAGACTTCAACAAAAGAGATGCTTGCGGCAGTTATGTCCGAGAAGTTTAATACTTTAAAGACACAGGGCAACTTTAATAACGAAGTAGGTGTGCCGCTTACATTGTTCAGACTCAGGGAAGAACATGAACTTGCCATCGTTGAGATGGGGATAAGTGACTTTGGAGAAATGTCAAGACTTGGAAAGATTGTAAAGCCTGATATGTGCGTTATCACAAATATAGGTCAGTGCCATCTTGAAAATCTGGGTGACAGGGACGGAGTGCTTAAGGCAAAGACGGAGATTTTTGATTATCTCAAAGAGGGTGGAAAAGCATTTCTTAACGGTGATGATGATAAACTTGCCACTGTTAAAGAGGTAAACGGTTTAGAGCCTGTTTTCTTTGGATTTGATAAAAAGAATGACATATATGCAGATGATGTGGAATCAAAAGGTCTTGCAGGAACAGTATTTACGGCAGTTACACCGAAAGGAAAAATGAGACTTCGTGTAAATGTTCCTGGACACCACATGGTATCAAATGCTCTTGCGGCAGTTGCCATAGGTCTTGAATTGGGACTTGATGAAAAGCAGATAGCGGCAGGAGTGGCTGCATTTAAGCCGGTATCAGGTCATAGCAGTATCGTGGAGACAGACAGATTTACGATAATGGATGACTGTTATAATGCAAATCCTATATCAACAAAAGCGGGACTTGATGTGCTTGCAGAGGCAGAGGAGCGAAAAGTTGCGATACTCGGCGATATGTTTGAACTCGGAAGTGATGAGAGAAAACTTCACTATGAGGTTGGTGAGTATGCCGCAGATAAAGGTATTGACTGTATTGTATGTGCGGGAGAACTCGCAAAAGAATACTATGACGGTGCAAAGGCAGCAGGAAAAACAGAGGGTTTGTATTATTTTGCCACAAGGGATGAAGCCGTTGACCGATTAAAGAACATAGTAAAAGAAAATGATGCGATACTTGTAAAAGCATCACACGGAATGAAATTTGAAAAGATAGTTGAAGTTTTAAAACAGATGTGATAGAATAGTTTGCGTTAAAGCTGTTATGCTTAACGTAAATATATTATTATATTTATATGATATTATTAAAGTTTAAAGGCTGTGAATGTGTAAAGTAGTCATATATCATTCATCCAGAGAGAAGATGTCCCCGGCTGAAAGCATCTTTATGTTACGGTTTATGATGAATTTCCCACAGGAGCTTCACTGTTGAATTTTATTTTTACTTGTTTCACAATATGTGTGAAAAGTAATGTTTTAGTAGACAGTGACGGGGTTAACGACCGTTATCCGCAAATTAAGAGTTTATGTATATATTTTTATCATTGTTCATGCACAGACATGAAAATGATAATATATCACATGAAAATCAGGGTGGTACCGCGGTACTTAAGATAAGTAAGAGCCGTCCCTGACTGTAGTGCAGTCCGGGAGGTACCTTTATATATAATATTAGACTTTCCGTATTGTTTTTACGGAAAGTCTTTTTGTTATGAAAGAAATGTTCTGTGAGAGGAACAGTAATCAAAAAAATTTTAAAAAAGTTCCGTAAGGCTCGCACATTTATGTGTTTATATGAAAATAAAGAAAGGAAAAAAGAAATGAAAGACAAGCTTAAAAAAATTCTTGATGAAGCAATGGCGCAGATTGATTCATCAGACCGTCTTGACAGACTTAATGAGATTAAAGTATCGTTTTTAGGAAAAAAAGGAGAGCTTACATCAGTATTAAAAGCGATGAAAGATGTTGCTCCTGAGGACAGACCAAAGGTAGGTCAGCTTGTAAATGAAGCAAGAAAGACTATCGAAGAAAGATTAGATGAAAAAAGAGAGATATTTGAAAAAGCTATTTTAGATGAAAAACTCAAGAGTGAGACGATAGATGTCACACTTCCGGGCAAAAAACTCGCAATGGGACACAGTCATCCAAATACGATAACACTTGAAGAAGTTGAAGATATATTTGTTGGAATGGGTTATGAAGTTGTTGAGGGACCGGAGGTTGAGTATGATTACTATAATTTTGAGGCACTCAATATCCCTGACAACCACCCTGCAAAAGATGAACAGGATACATTCTATATTACAAAGGATATACTTCTTCGTTCGCAGACATCTTCAGTTCAGGTACATGAGATGGAAAAAGGAAAGCTTCCTATAAGAATGATAGCACCGGGCAGAGTTTTCCGTTCAGATGAGGTGGATGCCACACATTCTCCTACATTCCATCAGATAGAGGGTCTTGTTATCGACAAGAATATCACATTTGCAGACCTTAAAGGAACGCTTCAGGAATTTGCAAAGAGACTTTTCGGAGAGGACACAAAGGTTAAGTTCCGTCCTCATCATTTCCAGTTCACGGAGCCTAGTGCTGAGATGGATGTTACCTGTTTTAAGTGTGGCGGAAAAGGATGCCGTTTCTGCAAGGGTTCAGGCTGGGTAGAAATTCTTGGATGTGGTATGGTTCATCCTCATGTACTTGAGATGAGCGGAATCGACCCTGAGGAATACACAGGATTTGCGTTCGGTGTAGGTCTTGAGAGAATCACATTGTTCAAGTATGAGATTGATGACATGAGACTCTTATATGAAAATGACACGCGTTTCCTTAAGCAGTTTTAGAATATAATGTTTTGTAAAAATAAAGCTAATAAGAAATATATTGACGATTTTGTGATTTTTATATTTGAAACACAAAATGTAAAACGAAGAAAGAAAGCAGGTATAGAGATATGGATACATCTTTTTCATGGATAAAAGCATATGTTCCTGACCTTGACTGTACAGCTCAGGAATATACGGATGCAATGACTTTATCAGGTACAAAGGTTGAGGGATTTGTGGAAATGGACAAGAATCTGGACAAGATTGTTGTCGGTCAGATTGAAAAGATTGAAAAACACCCGGA
>ERZ826613.4614-NODE-4614-length-10016-cov-3.144463_pt1 | contig 10016 bp, 4 predicted proteins | sample MGYA00519925_ERZ826613 | MGnify/ENA primary metagenome ERZ826613 (study PRJEB31778, sample SAMEA3449236) | human gut metagenome | biome: human gut; feature: human-associated habitat; material: faeces | place: United Kingdom | collected 2010/2012 ... | reverse complement strand
TCTGAATGCAGGGTAGAAGACAGCTATGATGATTCTGATATTCCCCCTTATGTTCCAGGCAAGCAACGCCTTCTTGATATTGCCACAAGTCATTTTCAAGTTGATAATTATATATTTACATATGTTATTTTTGACAAGTCAACTAATGTTATGATTGCTGTTACTAATCAGGAAGAAGCTTTTGCTAAAGTAACCCCTGTCTCAGCTGTAGAAGAAATTAACGGTGAATATTACGTAGATTCTGCTGCAAGTGTAACTTTCACAGAAATGGAAAGAAGTATTGATCGCCTAAGAAAAAAATACTCTGCTGCGGCCGAAGAAGATATACAGTTTATCTCGGAAAACAAAGGTACAAGAGTTATATACAAAGGTGTTTATTCATTTACTTATGCTAATCAAGTTATATGTAATTCTATGGCATATGCACCTTTAGGAGCTACTGAATATCGTCATGACTATATCAAAGTTCAGGATTTAATTGAAGAAGAAACAGGCGCTGGATATACAGTTGACTATAACCCACAAACAAAAGAGACCTTTGCTCGTTCAAAACAAGGTGATTTATATTATGTTTCTGTTGCACAGGATGCTGTTTTCTGCGATGATGAACGATATGTATACTCATCATTTGATGTTCAAATCCAGAAACTTTGCACTGTATCAGAGTGGATTATGATTCACTATAATGTCGCTCAGGCAGATATTTCTGTTTATAGTGACAGAATAGTCTTTACCGAAGAAGGCGGTAAAACATACAAAATTCTAGTAAATGATTTGCCTGATTATATCGTTTATGATTATGATAATTATATTCCTGCAGATGCAACTATTGAAGCTGTTCTTGATTATAAAGATGTACAAGGTGTACCTAAAAACTACTATAGGGTAATTGCACAAATCAAAAGTCTGACAGGCTTAGACGCTACACAGGATGAAAATAATTTCATTATTCTCTGTGGAAAAAGTTTTTATATACCAAATGCTGTTCGCTTTAATGGTTGGATATATGCAGAACGAAAAGATGTTATTTCAGCACTTGAATCTAATTTTGTAGATATAGATAACTATTTCCGCAGTTGTGGATTCTACTATGGAACTGATGATAATGGACACTCATATTCAGCTTCACAGTATAAAGCAAAATCTATGTGGCTTCTAAGTAAACAACTTAATATAACTAACAGAATCCGCGTAAATGATACTTCAGGCGGTAATTATTTTAACCTTACAACTAGTACAAAAAATATTGAAGAAGCAGTCGAATCAGTTTTTGGAAAATCAGCCAGCTATCTCGGAGCAATAGCAATCGAAAGCAATACTGTAAAATCATATATCGAAGACAAGCTATATATCCGAAAAGAACGCCTGTCATCAAACAGCACAAATCTTTTTATAAACGGCAAACCCTATGCCATTTCAACACTGCAGACAAGCTTTAATTCTAGTACTTATTATGATAAGACTAAATTATTATCCGCAGTAAAAAATCTTACACCTACAATATCAATCACAAAAGTTGAAACTATACTTAACAACGGAGAAAATTATGCTTACATTGCAGGAAACCAAGCAAAAATTACATTTACTACGTCCTGCCTTGACCATGTTGCTATTGGAGTTCAGACAGATTCAGAAACAAAGTGGTTTCATAATACTGCGCCGTCAAGTTCTATGAGTATGACTGTAAATCTTTATAAGGAAGGAAAATGTACATTAAAAGTACGTGGCAGAACCACAATAGATCCGGCTGATGTAGGGCTGACGTCTATTCCTCATTCTAAGGACTGTGAGCAAACCCAAGTTATCACCGTTCTTCATTCAATACCTAATAATATGGTATATATTATACCATACGCACAGAAACAAGGATGTACGGTGACTGATAACAATTCCAATGTTGTTGTAAAATATCAACACAGATTTTATTCTGGTCCTGAAACTTGTACATACTATAAATCTCTATCTGGAGAGCAAGCATATAAAAGACAGGTATCGTATACTGCTTCCGGTCTTTATATGAACAAAGAAACATTCCGCATGGATATGGATTTGGACATTATTAATGATTCTCACAATGACCGTGACTGGTATCTTGAAAAACGTATATGGCGTCTATGGTCACAAGGAAAAGCAGCAAGTTTCAGCAGAGAACAAATAGATGCTAACGGGAAAAAATACTTTAATGTAACTATGAACGGTATAACACGCACTATATATAAAGAACCTGCTGACAATGCTTTTTATGCACCACTATACAAAAATACCACTCGTTCCACAATAAGATTAGTAAATAACCACCTTGTTATGCCTGAAAGTCTTATGTATCTCTTATTTTCTGATTTAAGCGATATTGAAACATATATATTAAATCACTACAAAATAACCAATCCGTCAGAAAATTTAAAAGGCCAATTAAATGCAATGACTTTGTATGATAAAAAACTTAATATTGATTGTATCACTCTTGACAAAAAAGGAGATGAAGTACAATTGATGGCAACTGAAGATAATACATCATACATAAACCATGCAACTGTCAATGATATCAATTCTGGAATGATTGAATATCGCAATCGCGAACTTAAGAATGTATTCGATAACCTCAGTAAAAAACGTCAGGAATTATTCCACTATAATCCTGTTACAAATACAGTTGATTTTGATGGATTTGAAGTAGATATACCATCATTAACTTTATACACCAAGGAAAACAATCTGACACAAGACGATTACAAATCATATTTATTTGCAAGTGAATCTGATATCAAAAAAATCGATACATATAGAAGAATTGTAGTTTATGGTGCAGGAATGGGTGGTGTATGTGCAGCATATAAAGCCGCACAATATGCATGGTCACTCGAAGGATTTGATAATTTTGAAATTATGCTTATCAATCCTGTACCTGTACCTAAACTAGGAGGTATCGGTACTGTTGGAGGACAAAATTTCTGGGATACTCGCAAATGGGATGCTAAGCAAAAATTCCCCTACAAAGGTAGTCTTGTTGATGTTATGGGCTTTGATAATTTTTCAAAAGAAATTAAAGAAGATAGATATAACGTAGATAAAAAAGCCGAGTTTCTGAAAAGTCTTTTGACTAAATATAACGTAAAAATCTATGAACAACATGATATATCCGGTCCTATTAAACAAGATACAGGTGGTAATATATTGTCAATCAGAATAAGAAAGATTGAACGTGCTACAAATAATATTGTTCAATATGTCGGCGAGTCTATTACGATATCTGGAGATATATTTATAGATGCTTCTGAAGATGGAAAATTAACTAAATTAACAGCACATGATGCTAATGGAAAAGTCGCATATACAAAAGGACGTTATGATTACCCTGCTGATACATTGAATAGACTTCCAAAAGACAAACCTGATTATGGCGATTTTGATGAAGGTACAGAAGAAGGTGCACGTATGCCTGCAGTCACTTTAATGTTCAAACTTAAATGTACAGACACTGTTCCGATTGAAACATTATCGCTAGTCGAGGTTGGAAATGGTGTTTATGACTGCGGTAATACATTATTCAATGATTCTAATTATAAAATGTATCAGTTTAATAAAAAATATGAAAAGACAAGAATTATGTTAAAGCCCATAAATTCTGCATGGAATGGCGGAATTCCTGATTCAGACGGAAAAACGGAATGGTGGTTAAATACATTACTTATATTTGGTGTAGATGGTTCCCTGCATAACAGAGATGACCATAACTATACACCAGTACCTGACGATGAATTATTATCCGATAAAATTCTTAATGATGAAAATAGACTTTTATCGTCAGATGATGCTTGGAAATTGGGTCGAGCTTTTCTTGCAGCTCATGCTTCTGAGATTCTTGAAGTATATGAAGAACTTGGATATACCAATGCAGAGTTTGTTACTGATAATGATGATGCGATTGTTACAGGTGATATACTTTATGTCCGTGAAACTATTCATGCAGTAAAAGATGCAAATTTAATAGCCAATGGCACTGAAAACGATAACTACGAAGTTTCGGCGCGACATTGCCATTATTCATATCTCGACGATGAACAAGATAGTACAACTAATCCTGAATCTATTGGATTAATTTATTATTGGTCAGACATTCATCCATATATGAAATCAGAATATAAGAATGACGACGGTGACTACATACATGGTACCGAAAGTTATAAAAACATCAGACGTGATATGGTTGAAGAATTAAAAGATGATTCTCCAATAGAGCCAACATATATACCATACTCAGCACTCACCACACAATATGTTCCTAATATGTTGATACCTGGCTATGCCGTTAATGCATCCTCATTTGCTTGGTCAGAAATGAGAGTATTTCCTAATCTATGTGTTCTTGGTGATGCTGCTGGTATAGCTGCTGTCACATGTCTGTTAAGTGGAGATTCTGCATATGGATTAAAAGATATTTCAGGCGTACGAGAAATTCTGAAACGATATAATGCTATTATAGACAAAAAAGATATATAATTTTTATATTAAATTTTATAAAAAGCGGTTCTCTACGAACCGCTTTTTATATCAACTCTTCTACTTCATATAGTTCGTTACATCTTTTATACGTTCAGGCACTTCTACAAGTTCACCTGTTTTAAGATCATACACATCTGTATAAACTTTCTCACCGCTCCAATACTGATCATTAGGTTCAACACGTTCTGTTGTGTAGCAGGCTCTGCCATCATATTCAATTAAATAAATTTTCCACGATGACTCTACAATAATTTTTCCGTCAGGATTATACAAAAAATATCTGTCCCTATATTCCTCACCATCACCGTAATATGTATACACTGGTGTATATCCGCTAAATTCTTTTTCTTTCCAAAATGTATATAATGAATACGGAGAACATTTTAACATATTATATCCGTGAACAGTATAGCTGCCATTAGGCGAAAAACATTCACTTTCTATATTTTTCGCAAGATACTCATGCACATATTTATCAACCGTATTATATTTGTCCTTGTCCCATTCCAATGTTGTGATATATTGATTTTTCTTTGCGTCAGACACTTGTATTGAATCACCTTTAATCTCACCTATACATAAATCGCCCTCATAAATCATAGTAAAAATTTCTGTATTGCTCTTGTACACTGGTATTCCATCAGCATTAAAAACAGCATAATTATTTCCATTCCAATCAGACACAGATAATTTAACAGGAGTATATCCTTTCAAAGTGTCAGTTGCAATATATGAAATCGGTTCTCGTACCGCCTGTGAATTACCATATTCTTTATATGTATATGGATATTTTGCAAGTAGATTTTCACCCGGCACCCAATATTCAGCTGAATCGGTATCTACTTTTTCAAAATCAATTCTTATTTGTCTGTTATTGCAAGGATATGCACTTGTATCAAGAGAACCTCCTCCGTTCTTCGAATCATAAGAGGATGATGCTATTTCTTCTCCGTCATAGCTATAAACTTTCATGCCTTCTACACTAAATGCGCCTTCGCCACCATACTCACTATGTTTTATCACCCTATAATAATCATCGGCAAAATCGACAGTGTCTTTCTTATTCGACTGTAAAAGCACAGCATTCAATTTATAAACAGTCTCACCCGTTTCCGCACTGTATATATCAGAACACTTGTTATATCCTGCTGAAACATTGCTTTTATTATTATGAATATAATAATACCATTTACCGCTTTTTTCAAAGAATATAAATGACCTCTCATTGTCCAAAGTATTATCCTCCGGACCATCATATGTAAATATGGTTTTACCGTCATTTTTTATCCATTGCTTATCCTCACTGCTAAAAAGTGATAAATCACCGTCAATTTTTACTTCGTACACATTGCTTGCATAATCACTCACGTCAAGGTTAAACAACTTTAGCATTGTTACCTCTGACTGTTCCATTGTGTAATTTGATTTTGGTGAAAAATTGTTATCTCCAACTCCTCGCATTATTCCGAGTGAGTCCATTTTACGCACAGATTCCTTTGCCCAATCTGAAACTGTGTCATAATCAGAAAATACAGTATCAAATAAAGCTATGTCCTCTTTTACGCCCATAAATTCCGCTGTATTCGTCAGTATTACTGCCGCCTCCTCACGCGTAATATCGTCATTCGGTGCAAATTCCGTTTCAGAACGTCCGTTTATTATTCCCGAATTTGCAAGAAAAGTTACTTCTTTATCATCGGTATCAGCAAACGAACTCTTAACATTATTCTCACTAATCAGTGATTTTTGTTCAAGCATTTTATATGCCAAATGACAAAAATCAATACGCGATATATTAGCGGTTAAATCTCTGTCCGCAAAGAAATTCGGCAATAATCCCGCTTCATCTGCACTTATCAAACTTTCCTCCGCCCATTGTGAATGACTTTTGCTTACTTCCGCAGAAGCACCTATTCCTGTCGTCAAAATCACTGACACGCACAATGCACCTAAAACTAACTTCTTTTTCATCATAAAATCTCCTTTAAACTTCCTATACCGTTAAAAAATCTAAATCGGAATTTTATTTCTCGATCCCTCTAAAATCACGTTTCCAAAATGTCCGTCTAGAGTCAGTTCAAAACCTGCGTACCTATCACCATATTTACATGATATTTGAGAAATTTTTCTATTCAACTCACATAATATTATACTATAATCCATCTTATGTCCTTCGCTTGACACACCCCATCCCATCATATAGACTTCATTACCAAACTTAAACATATTATAATTTATGCCATTTTTATAAAGTTTATAAAGTTCCTCATTTGAATCGATTTTAGGCTGAAGGTCAATAATCCCCTCCATCTTCCGTGCACCAATTTTCTCCATCCATCTATTGTTATATACAATAGATAACACTTCAAGTGTTATAAATCCGGCACCTTTAGGATGTTTCCTCACATCCAAAAAATATACATCCTGATTATCTACAATAAAAAACAACAAGATATTAGAACGATTATTTTTCATTTCCTCAATACTGTTTGCTTCTTTATCTGTTAAATGTAAGTGTTTAATACCCCATTGATTTAATAATATATCCTTGAATTCTACATCAAATGCTTTTTTACTTAAATATCCTTTTACACTTTCGCCCTTATCAAATTTTTTTTCAAATAATTTGATTAAATCACATAATTCCTTCGGAAATTCTTTATTCATTTTTTTTATCAGTTCACGAGAATAATGTACCTTTCTCGGTATATTGATTACATTTTTTCCGATAACATTCATAAGATGCAAAAAATTTGTTTCATATGTTTTTTCATCATCAATATTTTTTTTCTCATAACAAGGTAAATTATTTGTCAAATAATTTGCTATTTCAACAGATATATCTCTTTTAATCATTTTCTCTACATTCATAAAAAACAACTCCTCTTCTAAAAATATTGCGTATATATTTAATATTTTTATTTTATCATTTTAATCATAAAATGTCAGTTTTTTTTCACAAAGTCTAATCAAAAAAGCATAAATTTTTTTATTTGTGTGCTACATTTACAAAAACAAATTTATTTCTCTCCTTATATGTAGTATTGAAATTATTTCTATGTCAAAATAATTTATCAAGCAGATTATTTTGATGAAAGCTTGAAATGAAACAGTTTTAATACAACAATTATAAAGGAGGAATTATACAATGGCTTATAGTTCAAAAACAACAGCCTCAACGAAATACAGGGTTTCAGGTGGAAATTCTGTAATAAGCACCACTTTCTCAAGCCCATTTGAAGCTATAGGACGAGCATTCAAAGTAGGCGGAAAGGTCACTGAAACTGATTCAGGTGTTACAATATTTGAATCTAACACTACTAAATATTATCTTTTTCAGTTTACTAACTTTTACGGAAGCACTGCAAGCAGAACAGAAGCAGATAGTTGGATTAATGATTATGCAAATGCTCATGTTATTTATGGCGGGACAGGAAAGTTATACGGCAGTAACGCCAAGGTGTTAAAAGGTGGTTTATTTCGCACAGAAGCAACTAACGGTGCATATTTATATAATTTCAGCAGTAACAATTGGGGATTCCGTTCAATTAAAACAACGGTTTCTCTTTCTAAAGCTAAATTATATTTTTCGCCAAAAAATCGTGCTGATAATGCATATATATACGTTGCCGTAATCAGTGAAGATGGTTCAGAAGTTTATGAAACAGGCATTATGATGGATCAATATGCTCGTTCCAGCAAAGCCTGGAAAGCATATCACTTTGACAGCAACGGAAATATCAGTGCATCACCAATTGCTACAACTGCACGTTTATCTTCAGGTGTTTATACTGCCAATGACGATATTGTAATAAAAATGTCACTTAATACGGGAAATCCGGGATATTCTTATCGTATTGAAACTGCATCTGGTCAATTAAAAGACAGCGGTACTATAAATCTATCAAGCACAAGTAAAATACGCGCAGGCAATAAAGTCAGATTTTTAACTGCAGTATCTTTCGTGCCAGATTTAGGTTATGAAAATAATACTTATTCAATGCAGGACTTGCGTGACGGAGCATATTTAAAAAATGTAATTCTAGAAAGCTATCTTTATACAAGTACAGATCAGCAGGGAACTGCATATGGCTTTACCGCAACAAGCGACCCGCCTCAATATTCATATATATATGATACTGACTGTATAGATCATACTCGAAACGACAGTAAAGATATTATTAATATCTACTACAACAAGTCTTATACACATTAATATAAAAAGACTATGTCTGAGTTATATAAATACTCTGACATAGTCTTTTGCTTATTAACCTATTTTCTATATATAATAAGTGATCTTAAATCCAAGCAATATTTATTAGTTTCTTCACTTTTGTCATAGATATTGGCATCAACATTTTTTGAAAATAATACGGAAGTATTGTCTTTAGATATAAATAATCCGTCTTCTTCTCCAGAAACATTTAATTTTCCCCATTCGGTAATAAAATTATATTGTTTAAAATAGTATAATTTCTTTTTTATTAGATTTAAATATTTTTTATAAATAATACTACAAATAATTATCATATTTAAAATATTCCAGTGTTAAAAATATTTTATTATATTCAAAATTATTTTATCCAATCTCATAATATTTTTTTCTTCTAAAAACTTTTTTTGAGTTCAATTTTTATTTCCACTTTTTACTATTCATCTTTTAAATTATAGATATTAATTTTTTCTACTATTCTATTTTGTATTTACATATTTTTACATTATTATGTTTTATTTTGTAGAAAAGTATGAAAAGATATCTATTTTTATTTTTACGTTATGTAACTTTATTTGTTTTTTTAATTCTAATACCTCATTTCTCTTTAATCATTTATTTCCCTTGCTTCTTTCTTTTTTTAATTTTGCAACTTTTATATTATAAAATATCGTTTATTATTCTTTTCATACATTGTAATTCATTATTCTAATTGACATGTTTTAAAGTTTCTTATAATAGCTTATTGATTCATAAAATTTATCGGACTCTTAGTTGAAGTATTTTATGTATATCAATTCTGCTATACAATTTTCTGAAGTTTAAATAAACCTATTTTATATTTTCCCCTAATTACAATAAAATGTTTCTTACTTTTTTATAATTATTAGTTTAAAATATTTAAATATCTTCATCAAAGCCAAGGGATAACCTTGGCTTCTTTTTTACGCTTAAATAAAAATGAGGACAATTCTCTATTTTTTAATATCTATATGCATTTTTTCGACATTTTTCCGCTTTTATTGTATCCTTCCTTACGTAGCATTTTAGTCAAATAAGCATCTATTTCATCTTTATCTGTCCAGTCGCTGATTACTTCTTGCAGATGATGGAACATATCGATAACCCTAAGGTTTGCACCTCCATGTAACGGACCTTTTAAAGAGCCTATTCCGGCTGCGATAGAGGAATAAGTATCTGTTCCCGATGAACTGGTAACCCGTACGGTAAATGTAGAGTTATTCCCTCCGCCATGATCGGCGTGAAGCATTAGTGCCAAATCGAGAATACGTGCTTC
>ERZ826613.4611-NODE-4611-length-10028-cov-4.936529_pt1 | contig 10028 bp, 7 predicted proteins | sample MGYA00519925_ERZ826613 | MGnify/ENA primary metagenome ERZ826613 (study PRJEB31778, sample SAMEA3449236) | human gut metagenome | biome: human gut; feature: human-associated habitat; material: faeces | place: United Kingdom | collected 2010/2012 ... | reverse complement strand
AAGCGACTGCGTTCATGAGCAAGTAGCGAAGCGGATTGCGAATGTCCGCTTTACCGCAGATAAGCATTCCTGCTTCAAATGCGCAGAGCATTAAGCAGATTGTGAATGTCCGCTTTACAGCAGGAGACAGTGTACAGAAAATTTTTTCTATACGCTGTCTTTTTTTGCGTTGTTTTTACGATGCTAATGCTATAGTGTAATAGGAAAACATACTTGATTTTGAAAAATAAGAGCGGTATAATAAAAGCCCTGTTAGCAAGAAAAAATTTTACAGAGGAGAAGGAATAAAGACTCCGAGAATACATAATTGAATCAGGAGGAGAGTATCATGAAATACGTACTGGATGTGCACACACATACGATTGCAAGCGGACATGCCTATAATACGATTAAAGAAATGGCACAGTCTGCATCAGAAAAAGGGCTGGAGTTGTTGGGAATCACAGAACATGCAATGAAAATGCCGGGAACCTGTCATTCGTTTTATTTTGCAAATTTAAAAATGCTGGAACGAAAGATGTTTGGGGTAGAAATGCTGTTTGGTGTGGAACTTAACATCTTAAATCAAGACGGTGAAGTAGATATGGAAGAAAATCTCTTAAAAAAAATGGACATCGTGATTGCAAGTATGCATATACCTTGCTTTAAGTCTGGCACAAAAGAAGAAAATACACAGACTTATTTAAAAGTTATGGAAAATCCTTATGTGAATATTATCGGGCATCCGGATGATGGGAGATATGAAATCGATTATGAGGCACTGGTTCAGGGTGCGAAGGAATATGGGAAGGTTTTGGAACTGAATAATCATTCTATGGATCCGGACTGTAACCGGCAGAATGCTGTGGAGAATGATACTGTGATGCTGAATCTGTGTAAGAAATATCAGGTTCCGGTGGTGATGGACAGTGATGCTCATTTTGATCTTCTGATCGGGGAGTTTGATCGGGCGAGAGATCTGCTGGAGAAACTGGATTTTCCGGAGGAACTGGTCCTTAATCGGTCTACGGATGCAATCAGGGAGTATGTGAATCGTAAATTCTGATAAACTGAGAAGCAGTTATTTGGTGTAAAGCCGTGTCGCAAAGAGAATGATTTTATCTGCCTTACTTTTCGAAAGAGGTTTTGTGAGAAAATAAAAAAATCTGTAATTTCTTTTAGGTTAAAGGCTTGCTTCCTATAATTTAACGTGGTAAAATATCACTGTTAGAAATATAACACGGACATTTTAAAGACAAATGTCCGTCCAGTGAAGTACAGAGTTCTAAAAGGAGCATGAAAATGAGTAAAAAGATCAGAACAGAGGCTGTAGATCAGCTTTTTGAAGCGATTTTATGCCTGAAGGATAAAGAAGAGTGCTATACTTTTTTTGAGGATGTATGCACGATCAATGAACTTCTTTCCTTATCACAGCGTTTTGAGGTTGCCAAGATGCTGATGGACAAGAGAACCTATCTTGATATTTCTGAGAAGACCGGAGCTTCCACAGCAACGATCAGTCGTGTGAATCGTTCACTGAATTATGGAAATGACGGATATGAGATGGTGTTTTCAAGAATGGCAGAGAAGGAAACTAAAGGGGAATAAGATAGCGGAAGGCTGAATAAATGCAGTGCTATTGTGGGGCAGGTGAAAATCACCTGCCTTTTTTATATAGGGAGTTTTCGGATAAAAGAGAAGTCCGATTATTCCTCTTCTGGGAGAGTGTTGTGCAGGCTGAGAAAATGCTGCGAAGGATCAATCTATAAAAGTCGAAAATGAATATTATATAGTCAAATATGCAAACTATGCGGATTGGTATAATGTTATAATTTTGTTTATGAAAGATAACTGGCTGTTGGCAATATCGTATAAGATATTTTTATGAAAAAAGTCATATATAAAGTATTTTGCTGGAAGTGTTTTACGGATGTATGGCGAAATATAATATTGCAGGCAGAGAGAACAGTTAAAAAAATAAATCATGAGGAGAACATAAGAGTATGAAGGCATTTGATTATTCACTGGTAAAAGATCCACAGTATTTCTGCGATAACCGAATGGAAGCTCATTCAGATCATGTGTATTATAGAGATGGGAATGAAATGCAGACTGCTGTGCAGGATGGGACGGAAACTTCTTTTCGCTACAGTCTGAACGGTTTATGGAAGTTTCATTATGCGCGTAATTACAAAAGTGCAGTTCAGGGATTTGAGAAAGAGGATTACTGTTGCTATGACTGGGAGGACATCCATGTACCGGCACATATCCAGATGGAAGGATATGATGCACCGCAGTATGCTAATGTCCAGTATCCATGGGAAGGACATGAGGAAATTTATCCCGGTCAGATTCCGGAGAGATTTAATCCGGTTGCAAGCTATGTGAAATATTTTACAGTGCCGGAACATATGAAGGGTAAGAGACTGTTTATTTCTTTCCAGGGAGCAGAGAGCGGACTTGCATTGTGGCTGAACGGAGCATTTATTGGGTACAGTGAGGATTCTTTTACTCCATCTGAGTTTGAGTTAACAGATTATCTTAAAGATGGACAGAATAAGCTGGCAGCACAGGTATTCAAATGGACCTCCAGCAGCTGGTGTGAAGATCAGGACTTCTTCCGTTTCTCCGGAATTTACAGAGATGTGTATCTTTATACAGTTCCGGATACCCATGCATATGATCTCCAGATTCGGGCAATCCCGGAAGAGAATCTGGATGTAGCAGATCTTGAAATTAAGGTAAAGACATGGGGAAAGGGAAGCATTGTTTTCAGACTTGAGAAAGATGGAGAATGTGTGCTGGAAGAGAAAAAATCTCTTACAGAAGCTGGAAATGAAGAAGCCGATGCAGAGCCATTTTATATTCAGAGAACAAATAGCAGCAAGACTGTACAGAACAGCTTTGCATGGAAAATTAATAATCCGAAATTATGGAGCGCAGAAGATCCACAGCTTTATGATTTTACAATTGAACTTTATGATGAAGCAGGAACTATTCAGGAGGTAATTCCTCAGAAGGTTGGATTCCGCCGTTTCGAGATGAAGAACGGTATTATGACTCTGAACGGAAAACGTATTGTGTTTAAGGGCGTAAACCGCCATGAGTTCAGCTCTGTCAGCGGAAGACATGTTTCAGAGGAAGAACTTCGCAAGGATCTTCGCATTATGAAGCAGAATAATATTAATGCCATCCGTACCTGTCATTATCCGGATACATCACTGATCTATCAGCTCTGTGATGAATATGGTATTTATATGATCGATGAGACAAACCTGGAATCCCATGGTTCCTGGGATGTGGCGGAATTTACAAAGGATTATACTCATGTTGTTCCTCACAACAAACCGGAATGGCTGGATATGATGCTTGACCGTGCCAACTCCATGTACCAGAGAGACAAGAATCATCCGGCAATCCTGATCTGGTCCTGCGGAAATGAATCTTTTGGCGGAAAAGATATCTATGAAATGTCTCAGCTTTTCCATAAGAATGACCCTACCCGTCTGGTACATTATGAGGGACTTTTCCATGACCGCAGTTATAATGATACCAGCGATATGGAAAGCCAGATGTATCCGTCTGTAGAAGCAATCAAAGAGTTCCTGGCAAAGGATGACAGCAAACCGTTTATCTGCTGTGAGTATACACATGCCATGGGAAATTCCTGCGGTGCCATGCACAAATATACTGACCTGACAGATACAGAGCCTAAATATCAGGGTGGATTTATCTGGGATTACATTGACCAGTCTATTTATAAGAAAGACCGCTATGGAAAAGAGTTCCAGGCATATGGCGGCGATTTCGGAGAACGTCCTACAGACTACAATTTCAGCGGCAACGGAATCGCATATGGCGGTGACAGAGAGCCATCTCCAAAGATGCAGGAAGTGAAATTTAATTATCAGAATATTACAGCAGAGGTGACAGCTGATACAGTAAAAGTGCTTAACAAGAACCTCTTTGTAAATACAGATACTTTTGACTGTAAGGTAACACTTGCAAAGAATGGAAAAGTGATCCGTACAGAAGTACTGGAAACAGCAGTTGAGCCATTGAGTGAGAAAGAATATAAACTGCCTTTTGAAAAAGCAGAAGCAGCCGGAGAATATACAGTTACTGTTTCCTTCCATCTGAAAGAGGAGGAGATATGGGCACCTGCAGGTTATGAAATTGCGTTTGGACAGTATGTATATCAGGTGAAAGAGGATGTTCTGGATGGAAAATCAGATTCAGCAGAAACAGCGATTACAGTGGAAAAAGATGTATGTGTATCAGATGCGTTTGTAAAGAAACCACAGATCATCCGAAGCACACATAATATTGGTGTCCGGGGCGAGCACTTCGAAGTAATGTTCTCCGTCCTCAATGGTGGCCTGGTTTCCTACAAATATGCAGGCAAAGAGATGATCGAAGCAATCCCGAAACCAAACTTCTGGCGTGCACCTACAGATAATGACTGTGGAAATCTTATGCAGATGCGCTACGCACAGTGGAAAATTGCCAGCATGTATTTAAGCCACAAAGAATACAGAAAAGGTGCATACGGTCCATCCAATTCACCACAGACAGAAGAAACAGACCACTCTGTAAAAGTAACATTTACCTATCTGATGCCGACCACACCAGCCAGTGAGTGTCAGCTTACCTACGAAGTATTCGGTGATGGAAAAGTGAAGACAACTTTAACTTATGATCCTGTAAAAGAACTTGGTGATATGCCGGAATTTGGGGTGATTTTCAAATTCAATGCAGATTACGACAATGTTCAGTGGTATGGACTGGGCGAAGCTGAGACCTATGCAGATCGCAAAAAAGGTGCAAAACTGGGCATTTACCAGAATAAAATTGTGGACAACATAGCAAGATACATGGTACCGCAGGAATGTGGTGCAAAAGAGGAAGTACGCTGGGCGAAGGTTACAGACCGCAAGGGCAGAGGAATGTACTTCGAGATGGATAGAGAACCAGTGATGTTCTCTGCACTTCCATACACCCCTCATGAGATGGAAAATGCTATGCATCCATACGAACTCCCGCAGATCCATTACACAGTAGTACGTGTAGCCAAAGGCCAGATGGGAATCGGCGGCGACGACAGCTGGGGAGCATATACCCATCAGGAATATCTGCTGAATGCAGACGGAAAGATGGAATTCTCTTTTAGCTTTAAAGGAATTTAATATAGTTTATTAAAAAAGCCATTTTCAGTTAGAAGGTGGCTTTTTTAAATAATGCTAATAACATTTATTGAAAATAATTGGAACGGGATGTATGATTACAGAGAAAGAGTAAATCAAGTACATTGTTGCGTAAATAACTATGTTAATTGCGTAGACGAGCGAGTGGCACAGTTATTTCGATAGAGAATGATAACAATAATATTCGGATTCGACATACTGTACGAAGAGGGAGGAATTATCTTATGTATCAGGTAGATGAAAAACGTTATGAAACCATGAAATACCACCGCTGTGGTGCCAGTGGGCTGATGCTACCGGAGTTATCGCTGGGTTTATGGCATAATTTCGGGGATACCGGTGTTTATGAGAATATGAAGCAGATGTGCTTCACAGCATTTGACAATGGAATCACTCATTTTGACCTTGCAAACAACTATGGCCCACAGCCTGGAAGTGCGGAGGAAAATTTTGGAAAAATCCTGAGAGAGGAATTTTCTGCATACAGAGATGAGCTGATCGTCAGCACAAAGGCAGGCTATGATATGTGGCCGGGACCTTATGGAAACTGGGGAAGCCGTAAGTATCTGATTGCCAGTCTTGACCAGAGCCTGAAACGCCTTGGCCTGGATTATGTAGATATCTTCTATCATCACAGAATGGATCCGGAGACTCCCCTTGAGGAGACCATGGAGGCTCTGGCACAGATTGTCAGAAGCGGAAAGGCATTGTATGTTGGAATTTCCAACTATGATGGTGAGACAATGAAATGCGCCGCAGATATCCTGGAAGAACTGCATTGTCCGTTTATCATTAATCAGAACAGATATAATATCTTTAACCGTACCATCGAGACAAATGGCCTGAAACAGGCTGCAGCAGAGAGGAAAAAGGGAATTATCGCATTCAGTCCGTTATCCCAGGGAATGCTCACAGACAGATACCTGAATGGAATTCCAAAGGACAGCCGCGTTAACACAGACGGACGTTTTCTCCATGCAGACCAGTTCAGTGAGGAACGTCTTAACAGTATCCGCAGTCTGAATGCAATTGCAGCAGAGCGAGGGGAAAGTCTTGCGCAGATGGCACTGAAATGGATTCTCCGCGACGGAATCGTAACCAGTGTGCTTATAGGAGCATCCCGTCCGCAGCAGATCCTTGAGAACCTGAAAGTGCTGGACAGTGAATCTTTCAGTGAAGAGGAATTAAAGAAGATAGATGAGTGTTCACTGGCCTTATGATATAGCCGAAAGTTAATGGTTGTTTATAAAACAGGAGAGCAGACTTATATTATGGAAGATTCATATGTCTTACAATTACAGGAACCGAAATTCAGAGAATTTTATCTAAGCTACAGCGGTTACGCACAATGCGGGCCGCTGCATTGCTATGGTCCGGCGTCCCGTCCGCATTATCTGATCCATTTTGTAGTGAAAGGAAAAGGAATGTATCAGGTGTCCGGAAAAAAACATTATCTCACTGCCGGACAGGGGTTTCTGATCGAGCCGGGTACACAGACTTTCTATCAGGCAGATAAAGATGATCCGTGGAGTTATCTTTGGATCGGAGTAGGTGGCACCAATGCAGGAAAATATATTCGGGATATCGGATTAAACAGCGAGCAGTTGATCTTCCGTTCAGAAAGTGGAGAAGAGTTAAAGAAAATTGTGCTGGATATTCTGAAACATACAGAAAGCACCACCTCAAATCTGTATTATCTGCAGGGCCGATTATATGATTTCTTTTCAGTTCTTACAAAAGATGTAGTGATTGATACTTATCTGGGTAATACAAAAGAAAAGAAATATGGAAGAGAAAACGGGTATGGAGAATATATCAAAGAAGCCATGGCATTTATAAAAAATGAATATGCCTGTGGAATCGGAGTACAGGAACTGGCAGAGCATTTGAATGTTAACCGCAGTTATCTGTACACCATCTTCATGAATGAACTTCATATTTCACCAAAGGATTTTCTGCAGAAATACCGTGTTACAAGGGCAAGAGAATTGCTGGTGCTTACAGAACTGTCTGTAGAATCAATTGGAAAATCCTGTGGCTATGGAAATGCAGAACGGTTTGCCAGGGCATTCAAGCATGAAACAGGACTGACACCAACTCAGTTTCGAAGGCAGGACAGAAGTAAAAACCGCAGGAACCTGGAAGTGTCAGAGGATGGGCTGGAAAAGCTGATCAACAGTTAACATTTTGAAGGTTCAGACAAACATAATGCCATAACACCTCAGAATAACTTTCTCTATAATAATGTATATGATATCAGCACAGCCGCGGAGCAATCCGTGATATCAAGTTAGGGTCAAAAAAACTTTTGCCCCTAACTTCATGTATATTGAGTTTATTATAGAAAGGGGACAGTTATGAGTATTATTTTTCACGAAAGTTCAAAGACATTCCATTTATACAACAATAACATCAGTTATATTATGACCGTACTTCCCAATGGACATTTTGGAAACCTCTATTTTGGGAAAAGAATCCATGACAGAGAAGATTTCTCATATCTTCTTGAAATGAAGCAAAGAGCAATGACAGCCTGTGTTTATGAGGGAAACCGCAAATTTTCGCTGGAGCATTTGAAACTGGAATATCCGGTATATGGAAGCTCTGATTATCGTTATCCGGCAGTGGAAATCCTTCAGGAAAACGGCAGCAGGATCTCGGAATTTACTTATGTCAGTCACACTGTTACAGATGGAAAGCCAAAGCTTTCAGGACTTCCGGCTACCTATACGGAGAATGACGAAGAAGCCCAGACCTTATGTGTAAAACTGAAAGATGAAGTAACAGGAATTGTACTGGAATTGCTTTATACTATTTTTGCACAGGGGGGAATCATCACCAGAAGCGCCAGATTTACAAATGAGGGTACATCATTAGTACATCTGTTAAATGCAATGAGCCTCAGTCTTGATCTGCCGGACAAGGATTATGTGTGGATGCAGTTTTCAGGTGCATGGTCCAGAGAACGTCATGTGAAAGAACGCAGATTAGAGCAGGGAATCCAGTCTGTGGGAAGCATCAGAGGAAATTCTTCCCATGAACATAATCCCTTTATTGTGCTCCGACGTCCGTCGGCAACAGAAAATGCAGGAGAAGTGATGGGATTCAGCCTGATCTACAGCGGAAATCACAGAATGCAGGCAGAGGTGGATACTCATGATACAACCCGCATCACTGTGGGAATCAATCCGCAGAATTTTGACTGGAAGCTGGACTGTGGTGAGAGCTTTCAGACTCCGGAAGCAGTAGTAGTATTTTCTGATAAGGGTCTGAATGGAATGAGCCAGACTTTCCATAAATTATATCAGAAGAGACTGGCAAGAGGTTACTGGAGAGACCGTCCCAGGCCAATCCTTAACAATAACTGGGAAGCTACTTATTTTGATTTTACAGAGGACCGTCTGGTAGAAATCGCAGCAAAGGCAAAGGAATGTGGTGTTGAATTATTTGTACTGGATGACGGATGGTTCGGTGCACGAAGCAACGATTATGCAGGACTTGGTGACTGGGCGGCAAACAGAGAGCGTCTTCCGCAGGGAATCAAGGGAATCGCAGACAGGATTGAAGAGATGGGGATGAAATTTGGTCTGTGGTTTGAGCCGGAGATGGTGAATAAGGATTCCGACCTTTACCGTGCACATCCGGACTGGATCCTGCAGACACCCCAGAGACTTTCCTGCCATGGAAGAAACCAGTATGTGCTGGACTTCTCCAGAAAAGAAGTGGTGGACTGTATTTATGAGATGATGTACAAAATCCTCTCAGAAGCAAAGGTTTCCTACATCAAGTGGGATATGAACAGAAGTATCACGGAATGTTATTCGGCAGCACTTCCTGCAGACCGTCAGGGAGAAGTGTTCCACAGATATATTCTTGGAGTTTATGATTTGTATGAGCGGTTAAATACTGCATTCCCGCAAATCCTCTTTGAGTCCTGTGCAAGCGGCGGCGGACGTTTTGATCCGGGAATCCTTTATTATGCGCCGCAGGGATGGACCAGTGATGATACAGATGCGGCAGAGCGTGTAAAAATCCAGTACGGCACAAGTATGTGTTATCCTGTAAGTTCCATGGGAAGCCATGTATCTGTAGTACCCAACCATCAGTTAAACCGGAAAACTCCGTTACATACAAGAGCAAATGTAGCTTATTTCGGAACCTTCGGATATGAACTGGATCTGAATAAACTGTCTTACGAAGAAATCAGTGAAGTAAAACAGCAAATTGCTTTTATGAAAGAATACAGAGAACTGATTCAGTTTGGAACTTTTTACAGATTGAAGAGTCCTTTTGAGGGCAATGAAACAGCGTGGATGACAGTCAGTGAGGACAAAAAGACAGCGCTGGTATTCTGGTACAGGGAAAGAAATGTAGTAAATGCTGATTTTACCAGAGTACGGCTTCAGGGACTGGATCCGGATTTTATCTACAGAAATGAGTATAATGGAACAGAAAACTACGGGGATGAGCTGATGAATCTGGGACTGCTCACCACAGACTGTACAGCAGGTGAACCTACAAGTGAAGATGCACCATGCACAGACTATGAGTCCAGAATTTATGTTTTAACAACCGTAGCAAGAATTCCCTCACCTCTATAGGGACGCCACTGAAAAACTATTTTTATACACATTATATAGTAGATTGAAACAAATAAAAACACTTTATATTGTGTTGTTTTATGCAAAATAAGGACTTTTTCAGTGGCGTCCTATAGGTGATGGGATGAATTGCACATTCGAGCATGTCTGCTCAAATTCATAAAAAATCGCAAAAACACTTGTTCTGATACAATAAATATATTATAATAGAAAAAAGAACAATATGCTCTTGAAATTTGGACGG
>ERZ826613.4608-NODE-4608-length-10033-cov-8.651333_pt1 | contig 10033 bp, 8 predicted proteins | sample MGYA00519925_ERZ826613 | MGnify/ENA primary metagenome ERZ826613 (study PRJEB31778, sample SAMEA3449236) | human gut metagenome | biome: human gut; feature: human-associated habitat; material: faeces | place: United Kingdom | collected 2010/2012 ... | reverse complement strand
CTTCCCCCTTGGGGGAAGCTGTCAGCGGCCCCGACCGCTGACTGATGAGGGGCGGGTCTGCCGATATGACCCGTACACGGGCTGCCGCGGCAAGCTCTCCCCTCATCCGGCCCTGCGGGGCCACCTTCCCCCTCGGGGGAAGGCTTTGGGGCGGCTACATCCGCGCCAGATCAAACAGAATTTTTGCAATCATCATCCAGCTGTACCCGGCGCGGCGCAGCATGGCGGGCAAAGCCTCCGGTACGCCTTTGCATTTGGCTACCCACAGCTCCGCGTCGGCCTCACCGGCGGGGGCAATCTTCCCCCACTCCCCCGCCGGGTCGGGGTCGTCGGCGGGGCCGCGGCGGTCATTCATGCCGAGCCAGCCGTCCTGCAGATAGCGCTGCACCCAGCGGTAGATCTGGTGGTAGGCTATCGCGTATTTCTGCGCCATAGCGCCGTAATTTTTCCGGTTTTCCAGACAGTCCAGCACCATGACCATCCGCTGCATCGGCGGCACGGTGCGGGCGCGGCCCTTGGCGCGGCTTGTGCCCTCGCTGCTGTGGCGGGCGTCGTGCAAGGGCGCGCCCGCACGGTACTGCCCCACCCAATGCACCAGCGCCTTGTAATCGACGTTATATTTTAACGCAGCTGCGCCGTAATCGCAGCCGTCGGCCAGGCATTCCCGCACGATCTTTTCCCGGTCCGCGGCGGTGGTGTACGCGCCGCCCCTGTGGCGGGACGCACCGTGGTAGCCGCGCAGCTCGCCGCCCGCCTGCGCCTTTTCCACGAGCTTTTGCAGGTTTTGCGGGCTGCGGATACCGTACTTTTTGCAGACGTCAAACAGCGAGACCCCGCCCGCGAGGTACTCCGCCACGGCGGCCTGCTTTTCCTCGGCAGTAAGGTGGCGGGACTTTTCCCGGGGTGCAAGGCCGTCTGCGCCCTCGGATTCATAGATGCGCAGCCATTGGCGCACGGTGGTGTTGCTGACGCCGACGCTTTGCGCCGCGGCCTGGCGGCTGATCTCGCCTGCTTTGATTTTTTCCACAAGCGCGACCTTTTGTTGTGGAGACAGCTTTGGAGTTTGGGGCATGGTGAGCACCTGAAAAGAGTGAGGAGTTAGGAGTGAAAGGCGTTAAGGCATACAGAGGCGTAGGGGCCGGGCATTGCGGGGTTGTGAGCGTGGAGCGAACAATGTTTGCCCCTGCGGGGCAAACAACCGCACGAGCGAGTTTGCTTGCAAACTGGCGGCGCTCGTTGTGCGCCGCCAAGCGCCCGGCCCGCAGCTTTGCCGTTATTGCAGCTTTGCCTCTTGTGCGCAAGGGCGGGATTTATCTCTCCAGGGCACGTTTCCTTTGATGCGGATTTTTCCTTTTGCTCTGTAGGGAGGGGTCTTGACCCCTCCGCGGAACTGCCGAAAAACGCTTGCAGGGGTGCGCATTGCTCGCCCGTGCCCGTTTGCCTTGCAAGAAAACCGTCCCGGAAAATGCGTTGCGGCGGTAAGTGGGCGGGCGACCAATGGTCGCCCCTACACACGCAATAAGGCAGGGATGCAATTTTTTGACGGCCTGCGGAGCGGTCAAGACCGCTCCCTACAAATTTCCCGGCAGCGCTGCGGCGGGTATAATAAGGTAGGCGGCAACAAAAAATCCCACCACGGGAGGTGGTGGGATTTCTTAATTCCTCAGTCTTTAGTAATTAGCCAGCACTGATAATTGTGCTGCTCGTTTCCACAGTATTCTCACCTTTGCCAGACGCAACACGATCCTGCGTATCGTAAGTATTTTTCGCTGCATCGAACACACACACAAAATTACCGTCATCATAAGTAACTTTCTTGATTTTTGCGCCCGCCGTAGCCTCCACCTTAAAGTGTGCCGTATCTTTAATTTCAGACAGCTTAGTAATTGCGCTTGTGAGCGTTGCATTGTCGCTTGCATTCACTTCGATTTTTTTCCCTGCGCCTGCATTACCGTAAGCTTCCGAGAGTTCTGTCTGCGCAGCCATAACGACCATGCGAGTCTCAGAAACAATCTTCTGCTTGTTGGCCTCGTCAATGTAGCCGGTCAGAGTTGGGATGAGCAGAGCGGCCAGGATGGCCAGGATGACCAGAACGACAATCAGCTCGACGAGGGTGAAGCCCTTTTTGTCTTTCAGTTTTTTGAACATCTTGTTTTCCTCCAGTTTTGTCTTTGTGCCGACACTTCAAGACCTCATCGGCATTTCATATCGTAATTTTACAACACAATTTGTGTTCTGTCAACTCTATTTAGGTCAATAAAACACGTTTCGTGTTATTTTGTTATGCTCGAAGTCAGAATATGTACGCTCTGGGGGATTTTGTATGGAATTTCATGAACGGCTGCGGTATCTGATTGATTGCGAGGAAATGAAAATCAAGGATTTGGCCGCAAAGCTGCACCTTGCGCCATCGACGCTTGGCAACTATGTGCAGGGCACACGTGAGCCGGACTATGACACGCTGCGGCGGATCGCGGATTATTTTGGCGTGAGCATTGACTATCTGCTGGGGCACGAGACCCCCGCCGTCGATGACGAGCGCCAGCTTTTGACGTGTTACCGCAGCTTCACCCCCAGCCAGAAGCGTTTTTTGCTGGACCAGGCCGCGTTGATCAAGCGTTATAAAATCAGGTTGGACGACTGACCGACCCGCCGGGTGTGGCGGGCCGGTTTTTTGTTTTTTGGGTGAGAGTTGCGGCGGGGTGAGGGCACCCCGCCCTGCGAGCTGTGATAAAGTGGGATGTAGGGCGGCCTGCCCCCAGGCCGCCGGGGAGGTTGGCGGCAACGAGAAGCCTTACGGGTTGCCGCTGTAGGGGGCGGCGTCCCCGACGCCCCGCGGAGGTGAGCGGCGGCGGAAGGTAGCGGAGGGGTCAAGACCCCTCCCTACGATGTAAATGATAAACGGGCGGTAATGGCAAGGCTGCGGGCCGGGCATGCCCGGCCCCTACGGAATATGGTAATGTGGGATGTAGGGCGGCCTGCCCCCAGGCCGCCGGGGAGGTTGGCGGCAATGAGAAGCCTTACGGATCGCCGCTGTAGGGGGCGGCGTCCCCGACGCCCCGCGGAGGTTGGCGGCGGCGGAAGATGCGCGGGAGGGATGAATTTCTCCCCTACGGGTTATCCGTTAGCGGTAGTTTGCCGGGAGGCGGCGGAGGGGTCAAGACCCCTCCCTACGGGGCAAAAGATAAACGGGCGGTAATGGCAAGGCTGCGGGCCGGGCATGCCCGGCCCCTACAGGGCGGTGTGAATGGGTTGAGGACGAGAGGGGCAAGGGAGGGCAGCAGCCCGCCCCTTCGCAGTGGGCGGAGGTTGCCCGGAAACGGGTAGTGACGCAAAGCCCGTCGGAATCCCCCAGGCCACTAGCTCGGCCAGCCCCCTTTGACAAGGGGGCCTCTCTCCCCCCCTGCGGGGGTTCGGGGGAACACCCGAATTTCAAATCGGAGCAGAGGGCGCGGGCGTTAAGAACGAAAAGTAATACTGCTTTCGTTTAGCCCGCGCCCTCTGCGACCTCCGCTTTGGGGTTCTTAGGGGCGTGCAGCCCCTAAGTCGCGGGTCCGCTGCGTCGAAACAGCGGCAGTTTTCTTTGGTTCTTTCTTTTGCTGCCAAAAGAAAGAACAACCTTCCGGGAGGCTGCCGTTCCCGGTTCAGAAATTTTCCAAAAATAATCTAGCCAACGCACGCATAATATGTTATGATAATAAGCTGAAGACTTGTAGTGTGCCCAAAGGGCACGGCCACATTGAACAAAGGGAGTCTTTTTGATGAATACAAATTCCAAGCTGCGCGTCGCACTGTTCTTCGGCGGCGTTTCCAGTGAACATGACGTCAGCTGCGTGTCGGCCTCGGCCTGGCTGCGCGCACTGGGTCAGAAGCCCTGCGCGGACAAATATGAGGTTTTCCCCGTGGGTATCACGAAGGATGGCCGCTGGCTGGCCTGCCGCCCCACGCCCGAGGCTATGGCCGACGGCAGCTGGGAGCAGGGCGACTGCACGCCCTGCGTGCTCAGCCCGGACCGGAAGGACCACGGCATCTGGCTGCTGAAGGACGGCAGGGCGGAGCTGGTGCACATTGACATCTGCGCACCCGTCATGCACGGCAAAAACGGCGAGGACGGCACGATCCAGGGCCTGTTTGAGCTGGCCCGCATCCCCTATGTGGGCTGCGGCGTGCTGGGCAGCGCCGTCTGCATGGATAAGGCCGTCGCCAACGCCCTGATGGACGCCGCCGGGGTCCCCCACTGCAAGTGGGTCGCCGCCAGCCGCGCCGATCTGGAGCTGAACGGCCCCGTGGTGCTGGACGGCATCGAGGCAAAGCTCGGCTACCCCATCTTCGTCAAGCCCGCCAACGCGGGGTCCAGCGTCGGCATCTCCAAGGTTGCGGACCGCGCCGCGCTGGAAAAGGGCGTCGAAATCGCCCTGCGCGAGGACGACAAGGTCGTGTTTGAGGAGTTCGTGGACGCGCAGGAGGTCGAGTGCGCCGCCATCGGCAACCCCGATGACCCGTCCACCGTCTCCACGACCCGCCCGGGCGAGATCCTGGCCGGGGCCGAGTTCTACACCTACGACGACAAGTACAAAAACGGCGTGTCCCAGACCGTCATCCCCGCGCATCTGAGCGAGGAAAAGCTCGACGAGGTCCGCGCCGAGGCCCGCAAGGCGTATCTGGCGCTGGGCTGCTCCGGCCTGTCCCGCTGCGACTTCTTCGTTGCGCGCGGCACCGGGCGGGTGCTCTGCAATGAGCTGAACACCCTGCCGGGCTTTACGTCCATCAGCATGTACCCCAAGCTGATGGAGCATGAGGGCTACAGCTATCCTGCGCTGGTCGACAAGCTGCTGACGCTGGCCGTCCACCGCCGGAAGGGGGCCTACTGATGGACACACGGCCCATCGGCGTGTTTGACAGCGGCCTGGGCGGGCTGACCGCCGTGCGCCAGCTGCGCCGCGTGCTGCCCGGCGAGGACATCGTCTACTTCGGCGACACGGGCCGCGTGCCCTACGGCAGCCGCGGGCGGGACATCATTGTCCAGTACGCGCGGCAGGACATCCGTTTTTTATTGCAGCAGGACGTGAAATTTATCATTGCCGCCTGCGGCACGGTGTCCTCGACCTATCCGCCGGAGGAGGCCGCCAGGCTGCCCGTGCCGTTTACCGGCGTTGTGGGTGCCACGGCCCGCGCGGCGGTGGATGCGACGCGGAACCGCAAAATCGGCATCATCGGCACAGCGGCCACGGTGCGCAGCGGGTCGTATGCCGCCATCATCCGCGACATGATGCCCGACGTGCAGATTTTTGCCCGCGCCTGCCCGATGTTTGTGCCGCTGGTCGAGAACGGCTATTTCAACGACGGCAACCAGGTCACAAAGCTGATCATTGCGGAGTATCTGCAGGAGCTGAAGGACGCGGGCGTTGACACGCTGATTTTGGGCTGCACCCACTATCCCCTGTTGAAAAAGATGATCGGGGACTTTATGGGCGACGAGGTGCATCTTGTCGATTCCGGCAAGGTCACGGCGCAGGCCGCCGCGGCGGCGCTGGACGATTTAGGGCTGCTGAACGGCAAGAAAACCGGCGGCACCGCGCGGTATTTTGTCAGTGACACCCCCGACAATTTTGACGAATTGGCACACACGTTTCTGGGCGAGTACGCCGGCGGAACGGTGGAAAGAATCGCGATTGAGACGTACTAGGGGAAAAAAGGCTTCCCCCTCGGGGGAAGCTGTCACCGAAGGTGACTGATGAGGGCGAAGTTTCCGGGCATTACCCATTTACAGGCAGTAATGGCAAGGTCGCCCCTCATCCGGCCCTGCGGGCCACCTTCCCCCGAGGGGGAAGGCTTTAGCGTAGAGGTACACCATGGAAGAAAACTATCTGATCACCATCAAGGGCACGATGGAGCAGCGGGGCGACACGGATACCGTGGAGCTGATGACCCGCGGCTCGCTCGTCCACAAGGACGGTGCCTACTATATTGTCTACAAGGAGACCGAGACCACCGGCTATGAGGGCTGCACAACGACGGTCAAGGTGGCCGAGGACGCGCGCAAGGTCTCGATGCTGCGGTTCGGCAAACAGTCGAGCCAACTCATCATCGAGAAGGGCACGCGCCATCTCTGCCATTACGAGACCGGCTACGGCTCGATCAGTCTGGGCGTGGCCGCCGACGTCATTGAGCAGCGGCTCGACGAGAACGGCGGCAGTCTGAAATTCAGCTACACCCTCGATTCCGGCGCCGAGAATTTCATCAGCCGGAACTTAGTCGATATTACGGTGGATAAACTGCCGGAGGCTTAAAAACGCGTTGCCCCGTAGGGGCCGGGCACGCCCGGCCCTCAGCCTACCGGAAAGCGCTCTGTAAAGGCAAAGCCGCGGGCCGGGCGCTTGGCGGCGCACAACGAGCGCCGCCAGTTTGCAAGCAAACTCGCTCGTGCGGTTGTTTGCCCCGCAGGGGCAAACATTGTTCGCTCCACGCTCACAACCCCGCAATACCCGGCCCCTACCGCGTTATTGCAATAGAAAATCCCCCACAGGAGGTTCATCATGGATTATAAAAACTACAACCCGCGGGCGGCGGCGCTGGCACAGGCGCGCACGCTGCTGACCGACGCCGTCAAGGCGGCTGTCGCCGACGGCACCCTGCCCGAGGCCGCACTGCCCGACTTCATCGTCGAGATCCCGGCTGACGTAAAAAATGGCGATATTGCGTCCAACGTGGCCATGGCTGGTGCGCGCGCCTTCCACAAGGCACCGCGCCAGATCGCAGAAGCCATTACCGCAAAATTGCAGCTGGACGGCAGCCTGTTTGACCGCTTTGAGGTCGCCGGCCCCGGCTTCATCAACCTGTTCCTGGGCCAGGACTGGTTCACCAGCGTCGTGCGCGCCGCTGTCGCCAACCCTGAATATGGCCGCACCGACGCGGGCGCAGGCAAGAAGTATAACGTCGAGTTCGTCTCCGCCAACCCCACCGGCCCCATGCACATGGGCAACGCCCGCGGCGGCGCACTGGGCGACGGCCTGGCCGCCTGCCTGGACTGGGCCGGCTACGACGTGACCCGCGAGTTCTACATCAACGACGCGGGCAACCAGATCGAGAAGTTCGGCAAGAGCCTGGCCATCCGCTATCTGCAGCTGTACAAGGGCGAGGACGCCTGCCCGCTGCCTGAGGAGTGCTACCAGGGCGCGGACATCATCGCCCGTGCCAAGGAGTTTGCCGAGGTCCACGGCGACGCTTACGTCAACAAGGACTTTGACGAGCTGAAAAAGGCCATCGTTGCCGACGCCCTGCCGAAGAACATTGCCGGTTTGCAGCGCGATCTCGGCAAGTATCGCATCCAGTACGACGTCTGGTTCCATGAGAGCGACCTGCACAGCTCCGGCGCGGTCAAGGCCGTGGTGGACAAGCTGCTGGAGACCGGCGCGTGCTACAAGGCCGAGGACGGCGCGATCATGTACCGCAGCGCCCAGTACGCCGCCAAGTACGGCGTCGTCAACAAGCGCAAGACCGACGACGGCAGCGAGGAGGAGGCCAAGGACGAGGTGCTCGTCCGCGCCAACGGCATCCCGACCTATTTTGCCGCCGACATTGCCTACCACTACAACAAGCTGGCCGTGCGCGGCTTTGACAAGGCCATCGACGTCTGGGGCGCCGACCACCACGGCCACGTCGCTCGCATGAAGGGCGCGATGGACGCTATCGGGCTGGACGGCAGCCGTCTGGACATCGTGCTGATGCAGATGGTCAACCTGATGCGCGACGGCAAGCCCGTGCGCATGAGCAAGCGTACCGGCAAGGCCATCACCCTGACCGACCTGCTGGACGAGGTGCCCATTGATTCCGCGCGGTTCTTCTTCAACCAGCGCGAGAGCTCGTCCACGCTGGACTTTGACCTGGACCTGGCCGTGCGCAACGACAGCGAGAACCCGGTCTACTATGTGCAGTACGCCCACGCGCGCATCTGCTCGGTGCTGAAAAAGCTCGAGAGCGAGGGCGTGAAGTTTGAGGGCGCGGACGCCGTGGACGCCAGCGTGCTGACCGACCCTGCCGAGCAGGCACTGATCCGCCTGCTGGCCGCCTTCCCCGCCGAGATCGCCGCCGCCGCCGAGAAGTACGACCCGGCGCGCATCACCCGCTACTGCATCGACGTGGCGTCTGCGTATCACCGCTTCTACAACGCCTGCCGCATCCTGGATGCCGAGGGTGCCGTTCAGCAGGGCCGCATCGCGCTCTGCCTGGCCGTGCGCGGGGTCATCCACAACATTCTGACGATGTTCAAGGTGAATGCACCGGAGACGATGTAAAAGTAAAGCTAAAGCCTTCCCCCTTGGGGGAAGGTGGCCCCGCAGGGCCGGATGAGGGGCGCGTTTGTTGTAGCTGCCCGCAAACGGGTGACTATGGCAGGCTTGCCCTTCATCAGTCAGTGGTCGGGGCCACTGACAGCTTCCCCCTCGGGGGAAGCCAATATAGCGAAAAGCCGCCGCTTCCTGGGAAAAGAAGCGGCGGCTTTGCTTTGGCGTACACGCGCCCAACATATCTATTATACCACTTTTATTATGTGTTATTCAATCCTGATTATGCACAAATATTGCATATAAACGTTGTGCGGTCTGCGAATAGACGAAACCTTAGGGCTGTGGTATAGTATAGTCACAGAAAGAAAACAGCCGGAGATAAGGAGATAAGAACTCCAAGCGAAGCCACTTTCCAAAAGGCTCTTCAGCAAAGTCCCATCGTGAACAGATCGACATCCTGAAGAAGATTTTCCGCAAGCTGCCCAAAGTCGGGGAGTGAAAAAGGAAGCACTTCAGGGACTCCGATCCAGCAGCACGAGGGCAAAGGAAGAGACCGGAAAGAAATTGTAAAGGCCGCCGGCAGTATTTCGTAAGGAAGGAGGCTCAAGTCCAATGGCAAACTTCAAAGATCCCATTCATCACCGGCGGGCCTGGGCCTGCTGAAAACGCAAGAACCGCATCCGAAGCCGCAAGTCATAACTTGTAAAAGATTTAAAAACAGCGATGCACGGTTGCTTAGCAGTTATTTAGCAGACTCAGGGGCCGTCAAAACACAGACCCCCGCATGAGATATAGATTAGGATGAAAGAAGGCTGGTAGAGATGACCGTCACCACTCCGCCGAACAGGATGTACCTGAACTTCACCTGATCCATAAGGAGATACTCCAATGTACAAGAGTTAAGAGGCTTTGGTCCTCGGCATCAGACCCATTACCCCAAGAACGATCTTAATAACAAACATTACTCCGTTCCACAAATGCTTTTGAGCAAATAACGAACCAGAGGGTAAGTCCAATGAACAGTTAGTTAAGGTCTTGAAAGGGCAATCAAAATTCGCGTAAAGATAGGATGATTCCCATGACGATGCGGAAGCAGTCCGAAAAATAACGAAAAGGGTTATGAGGCTATGACTCCGAAGAAGTAAGACCGCCGGGGCGAACGAAATGTTCGCCCCGGCTTTTTGTTTGGTATGGGTGGTTAAACGTCAGTGGGATAGGACGGGAGGCTGCGGCTGCGGAATGAAGTAAAGTGGGATGTAGGGCGGCCTGCCCCCAGGCCGCCGCGGAGGTTTACGGCAATGAGCAGCCTTACGGGTCGCCGCTGTAGGGGGCGGCGTCCCCGACGCCCCGCGGAGGTGCGCGGCGGCGGAAGGTACGCGGGAGGGATGAATTTTTCCCCCTACGGGTTACCTGTTAGCGGGAGTTGGCCGGAAGGCGGCGGAGGGGTCAAGCCCCCTCCCTACGATGCAAAGGATAAAGGGGTGGCAATGGCGAGGTAGCGTGAATGGGTTGCGGACGAGAGGGGCGAGGGAGGGCGGCAGCCCGCCCCTTTGCAGTTGGCGGGCGGTTGCCCGGGAACGGGTTGCAACGCATAGCCCGTCGGAATCCCCCAGTCACCTAACGGTGACAGCCCCCTTTGACAAGGGGGCCTTTACCTCCCCCCTGCGGGGGTTCGGGGGAACTCCCGAGTTTTAAAACGGAGCGGGACCCATGGGCGTTAAGAACGAAAAGTAATACTGCTTTCGTTT
>ERZ826613.4607-NODE-4607-length-10037-cov-2.936285_pt1 | contig 10037 bp, 19 predicted proteins | sample MGYA00519925_ERZ826613 | MGnify/ENA primary metagenome ERZ826613 (study PRJEB31778, sample SAMEA3449236) | human gut metagenome | biome: human gut; feature: human-associated habitat; material: faeces | place: United Kingdom | collected 2010/2012 ... | reverse complement strand
ACTTTTCCAGCCCCGAGGCGCGGGCCGTCTGGATGATGCCCACAAAGGTGATGTCATGGCTGGCCATGGCGTCAAACTTGATCTTCAGGTTTTCGGCATCGCCGCTGGTGTTGTGAGCCTGCAGAATGCTGTAGGCCATGGTACCGGTCTTGGCGTTTTCCACCGCAGCGGCATCAAAGCCCTTGGCGGCCAGTGCTGCCGGTGCGTTGCCGTCTGCCGGCACCCACTCGCCGCGGGCATAATACGCACCGCCGGTGCTGCATTTGATCATATCCAACATCTCGATTCGCCTCTCTTTTTCTGTTTCCCGCCCGCCGCAGTTTGCGGGCACTGCCCCGGCAGGACGGCCAGCGGCCCCCTGCCCCGTTACGATCACGGATCGTATCGTTTTTTATTATAGCATGAAACCATGGAAAGAAAAAGCACTTTTTCCGACTGAACTGTGAACAGACCGCAAAGCCTCTCCATCCGCTCGACCGCAGCATGTGCATATCATCCCCTTTCCGGAATACAAGCATGAAAAAAACACCCAAGAACCATCGTTCTCAGGTGCTTTTCTTCATGCCGCCGACGGGGGTCGAACCCGGTCCAGAACTTTTCCGGCGAAAACCCGGCATACATATTCAACGTATTCCCGTCAAATTCTGAAATCTGCTTTTCCGGGAATGAAACCGCAAACACGGTGCGAGAAATAGAAGTGTGTTACAAAATGTGTTATCTTTCAAGGTTTTCCGGATCAAGGATTCGGCTGAGGACGTTGTCCAGGTCGGCGGCAGTCTGCACATCCTCGCCATGAATAAGATGCGCGTAGATCCCGAACGTGTCCATCTGGCGGGAGTGGCCAACCAAGGGCTTGACTTGTCCCTCCGGCAGCGTTTTTGCCAGTGATACAAACGTATGTCGGAGATTATACGGCGGGACATAGTGCAGGCCGTTGGCCTCGCAGTAGCGCCGCCAATATTTTCTATAGGTGTCCTCACAGGAGATGTCAAATACGCTTTCCTGCCCGCCTGTCAGCTTTTTCTGTGCCTGCAGAATAGCGGCCGCACTATCGGTGAGTACAAAGGCACGCACAGCGTTGTCGTTCTTACCGTGGGTTTCCTCGCCACGGGTGTTTATAGCTCGCCGGATCTTCACCCGGCCACCCTTAACGTCCTTCCAGCTCAGTCCGATCAGCTCGCCCGGACGAAGGCCAGTCACAACGCTAAACCTGTACGCATTGACATAAGGATCCTCGATCAGTTTGCCGTCTAGGATCGTAGTGTCCACCTCAAAAAGTGTACGCAGATCCTCCGGCTGCAATATTTCTTTTTCCTTGGAGCGTGCACCCTTTGGCACATGCAGTTCTTCCGGCCGCAGAGTGGACATTTTGCTCAGGCGCAGCCATTTGCAGAACATGGTCAAATCCGTGCACATGTTGGAAAGGTATTTTTTGCTCAGTCCTCCTGCAAATCCTTTGTTGATGATGGCTTGCAGCTGTTGTTCCGTCAGGTCTCCCACACGCCTCCGGCCAATGACTGGACGCACCCAGACGTTCCACCGGCTCTGGATCGGTTCCCAGTTGGAGCGGCTGGTGGTCAATTTCAGCTCGCCGATCCACTGCGGATAGGCTGCTTCTACCAGCATCCGAGTATTGCTGATGCCGTCATCCAGCCATGCGTCCGCCTTTGCATTGGCTTCACGCTGGCCGGTGCGGCCGGGCTTTGAGCTGGTAAAGGATCTGCGCACACCATTCTTTTGGACGTTGATCTGCCAGCGCTGCTGATTCGGCAGCCAGGCTGCCGTGTTGGTCCGTTTTCCCATAAAATGCACCTCCATGGGTACACTTTGACAAGCCTGACCGGAGGTGGTAGAATACAGTTGTTCGGTCTGTATTGCCCTCTGGGCAGTCTGATCTGCACGCCCTCGGTGTTGGTAGCACCGGGGGCGTTTTTTGTTTATTCCACCGGCCCGCCCAGTGTTCCATCAGTTTTTCTCCTTCATCTGGCGGATCGTCCGGTCAAAGTCAGACACGATCTTCTGGGTCGGGTTGAACAGGTCATACTCCGCTTCGGCCTTCGCTCTGGCCTGCCGGGCCGACACCTTGCCTTTGTCCGGCAGAATGTCATACCTCCGGAAAGACAGAAACTCGTTGATGCTGGCCGCGAACTGCTCCATCGTGAACGTGTTTTCCCGCTCGATCAGATCCTCGATGTAGTCAAAATAACCGGACACCGTGCGCTCCAGCTGGCGGATCTGCTTCTCAGACAGGTAATTCTTGGCCACCGAAACATCCGATTTGAGCACCCGGCCCTCCGGAGCGTTCTTCCATGTGGTCAGCCCCATGTGTTCCTTGGTATGGTCGGCCTTGTTGTACACGATTTCTGCCGCCGTCTGGCCGGTGATGGCATAGTGGAACTTGTTCTGCACCATGGCATAGAAGTCCTTTGTTACCGGAGAATTGCGGTCATAGTCGATGCTGCACTCGGCAAAGATATCCGTCACCTGCTGCCAGATCCGGCGCTCGCTGGCACGGATGGAGCGGACACGCTCCAGCAGTTCGCGGAAGTAGTCCTTACCGAAAGCATCCTTGCCTTGCTTCAGGCGTTCGTCGTCCAGAACAAAACCCTTGGTCATGTACTCTTTGAGGATGCCAGTAGCCCAGATGCGGAATTGCGTTGCCCGGCGGGAATTGACCCGGTAGCCTACCGAGATGATGGCATCAAGATTATAGAAATTCGTTTCTTTCGTCTGCGTTTTATCGTCCAGCGCCCCGTGATGAGTGGTTGTTTCCATTTTGGAAACAACCACTTTTTCATCCAGCTCGCCCTCTTCAAAAATATTCTTCAAGTGCTTGCTGATTGCCGGCTTTTGCACCCCGAGCAGTTCTGCCATGCCCTGCTGCGACAGCCAAATGCTCTCATCCTTCACAATGGCGTTGACTGAAACATCTTCTTCTGCAGAGCGGTAAATTAAAAACTGAAAGTTCTTTTCCATTTTATCTTCCTCAGCCAAACCAGTGCGTATACCCCACGGCTTTGCCCTCAATGTGCACATCTTCCAGCTGGGGGCCGGTGTAGACCATCGGCATGCCCGGCGGGCGTTTTCTTTCGTCCTTATATCAGTTCACCTTTTCAAAAACCATTGTAGCCTGAATGCGGTCACCGCCCATCAGGCCCTTGCTGCCACCGTTGGCGGTGGTAATCGTGTGCAGGCGGTAGCCTTTAGCAGCCTGCTGGTTGATGACGTTTTCCAACTCCGTCAGGTTGCCGGAACCTGTACCGATAAACTTTTCTTTCAGCGTCACCTGAAGAACAACATACTGGTATGCGTTGCCCGATGCCTCTGAGTAAGAAGATTCTTTTTGTAATGTGTCCATAAAGCCCATAATAATGTCCTCCTGTTTTGTTTATATATCCCGGCAAAGTCCGACGGCCTTGCCTTCGATTACAACGTCGTTCATGTCCTCCCGGCTGAGGATGATGCTGTTGAAAGCCGGATTCTCCGGCCTCAGTTCAATGAAGTTCTCGTGCAGATAGACATGCTTCAGGGTTGCCTCTTCCCCGATGCGCACAGCAGCGATCTCGCCGTTTTCCACCTCCGGCTGCTTCCGGATGGCCACCAGATCACCGTCATGGATCCGTGGTTCCATGCTGTCGCCCTTGCAGGTCAGTGTAAAGGTGGAGCGCCACTTGGACGGCACACAGACTATGCGCTCCACGTTCTGTTCCGCCGTGATCGGCGTACCGCAGGCGATCCGGCCCACCAATGGGACCATGTCCATCTCCGGCATGGGCTCAAACCCCGGTGGGATTGTGGCCTTCTGCGCGGGCTGAGAGGGGGTGGCGTCCATCGGGACATCATAGCCCATGAGCCAGGCTTCAGAAACATTCAGCACTTGAGCGATTGAGTAAACCGCATCTTGCTTTCCTTCCCAGTCACCTTTCAGATAGTGTGAAATACTTGATTTTGAGATTTTCGACCTGCTAGAAAGTTCCGCTTGTGTCATTTGGCGTGCGTCCAGACCTGCACGAAGTCGTTGAGCAAAGGTTGAGATTTTCATATTTTAACGCCCTTTCAACGTAGTCTGGTTTAATTATATGTGAGCGGTTGCGAAAAATCAATACTTTCAGTGCAAAAAGTTCAGAAATCTCAAAATTTACTGTTGACAAATCGCAACCGATGGACTATACTCGTGGTGTGGTTGAGAAATTCACAACCGTAAATAATCCATAGGAGGTGAGCAAAATGCCAGAAATGGACTATAACCGACTGCGGGGCAGAATCACTGAATGTGGCCTGACGCAAAAGGAATGTGCTGAGAAAATCGGCGTAAGTGAAGGACAATTGAACCGAAAACTTGCCGGTGAATTTGCATTCCGTCAGGATGAGATTTCTCGTCTCTGCGACCTGCTCAGCATTCCGGTTACTAAAATCGGGCACTATTTTTTCTGCCCTAAAAGTTGAGGTTTCACAACAATCTTTACAACAAGCAAGGAGGTGAAGAAGATGAAGGACAACAAAAAGCCCGGCTGGAAAGAACGGCTTTCCAACTGGACAACGGCAGAGTTGATGAGACTTGCACTTTTCTTCCAGTGCATCGCACTGGTTTTTCAAATTGCCGCACTCATCCTAACAATTGTAAGATTAGCGTTATGAGCGCAGCCAAAAAGGACGCACCGCCAAAAATCGCGGCCGCAAGGGAAACCTTATAGCTTTTGAGAGCGAGCTCTCTATTCTTCTTGTTTTCCTCGGCTTGCTCTTTTTGGTCAGCTTCCATCATCTCTAACATTTTGCGAATATCTTCCGCGGAACCAAGTTGGGCGTTTGCCAATTTTTCCTTGCGAGCAATCGAATTTTGTATCATTCGATTTTCTTGCTCTTGTTGTTCCGCAAACTGCCTCATGACATCATGAACCTGCCAGGCACTGTTAAGATTATCGTAAAGACCCATACAACACGCCTCCCTTCCTCTTAAGTATACCGCAGAAGGGAGCCACCCACAAGGAGGTGAAGAAGATGAAAGACTTCATTGAGGAGAACTGGCGCACCATTGTGCTAGCAGCGGCCACAACCATTGCAGTGCGTTTATTACTAGGGTGGTGATGATGCTGACGATGATCGGCAGCCAAAGTGAACTCAGCATCATATCCCGGCGCTTATCTTTTAAATATTCCTCATAAACAAAATAGAAATCCGAAACGTGATACTTGCTGGTTTCGATGGGACAACCAAATCCATCTATACCATCTGTATCTGGAGACACAAGCTCGAAGAATCGCAGCGAGTGGACTTCATTCCAGTCACATTCTCGATGCGGATGATTTTTTATTTCCTTCAAAAGTTCTTTATCTTTTGCACTCAGAACAATATTTTCGCAATCCGACTTTTGGTGAACCATAGAATTACCTCTTTCCGATTTTCTTTCATTTTACCGCAAGAAAGAGGTATGCACAAGGAGGTGAACACCATAGACAACAACAAAAAGCCCAGCGAACCTGTGGAAGAGGAACGCTGGGCAGAAAGTTCAGCTGGAAAAGCATACCTGAGTGAACTCTTTTCCGAAGGGCGTTAATTTCACAATGCCATTTTGTTGTGTTACAGACGTGTGTCTCATATCATCAGGAGTATTCTCGTTTTCCATTGCTTGATATATAGAAAGTGTAATTCGTGACCTTTGCATAATTTCTGTATTTTCAAATGGCTCATATACCGTTTTGTCCAACAAAAGCTGTCCATAAATGATTTCTATCAGCCCCTGGCGCTCCAGTGAACTCAACGACGCGGCTTGCAATTCCAGTTCATCTGCTGTTTTCATTTTGGAGTTTACCAAGAAACAGTGTGTGAACGATACATACTCGCCACCACCAGAAAGATTGAACTTATATCTGGCAATTGGGTATACCTCTTTTTTTCTGAACAGTGAAAGGTTTTCTGCATCCAGAGGAGACATCTGCGCAATTATCGCCGAGAAGGAAGGGTGAACCTTGCTTTGATAACGTTCATCTGCTGCATTTGCCAGTAAATTCTGAAACATTTCTCTAATTTTCGGCTCATCCATGCAGTACTTGGCATTTTCGACAGCAGGACCTACCACCTGCATACGAGGTTCAACCAAACATTCTTCTGGTTTTGCACTCAACTTGTCACTCAGTGATTTTTTAAACTCTTCTAGATCATGTGCTTGTTGCAACCTCATCTTTTCTGCTGAAAAATGGATTTTGCTTGTTGCCATTGCAAGAAGATCTCCAAAAAGAGTTCCAATCTGATTAGCACCGGGGTTCAGAACAGCCTTTACAGGTTCGTCAATGCAACTTGGTACGGCATTGATGTTAAAGGTGTTGCCGCTATTCTTCTCATCACTCATCTTATCATTCCTTTCTTTGGGAGGTTCTATGGACAAACTTATTCTGATTATTAAAATACTCGTCACTGAGCAGAAAGTCAAATTTTATACAGCAGTCTGCCGTGTGTGCGAAAGAATCGAACGTTATATCAAAACACATCGAAAATAAGGAGGTACATCTTCACCATGAACGACATCATCTTATCCACCCAGAACGGCGAACCGGTGGCATCCAACCGGGACGTCGCCAAGCGCTTCGGCAAACGCCATGACCACGTCATCCGCGACATCGCGGAAATCGTGAAGAGCTTCCCCAAAAATGGGGACACCCCGCTGTTCTTCAAGACCGAGTACGTCCACCCTCAGAACCACCAGAAGTACCCCATGTACCTGATGAACCGGGACGGCTTTTCGCTGCTGGCGATGGGCTTTACCGGCAAGGAGGCCGCCCAGTGAACGGCCACAACAAGCGCTGGGCAGAACAGCGCTGGGACAAACGCCAGCCGGAGCGGCTGGAACACATCCGCAAAAAGAAGGAGGATGAAAGCCATGAGAAAGCCAAGAAGCCCTTACCTGAAGCTGGCCCGCCTCATCGAGGACGAAGGGTTTGAGCACCGGGAGTTCGCCAAGCTGGTCGGCATGGGTGAAAGTACCCTGTCCACCCGCCTGAACCCGAAGCCGGAGCAAAAGAACAATGAGTGGCGCCATTACGAGATCACCGCCATTTGCAGGGAGCTTCACATCCCGCAGGAGCAGATCGGAGAGTATTTCTTCCCGAAGGTTGAGAAAGGAGCATGAACATGAAGGCAAAACTTTACATCGACAGTGAGGACTCGACCATCGAGGTCGAAGGTGGTCCCAGCGACGTGCTGCATCTTCTGGTGTGCGCAATCGCCCAGATTCTGAAGAGCTATTTCCCGGACGATTTTGAGCGGCAGATGGGCTGGGCGTCTGGACTGCTCTACAACACGATCCGCGAGCTGAAAGAGGAGGACGACGATGAAGATTAAATCCACCGTCTGGCAGGTGCTGGCCGCCGGGAGTTTCGGTGCGGGCCTGCTGTACGCCCTGGGCATTGAGGGCACCGCGCAGGTGGGCGGCACCATCTCGGACAGCCAGTTCACCACCGCCATGGTGCTCATTCTGGCGGCCCTTGCCCTGATGCGCATCAGCTTTGCCGTGCAGGACGCCGATGAGCGGGCCCACCGGAAAGTCCACAAGGAGCCCCAGAACACCGTGAAGGGCAAGCGGAAGGTGGGGTAAGCCCATGGCTGACTGCGTCAACGACGTCCCGTGGTACACCGTGTGGGACGCCAAGACCGGCGACCTGCTGGCCAGCGGCACGGCTGCCATGTGTGCCCGGCGGCTGGGCTACGCCAGCGCCAACAGTTTTGCCGCTTCCGTCTGCCACTGGCTCAAGGACGGCAGGCAGCACGTCAAGTACATCTACCAGCGGGAGCTCATCCCGCGCAGCGAGGTGGACAGCCTGCCCCGCAAACCAAAAAGGCCCGCCCGTGTTCGCAGCACGGACGAGCCCAAAGGGTGATGGAATTTGCAAGCCCCATCACCCCGAAGAATAACACACTTTGGAGGTTTTTACAAGAAAATGCTGACAGAAAAGCAGAAAAGTCTGCTGCAGTACATCAAGAATGTGCCCGAATGGCACTCCGGCCTGATCTATGAGCAGCTGGCCGCACTGAACAAAGCGGCCGCAGCACTCTCCATGGCCGCAAGTAATCTGGAACGTGGCTTTGCCGACGGAGTCCTGCGCCCGGATTGGTATTATATCGCAGATCCGGACTACCAGAAGGACTGCCGCACCGAGATCCTCAGCCGGCCCGTAGACGCCCTGGGCAGTGCCCTGGCGGCACTGGAGATTCTCAGCGTCTTGTCGGATGCACGTTCCACGGATTTTCAGCACGACGTCCGGTTTTTGCACGATCTTACCTACATCGAACTGGAAAAGCTCTGCGTCAAACATGGTTATACAACGGAGGAACCACAATGAAAGGTATTTTGATCGAGCCGGGCAAGTCCCCGGAAGTCACCTCTCTGCCGGACACCCTGCAGGGCATCGAGGCCCGTCTGCAGTGCCCCTGTGAGCAGAAGGTTTTGCCCCGCACGCCGGCAGTGCTGGTGTACGGCATCCTCGGCCGTGGGCTGAACCGCGTCTATCGCGGCCAATACCTCTACGGGCCCATCCTGTGCTATGGCTGGCGGAACAACACCCTGCAGCCTCTGAGCAAGGCCCTGCAGGCCGAGATGCTGGACCGCCTGAAGGATACGGAGGTGCGGGTATGATGCCCTCCAAACTGGACGCAGCTGCTGCGCTGGAAAGCATGGACAGCATGGACGCTCTGCAAAGCAAGCCCCTGACCACGATCCCGGATGAGATGCGCCCGGCGTTTGATTATTCCGGGCTGGATGCACAGACGGTGGATGACCTGCACTTTGCAGAAAAGGAGTACCAGCACGGCAAAAAGCTGGCCGAGCGCGGCCTTGTCCACATGGGCAATGCCATTGCCGCCGCCCATGATGCACTGTGTGGCACCGTTGTCCAACAATTGGACAACGGTGAAGATGGAGCTTGTCGCACAATGCGAAAAGCTCGAAATAACCAGCACAGCGAAGATACGTTCAAAAGCTGGTGCGTGTCCATCGGCATCACCAAAGATACCGCTTACCGGCTGTTACAGGTGGCCGCCCTGATGGACAACAGCAGCCCCCGCCAGCAGCGTGTGCTGAAAGAGTTGTCTCCGTCTCTGCTGTATGCCGTGGCAAAGCCCAGCGCCCCCGCAGAGCTGGTGGCACAGGTCAAGAGCGGTGATATCACAACGCACAAGCAGTATCAGGAAGCCCTTGCCCAGATCAAGGCCGAGAAAGAGCGGGCCGATGCTGCCGAGGCTGAGCGGGACAAGCTGCTGGGTGCCCAGAATCGGGCTGCTTGGGCGGAAAGCCACATCCAAGATGTCGAAGCCCAGCGGGATGCCGCCCTTGCGGACGTGCAGGGCCTGACCGAGCAGAACGCCAAGCTCCAGCAGAGCTACCACGATGCAGACGAGAGCCGCATTGCGGCCAACCTCCAGCGCCAGAAAGCCGAAGCTGAGCGCGACAGGGCCGAAGCCCGCGCCAAGGACGCGGAGAACCAGCTGGCAGGCTCCCGGCAGGTGGCCGAGGCCGCCAAGCTCCGGGGTGATAAGCTCAAGGCCGAGAATGATGCACTCAAGAAGCAGCCCATCACTGCGGTGGTGGACAAGGAAGAGGTGGAGCGTCAGGCCAGGGAAATGGCCGCCGAGATGACCGCCGAGCTGCGGGCGCAGCTGGAACAGGCTTCTTCCGGCAGCGAACAGGATGCCCACAGCTCCTATGACAACGTGCTGCTGGCCGACCGTTCTTTCCAGAACATCGGCAAAATGGTGATTCCGTCCCTCCGCAAGCTGCCGCAGGAGCAGCGGGAAGCCGTCGCCAATCAGCTCATCCGTACACTGGGACAAATTCAAGGGGAGGTATCACAATGTCTGTAAAGATCACGGCGCTGGAAGCCGAGAACGTCAAGCGCATCAAGGCCGTTGCGCTCACCCCGTCGCCCACCGGGCTCACCCTCGTGGGCGGCAACAACAATCAGGGCAAGACCAGCGTGCTGGACGCCCTGGCGTGGGCGCTGGGCGGGGAGCGCTTCCGCCCCACTGCCGCACAGCGGGACGGGGCGGTC
>ERZ826613.4606-NODE-4606-length-10037-cov-3.795832_pt1 | contig 10037 bp, 10 predicted proteins | sample MGYA00519925_ERZ826613 | MGnify/ENA primary metagenome ERZ826613 (study PRJEB31778, sample SAMEA3449236) | human gut metagenome | biome: human gut; feature: human-associated habitat; material: faeces | place: United Kingdom | collected 2010/2012 ... | reverse complement strand
CACAATTGAGGGGATCAGAGGCCTATATACGGCGAAGGATATTCAGCGCGAATCCTTGTTTGAAAAAACGCTTCGCCGGGAATATGTCTACGATGCGTCGCGCGGCTGTCTTGTCATCGCCGGTGCGCAGTGATACAATGAGAGCTGAAAAAACAAAAGAACGGAAATCGGAAGAAGGGGTAAAACATGAACGCACTGAGCGAAGCGCTGCGCGGCGCGCGGCGAGTGGTCTTTTTCGGCGGTGCGGGCGTGTCCGTGCCGAGCGGCATTCCGGATTTTCGAGGAGAAAATGGACTGTATGCGCGCGAATAAGACGGTCTGACGGCGGAGATGCTGCTCAGTCACTCGTTTTTCTGTCTGCATCCGGATATTTTTTATGATTTTTACAAAAAGCACATGGTGCATCCGGAAGCCAGGCCGAACGTCGTTCACATCAGGCTGGCCGAGATGGAACGCGCGGGCAAGGTGACGGCCGTCGTCACACAGAATATCGACGGCCTGCACAAGAAGGCCGGAAGCCGCAACGTGTTTGAACTGCATGGCAGCGTCTATGAGAATTTCTGCATGGGCTGCGGCAGGCCCAAGCCCGAGCAGAATAGCTGGAAATGCGTTTGCGGTACGGTCAATACCGGCAAATTCTGCTCCGAGTGCGGAAAACCCCGACCGGAGAATACGGCCTGGACGTGCTCGTGCGGCGCGGTCAATCAGGGAAAGTTTTGCTCGGAGTGCGGAAAAGCAAGAAATTAGTAATTAGAAATGAGGAATTAGTAATGAAACGTAGGGGCGCACATTGTGCGCCCGAAATCAAACGGTATGCAGATGGTTTACACGGGCGGCCGCTGACCGCCCCTACGGAACATTGTTGATTATTCCAAAATATTTTTTGTTTGTCTTTCGCGCATATAGTCACAAAATACGCACCGTTTTGTGAATAATCATAAAATTCCAACCTATTATTTTTACGGCTATTCATCACACCATATCGGCACAAACCAATTCAACGGCTTGAGGCAAAATAATCCATTCTGCCTGTTCCATAACACGCTTTTGCAAAATTTCAGGCGTATCGCCATCCTCAATATAAACCGCTTTTTGTAATAAAATTCTACCGCCGTCTGTGATTTCATTTACGAGATGTGCCGTTGCTCCGGTCACTTTAACGCCGTAATCAAGTGCCGCCTGATGTACTTTCAATCCGTAAAAGCCGTCACCGCAAAATGACGGTATAAGTGACGGGTGGATATTGACAATTTTATTTGCGTATTCTTTAAGCAAGTCACCGCCCAAAATCGCCAAAAATCCTGCAAGTACAATCACATCAACGTCCATTTCTTTCATATATGCACAAATTTGTCGGTTAAATTCGTCGTTATCACCGCCGCAATCGGCATTTTTGCGGATAACTTTAGTCGCAATACCTGCATTTTTTGCACGTTCAAGACCGTACGCCTTACTGTTATTTGAGCATACACACACAATCTTACCGCTTTTCAAAACAGTACCTTGTTTATCAATCAAAGCCTGTAAATTCGTGCCGCCGCCCGAAATCAGAACACCTATTCTTTTCATAAATTAAACCTCCTCGTGAAAAAGATGTGGTATATATCAGGAGCAAAAGGAACGCTGACGTATGTTTATACTTCAAGTTCCTTTTAAACCCGAGAGATGCCTCATATTTTTTACGAGATAACCTCATTATTACCGACTATCTCCACACCTTTTTCGCCGTCAACAAGTTCACCGATAATATAAGCTTTTTCGCCTGCGTCCTCAAGGCACTTAACAGCCTTTTCAGCCTTATCCGCATCAACAGCTACTATCATACCGATACCCATATTGAATGTGTTGTACATATCTCTTTCAGGAATATCAGCCTTTTTCTGCATAAGGTTAAATATAGGAAGAACCTCCCATGAACCCTTTTTGATAACGGCTTTCAAACCATCAGGCAACATTCTCGGAACATTTTCGATAAATCCGCCGCCTGTAATATGTGAAACAGTGTTAATACCAACTTCGTCAATAAGCTTTAGAAGCGGTTTAACGTAAATTCTTGTCGGTGTCAAAAGTTCCTCACCGATTGTCTTGCCAAGTTCGTCTGAATATGTATTAAGAGTTTCCTTTGCGTTATCGTCATTAAGACCGAAAACTTTTCTTACAAGTGAATAGCCGTTTGAGTGAACACCGCTTGACGCGATACCGATAAGCACGTTACCTGCTTTTGCATTTTTACCGTCAGTGATTTTGCTCTTTTCAACAACACCAACGCTAAATCCTGCAACGTCATATTCATCTTCCGGCATCATTCCCGGATGTTCTGCAGTTTCACCGCCTACAAGCGCGCAACCCGACAAAACACAGCCGTCCGCAACGCCTTTAACGATTTGTGCAACCTTTTCCGGAACATTCTTACCGATTGCGATATAGTCAAGGAAGAACAACGGCTTTGCACCCGAACAAGCAATGTCGTTTACACACATTGCAACGCAGTCTTGACCGATAGTATCGTGCTTGTCCATAAGGAAAGCAACTCTGATTTTTGTACCTACACCGTCAGTACCCGAAACAAGTACAGGATTTTCGTAATTTTTCGGCATTTCAAAAAGTCCGCCAAAACCGCCGATTCCGCCAAGTACGCCCTCAATCGCTGTCTTTTTAACGTCGTCCTTGATTAGTCTTACTGATTCGTAGCCCGCCTCAACGTCTACACCTGCTTGTTTGTACGCATTTTCACTCATATTTTTATCTCCTTTAAAATTAAATTCTTTAATACCAACCATTTAATAAATCTAAAATCTTTTTCAGTTTTTTATCTTTTTGTCCCTCAATATGCACATATGCAAATATATTACACAACCTATCTACAGTATCCCGAAAATCTTTTGAACGCGATTGCATAATATGTGAAAAATATTTTAATATATCCTTATTCTTCATAGCTTTAAAAATCATTCTTAAATATGCTTTTGATGCATTTTCTTGAAATGAAATTATTAAGATATTTTTATACAAATCTAAAAAACATCTGTATCTTTTATTATCAGATATTCCGTCAAAATCTTGATTTATAAAATCTAAAATTTCAACAAATATATGATTTGTCAAGTCTTTTTGTTTTGGAAATTCATTATCAATTAATGTTTTTTCATGCTCAACTGCACTAAGACACTTCTCCCTCATTTTTTCACCCATTGGACATAACTCATATTTTATTACATTTCTGCAACTGCTTTTTTAATTTTTTCGTCTTTTTTCTCGACGCCCTCAACCATTTTAACTTTTGCGTCTTTTAGAGCGTCTTTCAAATAATCATATTTAATCGCAAGCATTTGTGCAGCCAAAATCGCCGCATTTGTGCCGTTATCTATACCGACCGTCGCAACAGGGATACCCGGAGGCATTTGGACCGTTGCCAAAAGTGCGTCCATACCCTCAAGTGTTGACTTAATCGGAATACCTATAACAGGTACTGTTGTGTGAGCCGCTATAACTCCACCAAGATGTGCCGCCATACCTGCCGCACAAATTATAACCTCAATACCGTTATTCTCGGCATTCTTGGCAAATTCTGCCGCTTTGTCAGGTGTTCTGTGTGCAGAAATTACATTCACATCTACCTCAATTTTAAATTCTTTAAGCTTTGCAACGCAACTCTTTAATTTTTCAAAATCAGAGTCACTTCCCATTATTAATGCTACTTTAGGAGTCATAAAAACTCACCTGTCCTTCCCTAAAATTTACTTATAGTAATACATAATAATAGTATCAAAAATCGACCCTGTTGTCAATATTTCTTGCATATTCATTTAACTTATATTAACTAAAAATTCATCTGTAAACATTTATTGCAATTAACTAACCAATATGATAAAATTAAATAATCAAATTTAAAGCAGTAGGTGTATAAGATGAAATCAATAAAAAATAAAATTTTTAAAATTATTCAACCCGCCGATAATTCAAGCATTCTAAGTAAAATGTTCGACTTAGTTATCGTCACATTAATTTTAATTAATACCGTAACTATTATCGCAGCAACCTTTTCCTTATCCGCATTAAAAATCCGTATATTCTTAATTATAGAGATTGTTTCCGTTATAATTTTCTCTGTTGAATACATATTAAGGCTTTGGACTGCCGATTTATTATATCCGGAAAAGAAACCGTTCATTGCACGCATAAAATTGTTCTTTTCTCCGATGGCTATTGTCGATTTATTAGCAATACTGCCATTTTACATACCGTTTCTATTACCCATTGATTTAAGGATTTTGCGGTTAATAAGATTACTTCGTCTTTTCAGACTATTCAAAATGAACCGATATACATCAGGATTATCTTCAATAGGTAATGTACTAAAGAAAAAATCCGATCAATTAGTTTCGTCAATATTTGTTGTATTTTTATTGATGATTATTTCTTCGGTTATTATGTATTACTTTGAAAACCCTGTTCAACCCGATGTTTTTTCAAATGCTTTTTCGGGTTTATGGTGGGCAATATCTACGTTTACCACTGTGGGATATGGGGATATTTATCCTCTTACCGTAGCAGGAAAAATATTCAGTGCAATAATTGCTTTATTGGGAATAGGGCTTGTGGCTGTTCCTACAGGAATTATATCTGCAGGGTTTATGGAGAATATAGAGGACAACAATAAGCAATTAACCGAAGACAATATAGCAAAAATCAGAGAAATCCTCGAAAAATACGACAGTAAAAACCTCTAAAGCAAATTACAGATTTTGCATTTTTGAAATTAATGCAACCTTTTGAGCTTTTAAAAAGTATTTGCAATTACCAACTTTACTCTGTAACATTATACTAATATTACACTAAATCACAAAATATTCTTGTCTATTTTATACCAATCCTTTTTTCGTTTTTGTGCTACTTTTACAATTTTTCTTTGCTTGCAAAAAATATATTGACACATTGCACAAAGTCGTATTATTCTTAACTCATGTGGAGTTTAAGGAAATGGGAGAGCATGAAACGAAAGGAGAGTTTTATGAAAAACGAATCACAACTTAAGAGTTCAAAGAGGGGCGTACTGTTAAGACTTGCCATATTTATGGCTTTGATGATTTCCGCATTCATCATACCAAGTTCGGCTTTGGCTGATTTCGGTTACACCGAGGACAGTACAAATTACACCATAGACACGGGTGCAAACCTTGTGTTTAAAGTAAAACGTTCAAACGGTGATATTTCATCGCTTATTTACAACGGAACTGACTACAACGGCTACACAAACAAAAATTCACACGTTGAAACCGGTCTTGGTCAGTCGGACGTAACAATTTCACAGCCAAGCAGTTCAGTAATAATGGTCAAAGTAGTTTACGGAACATTAGAGCAATACTACGTTGCACGCAAAGGCGAAAACAACATCTATATGTTTACATATATCGCCGATGACAGTGTAACCGTAACACGCTACATTGTCAGACTTAAACCGTCACTATTCCCTGTTTTGAATACTTCTAACAGTTGGTATAGTTCGTATTCAACCCTTGAGGCAAAGGATATATTCACCGACACCTCAACCGGTTACACATATTCAAAACATTATTCAGATACAAGAGTAATGGATTATAATTACACAGGTATATCAAACGGCAACGTCGGTGCATACATTGTACGCAGTAATCACGAAAAAGCATCCGGCGGTCCGTTCTATCGTTCTCTTATCAGAGATAATACAGATGTTGCCGTAAATCTTTACGAAATACTTTACTACGGTATGGCACAGACCGATGTTAAGCGTTACGGCTTGCAAGGTCCTTATGTACTTGCATTCACTGACGGCGGCGAACCTTCATCAAAATTATATGCCGGCAATTTAAAGACAGATTGGATTGATTCGCTTGGCATTCACGGTTGGGTCGGTTCAAGCGGCAGAGGCAGAGTTGCCGGAGTAGGTATCAAAAATATGAAATCAGATTATGAGTACGTTGTAGGTTTCTCAAATGACGAGGCTCAATATTGGACAAAAGCATCTGATTCAAACGGATACTTCTCTTGCACAAATATGTTGCCGGGAACATACACAATGACAATTTACAAAAACGAGCTTGCTGTTTACACAACTGATGTAACGGTAACTGCAGGCGGTACAAAAATTTTAAATTCAATAACAATTACCGACGACCCGTCAGACAATGACGTAACATGGAGAATCGGTGATTGGGACGGTACACCGCTTGAATTTAAGAACGGTTCACTTATGACTAAAATGCACCCGGCAGACAGTCGCCTTGAATCTTGGAAAGGCAACTACATTGTCGGCACATCAGACGCATCATCATTCCCTTGTTACATCTTTAAAGATGTAAATAACGGACTTATAGTATATTTCAGACTCAATTCCGAACAAGCCGCCAAAAACCACACTTTGAAAATCGGTATTACAGGAAGTTATATCGGTGGACGTATTCAGCCATCGGTAAATTCGTGGACGTCTAAATTACCGTCAGCATCGAATCAACCGGGTACTCGTTTAATGACAATCGGTACTTACAGAGGTAACAATTATACTTATTCATTTACAGTACCTGCATCGGCATTTAATACAAACACAAGAGATTGGAACCAGCTTAAACTTAACGTTATAAGCGGTAGCAATGGCTCGGATTATCTTAGCCCGGCTGTATCAATCGACTGTATCGAACTTGAATAGTACAAAAAAGACACCATTTAGCATTTGCTAAATGGTGTCTTTTATAATACCGTTCTTTAAATTAGAACTTACCGGCCTTTGCAGCTTCCTCTACGGCAACGGCAACAGCAACTGTTGCGCCAACCATAGGGTTGTTACCCATACCGATAAGACCCATCATTTCAACGTGAGCAGGAACTGAAGATGAACCTGCGAATTGAGCGTCTGAGTGCATACGACCCATTGTATCTGTCATACCGTATGAAGCAGGACCTGCAGCCATATTATCAGGGTGAAGTGTACGGCCTGTACCGCCGCCTGATGCAACTGAGAAATACTTCTTACCTTGTTCGATACATTCTTTCTTATATGTACCTGCAACAGGGTGTTGGAATCTTGTTGGGTTAGTTGAGTTACCTGTGATAGAAACATCAACACCCTCGTGGTGCATTATAGCAACACCTTCACGAACATCGTCTGCGCCGTAGCAACGAACGTTTGCTCTTTCGCCCTTTGAGTAAGCTGTTTCCTTAACGATTTCAAGCTTACCTGTATAGTAATCAAACTTAGTCTGTACATAAGTAAAGCCGTTAATTCTTGAGATGATTTGAGCGGCGTCCTTACCAAGACCGTTAAGGATAACTCTTAGGTCTTCCTTACGAGCCTTGTTTGCGCTTCTTGCAAGACCGATAGCACCCTCAGCAGCTGCGAAAGATTCGTGACCTGCAAGGAATGCGAAACATTTTGTTTCTTCTCTTAGTAGCATTGCGCCAAGATTACCGTGTCCGATACCAACCTTTCTATCATCGGCAACAGAACCAGGAATACAGAATGACTGCAAGCCAAGACCGATTTTCTCGGCAGCCTCTGCAGCTGTCTTAACACCGTCTTTAATTGCGATAGCCGCACCTACTGTGTAAGCCCAACAAGCGTTTTCAAAGCAGATTGGCTGAATGCTCTTTGTGATGTTGTATGCATCAACACCGGCGTCATCACAGACTTTCTTTGCTTCTTCTATTGATGAAATGCCATGCTTTTTAAGCTCAGCATTGATTTGATCTATTCTTCTTTCATAACTCTCAAATAAAGCCATTATATATTTACCTCCCTTTTCAGATTATTCGTGTCTTGGGTCAAGAAGTTTTGCAGCATCGTCAACTCTTCCGTATTGTCCGCTTGCCTTTTCCAAAGCTTCGTTAGCGTCCATACCCTTAGCTATCATTTCCATCATCTTACCAAGATGAACAAACTTATAACCGATGATTTCGTTGTTATCGTCAACTGCAATCTTTGTTATGTAACCTTCTGCAAGTTCAAGGTATCTTGGACCCTTTTCAAGTGTTGCATAAGTTGTACCAACCTGTGATCTAAGTCCCTTACCAAGGTCCTCAAGACCGGCACCGATTGGAAGACCGTCCTCTGAAAAAGCTGTTTGTGTACGACCGTAAACAATCTGCAAGAAAAGCTCTCTCATAGCTGTATTGATAGCATCACAGACAAGGTCTGTATTAAGAGCCTCAAGAATTGTCTTGCCTACAAGAATTTCTGATGCCATAGCAGCTGAGTGTGTCATACCCGAACATCCGACTGTTTCTACCAATGCCTCTTGGATAATACCTTCTTTTACGTTTAGTGTAAGTTTACAAGTACCCTGTTGAGGTGCACACCAACCAACACCGTGTGTAAGACCGGAAATATCTTTAATTTCCTTTGCCTGTGTCCATTTACCCTCTTGAGGGATTGGAGCAGGACCGTGATATGCTCCTTTTGTCAAAGGACACATATGTTCTACTTCTGCTGAATATTTCATACTATTACTCCTTTCGATTTATGCGGCAAAATCCGCTCATTATCTTCATTATATCATATTAATTTCATTGTATCAATAAAAAAATATACAAAATTATCGTTTATTGTAACTTTCTTTTTACATAAAAACATCATATCTCAAATATTATCGTTTTACTATTGCCCAAATTCGGATAAAATGTTATAATGTTAGCGTAATTTTTAAAATATATTTTCTCACAGAAAGGCTAAATAATTATGAACGGTAATGTAATTGTAGGACAATCGGGCGGACCGACATCTGTAATCAATTCAAGTCTTGTCGGAGTTTTTCAAGGCGCTAAGCGTGCCGGCTGCGGTAAGATTTACGGTATGCGAAACGGTCTTGAGGGACTTTTGCAGGAGAGATATGTCGAGCTTAACGACTGTATCAAAAACGACCTTGATATTGAAATTTTAAAACGCACTCCTTCATCATTTCTCGGCACTTGCCGTTACAAGTTGCCACATTATGAAAAAGACAGTGCCGTATACGAAAAACTTTTTGCGATACTTAAAAAGCTTGATATTAAGCACTTTTTCTATATCGGCGGCAACGATTCTATGGATACGATAAAAAAGCTTGCCGAATACGCAAGCAAGATAAACAGCGATATTACATTTATGGGTGTGCCGAAAACAATCGACAACGACCTTGACAAAACCGACCATACACCCGGTTACGGAAGTGCGGCAAAATACGTTGCGTCCGCAATGAAAGAAATCATCCTTGACACCGACACTTACACGACCGACTCAATCACAATAGTTGAAATCATGGGCAGAAACGCCGGTTGGCTTACAGCCTCGTCTGCACTTGCAAGAACGGAGGACTGTACAGGTCCCGACCTTATTTATCTTCCCGAAACACCTTTCAGCTACGATAAATTTGTAAGCGATATTTTAGAGGTTAAAAAGCATAAGTCGTCTGCTATTATCGCATTGTCGGAAGGTATACGAAACGCCGACGGTCAATATATATGCGAAACACAAAAGGGCGATATGAAACTTGACGTATTCGGTCACAAAATGCTTGGCGAAACCGCACTTTTCCTTTCTGATATGGTTGGTAAAGATACCGGTATGAAGTCAAGAGGTATCGTGTTCTCAACACTTCAAAGATGTGCGTCACATATCGTTTCAAGACGCGATATAACAGAGGCATACGACGCAGGTGCAACAGCCGTTGCGGCGGCGCTTGCAGGCGAAACGGGTAAAATGGTTATATTTAAACGTATATCAAATGATCCGTATAAAGTGTTTACCGAAACTCACGACATCGGCGATATTGCAAATGTAGAAAAGACTGTGCCTAAGGAATGGATTACCCAAAACGGCACCTATGTTTCACAAGAATTTATAGACTACGCACGTCCGCTTATTATCGGCGAACTTACACCGTTTATGGTTGACGGTCTGCCACGTCATTTGACCATAGAATAAACAGGCTTGTTGACTGCCCAATACAATGTAATTTTAAAGAGCTTATTCAAATGAACCGACCCCCAAAAGTTAGACCAAAAATCTAACTATTGGGAGGTCGGTTTTT
>ERZ826613.4605-NODE-4605-length-10037-cov-11.172911_pt1 | contig 10037 bp, 8 predicted proteins | sample MGYA00519925_ERZ826613 | MGnify/ENA primary metagenome ERZ826613 (study PRJEB31778, sample SAMEA3449236) | human gut metagenome | biome: human gut; feature: human-associated habitat; material: faeces | place: United Kingdom | collected 2010/2012 ... | reverse complement strand
TGTAGTCGACCTTCGCCATCGCCACGTTGAACATGCGCTTGGCGCGGTTGATCTGCTGGGAGATCTTCGGCAGGTAGGTGATTTTGAGCGGAGTTCCGTACTGTTTGATCAGTTCCATCAGCGGAATGTCGTGGAAATTCAGCTCGTTGTCCTCGACGGAGAACTCATCCTGCGGGAAATCGAACGATTGTTCGATCAGGTCGATGTACTTGTCTTTCATGGCTCGTTCGGTAAAGTTTTTGCAATCCGGCCCGGTTACTTTGCAATTTTCGGGCGAAAGTAGCTCGCCCGGATTTTGGAAAAAATCGGGATGCAAAATAGGCGAATATTTTTCGGATAACCAACACTTTGCCCGATTATTTTGAAAAAGCCCTCCGGAATATTGCTTTTTCCGCTGAAAAAGGGTAATTTTGAACCCGGATTTAAAGGATTTTCAACCGTGCTGATTCATACCCTGATACAATATCTGGAGTCGCACAGGCGGCTCGTCGTACCCCAACTCGGAACGTTCATCGTCAAGGAGCCGGGCCGGAGTGTCGTCTTTTCGGAACTGCTCAAGCGCGACGACGGCGTGCTGCGGGGGCTTCTCCGCGCCGGGGGGATGGGCGAACTGGAGGCCGCGGGCGAGATCGACCGCTTCGTTTTCGAGATCCGCCACGCCGTGGAGCATGGCTCGGAGTACCGCCTGGAGGGCTTCGGGGTGATGAAACCCGGTCCCAATGCGACCATCGCCTTCGTCTACGAGCCGCAACCCGCGTCGGAATCCCCCGCGCAAGAACCGGCTGCCGGGAAACGTCAGCCGCTGCAACCCGAGAAGGTGGCCGAGGCCGTCAAGACGGCTTTCACGGAGCCGCGCGTATCGACTTCGGCGAAGATGAATCCCGATCCTTCGGTGCGGGGGCTGCGCTACGGCAAGCCGCCGAAGAACACCGATGCCTACCGCTACGTCGACCGCGTGCCGCGCCGCCGCGCCGACCGGTTCATCTGGATCGCCGTGATCGCCGCCCTGCTGGCCGTGGCGGCCATCGCCTTCGGACTCTGGCGCGACGCCCGGGAGAAGCAGGCCGAAAACGAATACATCGAACTTCCGCAGGCGGCGGAACTCCCGTCCGCCGCGTCCCAACCCGAACAACCCGAATAAATGACAGAGATCACCACCGTAAAACAACGCTTCGGCATCATCGGCAACTCCCCGCTTCTGGACAGGGCGCTGGAGGTGGCCCTGCGTGTGGCTCCTACCGACCTGACGGTGCTCGTTACGGGCGAGAGCGGTGTGGGCAAGGAGTTTTTCCCGCAGGTTATCCACGCCTATTCCGCGCGCAAGCACAGCAAATACATCGCCGTCAACTGCGCGGCGATTCCCGAGGGTACGATCGACTCCGAACTGTTCGGCCACGAGAAAGGCTCCTTTACCGGCGCCGTGGAGGCCCGCAAGGGGTATTTCGAGGAGGCTGACGGCGGCACGATCTTCCTGGACGAGGTGGCCGAACTGCCGCATCCGACGCAGGCGCGCCTGCTGCGCGTGCTTCAGACGGGCGAGTATATCCGCGTCGGTTCGTCGAAGGTGCAGAAGACCAACGTCCGCGTGGTCGCCGCCACGAACATGAACCTCCAGGAGGCCATCGCCCAGGGGCGTTTCCGCGAGGACCTTTACTACCGTCTGGGGACGGTCCCCATCACGGTTCCCTCGCTGCGCGAACGCCCGGAGGACATTCCGCTGCTGTTCCGCAAGTTCGCCGCCGACGTGGCCGTGCAGTACCGCATGCCTGCCGTGACGCTCGACGATGCGGCGCGCGAGATGCTGAAGAACTACGAATCTGTTGGTGACGACTTCGAAGTTGAGATGCCCGACTACGAGCACCTGGAGAAGCCGCTGATCGAAGCCATGACCCTCGACTCCGTCCAGTGCGCCGCCTGCGGCTACATGTGGGCGACCGTCGAAGACGCCATCAAGGAATATGGCGACAAGATCGAGTGCCACGAGTACAAGTTCTGCACCCGCGAAGGCATTGCCCGCTGCAAGAAGATGGGCGTCAAGCAGCTGCCGTCCCTGTACATGAATGGCAAGCTGTACTACGAATCCATCATCCCCGGCCGCGACGAATTCTTCGCCGAGATCGACAAGCTGCTGAAGAAGTAATTTAATCAGCAACACGATAGGACGCTATTGGGCCTGCTCCATTTGGAGCAGGCCCTTTTTTGCGTGCTTTTCGCTTGTCAAGCGGGAGAAAGCATGGTAAGATAACAGAAAAGCCATGAATCGAGGTAGAGTAAGGATGCGTTCCATTGTCAGCCGCTGTGCTGCCCTGCTGTCAGGCGCTTTCCTGCTGATGAACAGCGTTCCTGCTGCTTTTGCAGAAGAGCCAAACACAATTGTTCAGAAGGAGGCTCACACCATGCAGCCGTACCGTCAGATGCTCACAGAGCTTGCACCGGATGCTGTTTTTGCGCGGCAGGAGGGTGTTTCCTACCCGACGTTTCAGAAGTACACCTACTATTCACGCACAGCGCATCGGGATACCCCGGTCAACGTGCTGCTGCCGACGGATTACGATGAGCAGCGTACTTATCCCGTCCTGTACATTCTCCACGGCTACTGGGATACGCAGGACTGGATGGCGCGCGATGCAGTCGGACTGAATGTCATGCTGGGCAATCTCTGGGCATCCGGCGAGGCAGAAGAAATGATCGTCGTTCTCCCCTACATCTTCTGTGACCAGGAGCTTCGTTCCTGCACAGGCATGAACCTGCGCAATTCGCTTTGCTATGACAATTTCGTCAACGACCTGACGGCAGATTTGATGCCCTTTATCCAGCAGAATTTTGCCGCTGCGACGGGGCGCGAGCAGACCGCTATTACCGGCTTCTCCATGGGCGGGCGTGAGTCTCTGTTCATCGCCCTGACGCATCCAGAGTTGTTCGCGTGGGTAGGTGCAGTCGCACCAGCCCCCGGTTTGACACCGATTCCCGGCTCTGCTGATCATCCGGGGCAGCTTCAGGAATCGGAGCTGACCTTCGGAGACACAAAGCCGGAGCTGCTGCTCATCAGCGCTTCTCGCGCTGACGGTGTTGTTACGTCCGCACCTTCGGGCTATCGACAAGTTCTTCAGCTCAATGGCGAAGAGCTCGTTTGGCATCAGCTGACAAATACACAGCATGACCATACCAGCGTCAAGCCGCACTTGTACAACTTCTGTCGAATGATTTTCCACCGCGAATGACACGTTCCGTCGTAAAAACACCAGCAGTACAGTCATTCGCTTGCAATCAGCCGCATTTCGTCCTATAATAAAGGCGAAATCCACCAAAAGGAGTGTATGAGCAATGAGCAAGCAGAACATCGACTGGAGCAATCTCGGCTTCGGCTATATCAAGACGGATTATCGCTACGTTTGCCGCTACAAGGACGGTCAGTGGGACGAAGGCGGGCTGGAAACCGACGCAAACATCACCCTGAATGAGTGCGCCTGCGTCTTCCAGTATTGCCAGGCGTGCTTTGAGGGCATGAAGGCATACTACACCAAGGACGGGCATATCGTTTGCTTCCGCCCGGACATGAACGCCAAGCGCATGGCGGACAGCGCCGCGCGGCTGGAAATGCCGCCCTTCCCGGTGGACAAGTTCGTGGACGCGGTGAAGCAGGTCGTCGCGGCGAATGCGGATTTTGTGCCGCCGTATGGCACGGGCGCGAGCCTGTACATCCGCCCGTTCATGATTGGCACGAACAGCGTCATCGGCGTGAAGCCCGCGACGGAGTTTGAATTCCGCATTTTCTGCACGCCTGTCGGCCCGTACTTCAAGGGCGGCGCGAAGCCGATTGCCATCAAGGTAAGCGATTACGACCGCGCAGCCCCGCACGGCACGGGCAACATCAAGGCAGGTCTGAACTACGCCATGAGCCTCCACGCAATTATGGAAGCGCACCGCGAGGGCTTCGCGGAGAATATGTATCTTGACGCGGCAACCCGCACGAAGGTCGAGGAAACCGGCGGCGCGAACTTCATTTTCGTCACCAAGGACGGCAAGCTGGTCACGCCCAAGAGCGACTCCATCCTGCCCTCCGTCACCCGCCGCAGCCTGCTCGTCGTGGCGGAAAAGTACCTGCATATGCCGGTGGAAGAGCGCGAGGTGTATTTCTCGGAAGTGCCTGATTTCGCGGAATGCGGCCTGTGCGGCACGGCGGCGGTCATCAGCCCGGTCGGTCTGATTAACGACCACGGCAAGGAGATTCGCATTCCCTCCGGCATGGACGAAATGGGTCCCGTGCTGACGAAGCTGTACACGACCCTGCGCGGCATCCAACAGTGCGAAATCGAAGCGCCAGAAGGATGGATTCTCAAGATTCAGTAATTACATCATTAGGCAGAATGGGAAGTGCTTCATTCTGCCTTTTCATTATGAAAGGATGAAATTTTTGAGCAAATATTATGATATTGCTCTGGAAATGCTGAAACGTGCTGATTCACCATTAAACCACAAAGAAATCTGGCAGCATTTTCAGGCTTCAGAATTGTTTAATCCACAAGAAAACTATGGTCAAACACCTTGGGATTCGATTAGTGCTGCACTCTATACAGATTACAAAAAGGATGATACTCCTTTTGTCAAGTTTGACAATCCTGTACGGTGGTCACTCAAATCGCATGACGCTTCTTCTGCATCGTTCCCCACGGAGGAACCCTCTCGCCTTTCCTCATTGGAACATCACACAAAGTTTGTCGAACGTGACTTACACACATTGCTAACTGCTTTTGTGAAGCACAATCCTGATTTTCTGTGTGATACCAAGACCATTTATCACGAGTCTTCTTCTACCGCTTCTAAAGGAAGTAACAAATGGCTTCATCCGGATTTGGTCGGTTTCTATGCGCCATTCTACAATCACGATGATGATGTGTCTACTTTAATGCACAACTTTAACAGTTACACGCAACGGCTGTTTTCCTTCGAAATGAAGATTTCGGTAACAACACAAAATCTCAAAGAGTATTTTTTTCAAGCCGTTTCCAATTCCAGCTGGGCAAATTTCGGTTATCTGGTGGCTCTTGATTATGCCCCTGATTGTTATTCCGAAATGCTCCGCTTGAACCGCGCCTTCGGCATTGGCTTCATCAAATTGAAAGCTGCTGATGTCCTGCATAGCGAAGTCATTTATCGCGCAAGAGAAAGCCGTGAACTTGACTTGGAAACAATTGCCCGGCTAAAAAGCGCCAATCCCGACTTTGCTGCTTTTATTCGCAACGTCAATCTAATGATTAAAAACATGAATTTTGTAACAACCGCTGGTTTCAGTTTTGACCATGTCTGCACAGAAACAGAACTACGCGAATTTGTTGCAGCTCACCACATTGCGAATAAAACGTAACATTAAAACAGCCTGTGGACGAATTCCGCAGGCTGTTTTTGATTGCAATCAGAACAAGTCCAGCATGTTATCCAGATAGATTTCCTCCCGCACTTTCAGCTGGCATTCCGGCTTCGTCAGGTAGTACAGCAGGAATTCCAGCACCAGCGCGCTGCCTAACTCGCGCCCCTCAATCTTGAAGTTCTCAAAGCCCATCGGCAGGTACGTCCGCTGAATATCCGTCACCCCGATAAAGCCCGGATTTTCCATTGCCTGGGAGAATCGGTAGCCGCCCGCTGCGTCCGGTGCGTGGCAGCGGTGCTCGTCACCGCCTTCGCCGAGGTTCTTCCGGCTGACGGCTTCGTAGCACGCGCGGCGGTCGCGGCAGCCGAAATAGCAGCACTCGTTGCAGAGGAACTCCACCTTGTCCTTTTGACCCTGCGGCAGGGCATTCAGCTTCTCCAGCGCGTGATTCAGGCGGAAATCCGGCACGACATAGCGGAATTCCGCTCGTTCCAGTTCCGTCTGCAAGTCTGGAAACGCTGTCAGCACCTTCGTCGTTGAGGACACGAAATACAAGTTCGGATACGTTTTCTGCAAATAGCGCAGGAGCAAATCCGAATGGAGAATCACGCCGCCATTCCCGCCGTCATTCAGCATCTGGCAGAGCGCATTGCAGCACGCATCACGCAGATGCTCCGCGCGCAGGAGGGAGTTGCTGAACGTCAGGCGCGGCGAAATGCCGTAATCACGCATCAGCGCCAGCACATCCCGCGCGCTTGACTCCCCCGACCCGACGCGCCCGCCGCCCCACAGACAGTCCGCCGGTGCGCCGTAAATCGAGCCGATGTCGCACCAATCATAGAAATATTCCGGATGGTTTCGGTAGAGCGGCAAAAATCGACAATACAGTTCATAAAACTCGAACAGACCGGGCAGATGATAGTGGGCGATTGTCATGTCTGCTGCCCTTCTTCCGCCGTCAGCAGCCAGTCTTTGCCCTGCCAATGCACTTGCATCTGCACTTTCTTCCACCCTTCCGGCAGGCGCGGATGCAGCGTCGGCTGACCGTTCTCAAACCGCAGCCCCAAGAAGCCATAGAGCAGCACCATATACGCGCCGCCCGCTGCCGCCGGGTGCGTGCCGCCAATGTACACCAGCCCCGCCCACTGCTTGCCGCCGCCGACAATATCCGCCTCGGCGGATTTCAGAAACAGCGGATACGCTGCCGCCGGACGCCCGATTGCGCACGCGCACAGGGCGTACATGCACGCGGACAAGCTGCTGCCATGCTCGGTTCGCGGCTCATAGTAATCATAATTCGCAGCGATGATGTCCGCCGGGTACTGCCCCAGCATGTACAGCAGGGCAATCACGTCCGCCTGCTTGATGACCTGCGTCTGCGCCGCCACGCCATATGCGCCGCCCCAGTATTCGCGCGGGTCAATCAGGCGGCTGCGCACCTCCGGCACGAGCACGTTTTCCAGCTTGAAGTAGCCGTCGAACTGCTCAATCAGCCCGGTTTTCGGGTCAGGCGTTTGATGCTTCAAGTGCTTCGCGGCATCCGCAAAGTGCATCAGTTCCGCTTCGTCCGTCTCCGGCAGGTACTTCCGGCAGACCTCCACCGCGTAATTCAGCGTCATCCGCGCCATTTCGTTGGTGTAGGCGTTGTTCTTCACATGCTCGTGGTACTCGTCCGGGCCCATCACATCCAGCAAATCATAGGTATCGCTGAGGATGCGCTTGGAAATCAGGCTCATATAGAACCTTGCGCATTCCAGCACGACGCGCGCGCCGCCGCTTTGCAGCAGCGAATCATCCCCCGTGTACTGCGTATATTTCCGCAGCCCATACACGACGGCAGCGCTGATGTGCACCTGCGTATCGCGGAAGAACGTGCGCATCGGTCGGCCCGTGAACACGTCGGTGACGTTGTAGTCCGTGCAAGCGTCCTTGCCGCCCTCGACGCTCTCCCACGCATAGAACGCGCCCGCATCGCCGTAGGATTTCGCCTTGTCCAGCGCGCCCGGCAGCGTCTGCACGCGGTATTCCAGGCAGTGCCGCGCCACCTCCGGCATACACGCCAGATAGAAATCCAGCATGAACATCTCTGTATCCCAGAAAATCGCGCCCTTATACGTCTGCCCGGACAGCCCGCGCGCCGCCACCGACAGCGCCGCCCGATGCCGCGGCGCGATGCTCATCAGGTGGTACATCGAATAATTGACCGCGAACTCCGCGCGCTCGTCGCCTTCAATCGTCACCCACGCTTTCTGCCAGAGCGCCGCCCACGCCGCCCGCTGTTCTTCGCGCAAAGCATCATACGCCGGGGCATTTTCTGCCGCTTCAATGGCGGATGCTTCCGGTGCGTCGCCGTCGCTGGTGGTGTACACCGCGGCGACCTCATCCAGCTGCCACGGCTGACCTGCTCGAAGCGCGATTTGCGCCGTCCGAACGCCGCCGTGCGTGATTTTGCCGTCCGTGCAGCTGCACCGGAGCGCCGTGCAGACGCGCTGGTGATCATCCGTTTCGCCGGTCAGGGCGACGACGCCGTCCGATTCTGTCAGCGTCAGCGTCTCATAATGCGGGCCGTGGATGTCCCAGACGTTTTCGTCCACGCCGAACGCAATGGTGACGACGCTGTCATGTGTCGCCGTGATGGTCACGCGCTGTGCGAGCAAATGCACCCGCTCCATCGCGCAGAACCGTTCCTGCCGGATGGTGATTTCGCCTGCATCCGCCTTGAACGTGCTTTCGCGGGTGAACACACCATCGGCAATATCGAGTGCGAGGCGGTGCGATGTAAGCCGATCGGCATTTTCCGGCAGCGACACGCCTTTCACGGCGACATACAGCGGATTCGGGGCATTCAGCGGCTCTTCCCAGCCCTGCCCCTTTTGATGGTGGATGCCCGCGAGGTTGACGGCGGTCATCTGCTGTACGCCCGCTTCGCCAATCGTCCCGCGAACGCCCATATACCCATTGCCCGTCAGGAAGCGGTTGCCGTTATCCGCGTCCTGTGCCGGGTCAAACCCCGTTCGCTCAATCACCGTATTCATCCGTTTATTCCTCCTCATGTTCAAAACTTCCCTCCATGCGGTATTCATGGAGGGAAATTCGCGGCTGCACTGCGCTTTTCCTGCTACGGATTGCAGGTTTTCGGGTGCGGAAATTTCGGTTCTGCGCAATTTGCTTCGTGGGAACGACCTCATCCGCCGACTGCGGCCGCCACCTTCCCCCTTGGGGAAAGCGAAGTCGGCTGAAGTCGTCTCCTGCCTAATTGCTTTTTTATCCTACATACTCCAGCAAGTCCGACAATTTCCCCAGATGATACGTCGCGCGCGCATCCTCCTTGGCGTCCCCCATGGCGGCGCAGGCAAACCCGCCCGCTTTCGCGGCTTCCACCCCTGCATGGGCATCCTCCACCACCACGCACTGCTCCGGCTTCAAGCCCAGCATCTCCGCTGCCTTCAAAAACACCTCCGGGTTCGGCTTCGAGTGCGTGATGCAGTTTCCATCCGCCACCGCGTCGAAAAACCCATCCAGCCCCATCCGCTCCAGAATGAACGGCGTGTTCTTGCTCGACGAGCCAATCGCCAGCTTCAAGCCGCGTGCGCGCAGGGTATCCAGCGTGCGCTTCACGTCGCCGGACAAATCAGCGGGCGACATTTGGTTCAGCAACTGCCGATAGCGCGTGTTTTTCTCCTCCGCCATCGCGTTTTTCTCATCCTGCGAGTACGCCTTGTCGCTTTTTTCGAGGATGATGTTCAAGCTGTCCATGCGGCTGACCCCGCGCAAAAGGCCGTTGCGTTCGCGGTCAAAGGGGATGCCGAGCCGATCCGCGAGCGCCTTCCACGCGCGGTAGTGGTACTCGTCGGTCGAGCAGAGAACGCCATCCAAATCGAAGATAATGCCTTGATATTGCATCGTGATTTTCTCCTATCAGTAAACGCAGATTTCCGCTGCCTGCGCGCCGTCGGTGCGGGAGGCGGAATTCATTGTGAACACAACCTTGACAAAACTGGCTTCCACACTATCGAAATCAATGCGGATGCGATTGCCCGTCGCAGGGTCGAATTGGTACTGCGTGGCGGGTGCGGCTTCGGTAAAATTCTCGCCGTCCTGGCTGACCAGAACGGTGATTTCCTGAATGCGCGCCTCCCAGATGGCGGATGGATTCAGGCAGACCGCGACGGTCGAGATGGTATGCGTCTCGCCCAGCACGATGAGCATTTCCGCCGGGAATCCTTTGCTTTCCCAGTAGGTATCGGTTTTGCCGTCGTTGACGTTTCGGCTGACGTACACGTCGGTATGCGCGCCGGAAATGACTTCCTTATTGAGCGCGAAATTCTCCGTTTCGGGGAGGGCGATGTACTGGTCAGCGGGGTCAGGGAAGCACGCCGGACGCTCCGCCTTGGTCTGGTCGGGCGCGGGGACAACGGTCACGATGGTGGGAATTTCTTCTTCCGCCTGCGTCAGAAGGGGCAGGCACGCCAGCGACAGGGCGAGTATGGCGGATACGACAGAACGCATTTTCATGAGCGAAATTTCCTTTCTATAATGATGGTGGGTGTGGTGATGCGGGTGGTCGGTCGCGCCCATTTGGCGCGACAATGTGCAAGTGGTCGAAAGAGCAAGTTGGGGGGCGCGTCTGAGGACGCGCAAAGTTACTGGCAGGGACGCTTCGCTGCCT
>ERZ826613.4588-NODE-4588-length-10068-cov-3.260761_pt1 | contig 10068 bp, 18 predicted proteins | sample MGYA00519925_ERZ826613 | MGnify/ENA primary metagenome ERZ826613 (study PRJEB31778, sample SAMEA3449236) | human gut metagenome | biome: human gut; feature: human-associated habitat; material: faeces | place: United Kingdom | collected 2010/2012 ... | reverse complement strand
AGGAGTGGCGACTGTTATATTGTCTCCGATTATGGTTATTACAGCTATTGCAATTAAGGCATATGACAAAGGACCTGTGTTTTATAAGCAGACAAGGCTTACCAAGGATGGAAAGGAATTTGGCGTACTGAAATTTCGCTCCATGAAGGTAAACGCCGAGAAGGATGGAGTGGCCAGACTGTCAAGTGGGGAAAATGACCCCAGAATTACTCCGGTTGGTCGTATTATCAGAAAATGCAGGATTGATGAATTGCCGCAGCTTCTTAATATTTTAAAAGGTGATATGACTATTGTTGGCCCAAGACCGGAGAGACCGTCGATTGCTGCAGACTACGAGAAGGTTATGCCGGAGTTTCATCTTCGTTTACAGGCGAAGGCAGGACTTACGGGATATGCACAGGTATATGGCAAATATAATACAACACCTTATGATAAGCTGCTTATGGATCTGATGTATATCAGCCACCCCAGCTTGCTGGAGGATCTGATGATTATGTTTGCAACTGTGAAGATTTTATTCATGCCGGAAAGTACAGAAGGCGTGGAAGAAGGGCAGGTAAATGCTCTTGGAAAAATGGACAAAGAGAGTAAGTAACAAGAGAGCTTTGTCGAAATGGTACTTGTAATGTCGAAAATAGAATGGTATACTGTAAATGCTTTAAAGCAGTATAGATTCTGTTTATGCCAGGGTACACGGAAGGAGTGGAAGTCGGTCAGACCACTGCAATGAGTGGGGAAAACTGCGATAAAACAAGACTTTGCGGTACTATGATGGCGGATTTTGGTAAAAGTGTAATCTGGAATAGAGTGAGAGGCTTTCGTGGCAATAAAATTATAAGAGCATATAGCACAGGAAGTATCTGTGTAAATCACATAGATTTATGAATAGAGAAAAGTAGCTTTACGACTCAGGCTCTTAGAGATGGATTTGGGTTGTTTGGATTTGTGAAAGGGGGAAACAATTTCGATGCATGAAAAGTTAGCTTATGCAATTAAACATTATCCATGGGTTCAACGCTTATACAGAATGGTTATGAGTTCTCTTTTTCAGGTATGGGGATTGTTTACTGGCTTTGATGATCATTTGATCCTTTTTTCTGCAATGAGTGGCGACCAATATGCAGGTAGTCCAAGAATGCTGTTTGAGGCGATGAAAAAAGCCCCACATTTTTCAAATTATCATTATGTCTGGGCTTTTACACATCCTGAAAAGCAGTCTATCGAAGGTGCGGCAGTAGTTAAAATGGATTCGTTTCAGTACTTCAAGACTGCGCTTAGAGCCAAAGTTTGGATTACAGATGTTAATATTGAACGTGGATTAAATTTTAAAAAAAAGAAAACGGTTTACTTGAATACTTGGCATGGTACTGGTCCAAAGAAGGGGGGGAATGCTGTTGCTGGGCGAAAAGATTATGACTTTTCTAGGGTAGACATTTTTTGTTGTGATGGACAATATACGCATGATATTTTCATTAAGTGGTTTAATGCTACAGACAAATCTATGCTGTGGTGTGGTAGACCGCGTGAAGATGAACTAATGGCATTTACGGAGGATGACAGAAAAAGGGTTCGCAGTGAACTAGGAATTCCTGAACATGTGAAAGCAGTGTTGTATATGCCAACATGGCGTGAGGGACAGCTTCAAGGTCTGAACTACGCCGAGTGGGAAAAAAAGTTAGGAAGAGACTATTGTCTCCTTGTAAGGGCACATCATTTTACCAAGGAAGGGTTACTCAACAAGAATACTTCAGCATTTATTAGGGATGTTTCCGATTACCCGGATGTCAATAAACTGTATTTGGCGGCAGATTATTTGATTTCGGATTACTCAAGTGCATTTTTTGATTATGGTTTGCTGGCAAAACCTATGATTTGTTTTGCACCGGATTATGATACATATAAACAGGACTATGGCCTTTTTATGGACTTGGAGAGCGAGTTTCCCAATGGTGTCCTAAAAAATGAAGATGATGTACTAGACCTTATCCAGAATATGAATTACAAAGAGGAAAGCACCAAATGCGGTATATACTGTGCAAGATATGTTACTCACAAAGACAATGCGACTCAGAAGTGTTTGAATCGGATCCTTGAATTGGTAAAGAAATAATTGATATGAGGTGTAAAGAATGAATGTTGCTGTTATTTTTGCTGGTGGCGTTGGTAAGAGAATGAATTCAAAAGATCGTCCTAAGCAGTTCATGCTGGTACATGGTAAACCTATTATTGTACATACAATTGAGTTGTTTGAATATCACGAGCAAATTGATGGAATTATTGTTGTCTGCGTTAAGGACTGGATTCCATACATGGAAGAAATGAAATATAGGTATCGTCTTGATAAGATTGGAAAAATTGTGTCTGGAGGAGAGACTGGACAGCTTTCGATTTACAATGGACTATGTGCAGCAGAAGAATTGTATGGTGTAAATGGAAATATCGTTTTGATTCATGATGGTGTTCGTCCGCTTATTAATGCAAAGACGATTACAGACAATATTGAGTCTGTAAAAGAGAACGGATCGGCGATTACGTGTAAGCTTGCTACTGAAACGGTAATATTGGTTGACAAGGACTCGAAGGTGTGTGAAGTGCCGAGTAGAGAAAATTCTCGAATGGCGCAAGCACCACAAAGCTTTTGGCTTAATGATATTCTTGAAGTGCATAGAAGAGCACTTGCAGATGGACGTAAGAATATGATTGATTCTTGCACTATGATGCGTACATATGGAAATGAACTCTTTGTTGTGCTCGGACCAAATGAGAATATCAAAATTACGACACCAGATGATTTTTATACATTCCGAGCACTTTATGATGCAAGAGAAAATGAACAATTAAATTATTGAGGATGTACAATAATGAAAGTATTTGAAGAAGATCTTAATAGGATTGCTCAAGAACTTGACAATCTTGAGTTAAAGAATAAAACCTTTTTTATAACAGGTGCGACAGGACTTGTAGGCTCAGTACTTGTTAAAGCACTAGTTTTTGCAAATGAACATTATGATTTAAAAAATAATATTGTGGCACAAGTTCGCAATTCACAAAAGGCAGAAAAGGTATTCAGTGGCTATACAGATATTACCTATTGTGTAGGAGATGTTAGAGAAAATATTTCATACACAGGTAATGTCGATTATGTAATTCATGCCGCAAGCGAGACTAAGTCGAAGAATATGATTGATTTCCCTGTGCAGACGATTTGGACTGCCTTGAGTGGGGCAAAAAATCTACTGGATTTTGCATATAAAAAAAAGATAAAAAAAAAGTCTTGATAAAGATTTATAAAGATAGTATAATAAAGAAGTTGTGTAGCGCAACGCGATGAATCAAGAGGTTGCCGGACTTCCGGGTTATTCTTGAGGAGCAAGTCAGGATCTAGAATCCGACGACAGGGGTAGTAGCCTGTGTTATTATTTATGAAACACCAGGAGCAGTTTATAGAACTACAACTGTTGTGCGTTAGAAGTAAAGCGTACATGAAAAGGAGGGAAACCAGAATGTCAAAACAAAAAATTAGAATCAGATTAAAGGCTTTTGATCACACTATATTAGATCAATCTGCTGAAAAAATCGTTGAAACAGCTAAATCAACAGGAGCAAAGGTTGCAGGTCCAGTACCACTACCAACTGAAAAAGATGTTGTTACAATATTAAGAGCTGTTCACAAATACAAAGATTCAAGAGAACAATTCGAAATCAGAACACACAAGAGATTAATCGATATCGTTAATCCATCACCTAAAACTGTTGATGCATTAATGAGATTAAACTTACCTGCTGGTGTAGATATCGAAATAAAGCTATAATAGCTTAACTATTAAATAAACAGTTTGAACGGTTATGATTGCAAAGCAATCCGCTAATGCGTTTGGGAGGTGTAAATACATGAAAAAAGCTATAATCGGTAAGAAAATAGGAATGACTCAAATTTTTGATGAAAATGGAAAGGTAGTTCCTGTAACTGTAGTAGAAGCTGGACCATGTGTTGTTGTTCAAAAGAAAACTATCGAAAAAGATGGTTATGAAGCAATACAAGTTGGTTTCGGTGAAGTAAGAGAAAAATTAGTTAATAAGCCAAGAAAAGGACACTTTGCTAAAGCTGGAGTATCTTTAAGAAGAACTTTAAAAGAATTCAGATTAGAAGACTGCAGCGGATATGAAGTAGGTCAAGAAATAAAAGCTGATTTATTTGCAGCTGGAGATAAAATTGACGTTTCTGGAGTATCTAAAGGTAAGGGATTCCAAGGGGTTATTAAGAGATGGAATGCTAACAGAGGACCAATGTCACACGGTTCTAAGTTCCACAGAGCAGTAGGTTCAATGGGAGCTTCTTCAGATCCATCAAGAACATTCAAGAACAAGAACATGCCAGGACACATGGGAGCTGTAAACACAACTGTATTAAACTTAGAAGTTGTTAAAGTAATAGCTGAAAAGAACTTAATATTAGTTAAGGGTGGTATCCCAGGTGCTAACAAGAGCACAGTTGTAATAAGAAACGCTGTTAAAGCTTAATTTCTTTAGAAAGGAGGAGACAGAATGCCTACAGTAGGATTATTTAACAAAGAAGGAAACAAAATTGAAGATATTCAATTAAATGAGACTATATTTGCTGCAGAAGTAAATGCAGATGCTATGCACCAAGTAGTTGTTGCATTATTAGCTAATAAAAGACAAGGAACTCAATCAGCTAAAACTAGAGCTGAGGTTAGAGGAGGCGGAATTAAGCCTTGGAGACAAAAGGGAACTGGTAGAGCTAGACAAGGTTCAATCAGAGCACCACAATGGATCAAAGGTGGAGTTGTATTCGCACCAAAGCCAAGAGATTACAGAATGTCTATACCAAAGTCAATGAGAAGAGTTGCTATGTTATCAGCATTAACTAGCAAAGTTCAAAATGATGAAATGGTAGTATTAGATAGCTTAACATTAGAAGCACCTAAGACTAAGGAAGTTGTTAAAATGTTAAATGCTTTTAATGCTAAGAAGACATTAATCATAACAGCTGAAGCAAACGAAACAGTTTACAAATCAGCTAGAAACATAGAAGGAGTAGCAGTACTTCCTGTAAATAACATCAACGTTTATGATTTATTAAAATATCCAAAAGTAATCATGACTAAGGATGCTGTATCAAAGATTGAGGAGGTGTACGCATAATGAAGTTAACAAGCCACGATATAATCAGAAAACCAGTTATAACTGAAAAGTCAATGGCTGCAATGGCAGAAAAGAAGTACACTTTCATAGTTCATATGAGCGCTAACAAAGTTCAAATAAAGAAAGCGATCGAAGAAGTTTTCGGCGTTAAAGTTGAAAAAGTTCAAACTATAAGAACTATGGGAAAAACTAAGAGAATGGGCGTACATGTTGGTAAGAGAGCTGACCAAAAGAAAGCTATAATCACATTAGCTCAAGATAGCAAAGGTATTGAATTCTTTGAAGGAATGCAATAATATCAAAGCGTAATATTGGCTATAAAGCCAGAGAAGCTTAAAGAAGGAGGGAATTAGCATGGCAGTTAAAAAGTTTAGACCTACTACACCATCAAGAAGAGAGATGACAATGGCTAGCTTTGAAGAAATAACTACAAACAGCCCAGAGAAATCACTTTTAGTTTCTTTAAAGAAAACTGGTGGTAGAAATGCTCAAGGTAAAATAACTGTTAGACACCACGGTGGTGGAGCTAAGAGAAAATATAGAATAATTGATTTCAAGAGAAATAAGGATGGTATTCCAGCAAAAGTTGCTACTATAGAATACGATCCAAACAGAACAGCATACATTGCGTTAGTAGTATATGCTGATGGTGAAAAGAGATATATTCTTGCACCAGTAGGATTAAAGGTTGGAGATACAATCGTATCTGGACCAGAAGCTGATATCAAAGTTGGTAATGCTAAAGCATTAAAAGATATGCCGGTTGGTACAGTTGTTCACAACATAGAATTACAAGCTGGTAAAGGTGGCCAAATGGTTAGATCAGCAGGTACTTCTGCTCAATTAATGGCTAAAGAAGGTAACTACGCTACATTAAGATTACCTTCAGGTGAAATGAGATATGTAAGAATCGAATGTAAAGCTACAATCGGAACAGTTTCTAACACTACTAACGATATCATCAACATTGGTAAAGCTGGTAGAAAGAGACACATGGGATGGAGACCTACAGTTAGAGGTTCTGTAATGAATCCTTGCGATCACCCTCACGGTGGTGGTGAAGGTAGATCACCTATCGGTAGACCAAGTCCAGTTACTCCATGGGGTAAACCAGCACTTGGATACAAGACTAGAAAGAATAAGAAATATTCTGATAGATTCATAATAAAGAGAAGAAATAGTAAGTAATTGAAGAGAATTAATTCTCTTCAGGCTTACTGGGCCTAGAGATTATGAAGGGAGGCAAATTATAGTGAGTAGATCAATAAAAAAGGGACCTTTCGTACACGAAGGACTTTTAAAGAAGATAGAAGAAATGAATGCTAATGGTGAAAATAAGGTTGTTAAGACTTGGTCAAGATCTTCAACAATTTTCCCACAAATGATTGGTCATACAATCGCTGTTCATGATGGTAGAAAACACGTTCCAGTATATGTGAGCGAAGATATGGTAGGACACAAATTAGGAGAATTTGCTCTTACTAGAACATACAGAGGACACGATTACGACGAAAAAGCATCAAGAAAAAGAAAGTAATCTGGGAAAGGAGGAACATCAATGGAAGCTAGAGCTATAGCTAAATATGTGAGAATGTCTCCAATGAAAGTAGGAGTTGTTCTTGATTTAATAAGAGGAAAAAATGTTAACGAGGCTTTCGCTATATTACAATACACTCCAAAAGATGCTGCAGTTGTTATAAACAAAGTTTTAAAATCAGCTGTTGCAAATGCAGAGAACAATCATGACTTAAATGTTGAAAACTTATATGTTGCTGAAACATTCGTAGGTGCTGGTCCAACTTTAAAGAGATTCAGACCAATGGACCACGGAAAAGCGTTCAGAATCAACAAAAGAACAAGTCATATAACAGTAGTAGTTAAAGAAAGAGCTTAGTAAGAAGGAGGGAAAAACAAGTGGGTCAAAAAGTACATCCTCACGGACTTAGAGTTGGAGTTATTAAAGGTTGGGACGCAAAATGGTACGCTGATAAGAGAACATTTGCTGACAACTTAATAGAAGACAACAAAATAAGAGAATTCGTAAAGAAGGAACTTTTCTCAGCTGGTATATCTAAGATTGAAATCGAAAGATCAGCTAAAAGAGTTAAGTTAAATATATATACTGCTAAACCAGGTGTTGTTATCGGTAAAGGTGGTGCAGGAATCGAAGCTTTAAAAGCTAAGGTTACTAAATTAACAAACGGAAAGAATCTTTTAATAAACATAGTTGAAGTTAAGAATGCTGAAGCTGATGCACAATTAATCGCTGAAAACATTGCTGCTCAATTAGAAAAGAGAGTTTCTTTCAGAAGAGCTATGAAACAAAGCATTCAAAGAGCTATGAAATTAGGAGCTAAGGGTGTTAAAACAGCTTGTTCAGGAAGATTAGGTGGAGCTGAAATCGCTAGAACTGAACAATATCATGAAGGAACAATTCCACTACAAACATTAAGAGCTGATATTGATTATGGATTTGCAGAAGCAGATACAACATACGGTAAAATCGGAGTTAAAGTTTGGGTTTATAATGGAGAAGTTCTTCCAACTAAAAAAGTTGAAAAGAAGGAAGAAGTTAACGCGTAAGAAAGGAGGAATATAATCATGTTAATGCCTAAAAGAGTTAAGCATCGTAAGGTACAACGTGGTAGAATGAAAGGAAAAGCTACTAGAGGTAATTTCCTTGCATACGGAGATTTTGGTATCCAAGCGCAAACTTGTGGATGGATAACAAGTAACCAAATAGAATCTGCCAGAATAGCAATTAACAGATACATTAGAAGAGGAGGAAAACTTTGGATAAAAGTATTCCCAGATAAGCCAGTTACTGAGAAACCAGCTGAAACAAGAATGGGTTCTGGTAAAGGTTCACCAGAATATTGGGTAGCTGTAGTTAAACCTGGTAGAGTATTATTCGAATTATCAGGAGTTAACGAAGAAGTTGCAAGAGAAGCAATGAGACTTGCATCACACAAACTTCCTGTAAAGTGTAAATTCGTTACAAGAAGAGATTTTGAGGAAATGGGTGGTGAAGAATAATGAAGGCTAGAGAATTAAAAGATTTAAGAGCAAATAATCCTCAAGATTTAGTTGCTAAATTAGGAGAATTAAAAGCTGAGTTATTCAACTTAAGATTCCAATTAGCTACAGGACAATTAGAAAATCCTATGAGAATAAGAGAAGTAAAGAAATCTATAGCCCAAATCAAAACCATCATTAGAGAAGAAGAGATCAGGGCATTTGAACAGTAAATCTGGAAGGAGGTAGCCCCTAATGGAAAGAGGATTAAGAAAGAAGAAAATCGGTAGAGTTGTTTCTGATAAAATGGATAAGACTATCGTAGTTGCTGTTGAAACTAAGGTAAGACATCCACTATACGGAAAAACTATGAATAGAACTACTAAATTCAAAGCTCATGATGAAAACAATGAAGCTAACATGAATGATAGAGTATTAATAATGGAAACTAGACCATTATCTAAAGATAAGAGATGGAGACTTGTTGAAATAGTTGAAAGAGCTAAATAAGCTTTTTAAGACTGAAAGGAGGGTAAATTTCAATGATACAACAACAAACCTTATTAAAGGTAGCTGATAACTCAGGTGCTAAAGAAATCATGTGTATTAGAGTTTTAGGCGGATCAAAGAGAAAGTTCGGTAACATTGGAGATATAATAGTAGCTAGCGTTAAAAGTGCAACACCAGGCGGAGTTGTTAAAAAAGGTGACGTTGTAAAAGCTGTTATTGTTAGATCAGTAAGAGGATTAAGAAGAGCTGACGGTTCATACATCAAATTTGATGAGAACGCTGCTGTTATAATAAAAGATGATAAGCAACCAAGAGGAACTCGTATCTTCGGACCTGTTGCTAGGGAGCTAAGAGATAAAGAATTTAATAAAATATTATCATTAGCACCAGAAGTTCTATAATAGAGGAGGTGGCTAATTTGAAGTTACACGTTAAAAAGAACGACACAGTAGTAGTTGTTTCTGGTAAAGATGCTGGAAAGACTGGTGAAGTTTTAAAAGTATATCCAAAAACAGGAAGAGTTCTTGTTCAAGGAGTTAACATAGTTAAGAAACACCAAAAACCATCTAGAGCTAATGCTCAAGGCGGAATAATAGAAAAAGAAGGAGCTATCTACAGCTCAAAAGTTATGTTATACTGCACAAAATGCAAAAATGCTACAAGAATTAGCAATAAAATCTTAGAAGATGGTACTAAGGTTAGAGTTTGTAAGAAGTGTGGAGAAACATTCTAAAATCTGAAAGGAGGTACTAATTATGACACCAAGACTTCAAGAGAAGTATACAAATGAAGTAATTCAAGCTATGACAGAAAAGTTCGGATACAAAAACATCATGGAAGTTCCAAAGCTTGAAAAAATTGTTATAAATATGGGAGTTGGAGAAGCTAAAGATAACCAAAAGGTTTTAGAATCTGCGGTTGCTGATTTACAACTTATCTCAGGACAAAAACCAATCTTAACAAGAGCAAAGAAATCTGTTGCTAACTTTAAGATTAGAGAAAACATGGCATTAGGATGTAAAGTTACATTAAGAGGAGCAAAGATGTTTGAGTTTGCTGATAAACTAATGTCAATTGCTCTTCCAAGAGTTAGAGACTTTAGAGGGGTTTCTGACAGAGCATTTGATGGAAGAGGAAATTATTCTTTAGGAATTAAAGAACAATTAATATTCCCAGAAATAGAATACGATAAGATCGATAAGGTTAGAGGAATGGATATTATCTTCGTTACAACTGCAAAGACTGACGAAGAAGCCCGCGAGTTACTGACATTATTCAATATGCCGTTCACAAAATAGGATAGGAGGAAAATTTCATGGCTAAGACAGCAATGAAGGTTAAGCAGCAGCGGAAACAGAAATTTGCAGTTAGAGAGTA
>ERZ826613.4587-NODE-4587-length-10069-cov-3.659377_pt1 | contig 10069 bp, 7 predicted proteins | sample MGYA00519925_ERZ826613 | MGnify/ENA primary metagenome ERZ826613 (study PRJEB31778, sample SAMEA3449236) | human gut metagenome | biome: human gut; feature: human-associated habitat; material: faeces | place: United Kingdom | collected 2010/2012 ... | reverse complement strand
AAGCCCCGGATGGTGCCTGTTTCCAGGATCGCGCCCATCGGCATGGTGCCGCAGTAGTTCGGATAGCCGAGATAAATTTCATCATAGTCGTCCAAGCTCTCCGGCAGTGCCGTCAGCTCCGGACGGGCGTTGGCGCGCAGGTCGCGCCGCACCTCGGCGACGCAGGTGTCATAGTCGTCCGAATACGGCACCTTCTGCTCGATGTGAAACAGCTCCGCACCGGTGAGTTCGGAGAGCAGCCGCGCCGCCTGCTCCGTGTTGCCGACGGCGATGGCGCGATGCGCCCCGGAAAAATAGTTCTCTCCCGCGCGGGAGTAATAGGCAATGAGTTTTTTCATGATCCGTTCGCCTTAAATACAGGCGCTCCTTTCTATGAACAATGCCAACTATGAACAATGCCAAAAGCATACCGCAGTTTTCCGCATCCGTCAACCATCCGGCCAGTACGGTCAAAATTGCTGCTGCATACCTCAGAAGAAACACAAAAAGCTCCCCTGCTGGGGAGCTTTTTGCTGCCTTATCGCGCGCGCAGGCGCTCCACGAGCGCCTCGTCGCTCTCGGCCATGCAGGTCTGATAGTCCGTGTAGAGCACCATGCCCGGCAGCGCGCCGGACGGCTTGCGCACGAAGCGCGCCATGGTGTAGTCTACCGGCGTCTTTCCGCCGCCGCGCGCCTGTGAATAGTACACGGCGAGGCTCGCCGCCTCGGCGATCGTCTGATCGTCCGGCGTTGTGTCGTGCGCGCGGATGATGACGTGCGAACCGTGCACCTTCTGCACATGCAGCCAGATGTCCGTGCGGCGGGCGGTGCGGTGCGTCAACTCGTCGTTTTGCGTGTTGGAGCGGCCGACCAGGATCTCATACCCGGTGCTCGAGACGAAGGCAAGCGGCGCGCGCTGCGCCGTCTTTTCCTTTTTTGCATTGCGCGGCTGGCGCAGATACCCGGTCGCGCGCAGCTCGGCGCGAATGTCGGCGAGGTCGCGCTCGCTCTCGGCGCGCGCGAGCTCATCGAGCACGCTGTTGAGATAGTCGAGGTTCCGGCTCGCCTCCGCGATCAGGCCGGTCAGGTGCTGCTCAGCCGTCTTGGCCTTGCGGTAGGACTTATAGAGCGCGGCGGCGTTCTCCTGCGGGCTCTTGCGCGGGTCGAGCTCGATCGTCACGTCCGGACAGCCCTCGGCATAGTAGTCCTGCACTGTCACGGTGCGGTCGCCCTTATGGATGCGGTAGAGATTGGCCTTGATGAGGTCGGCCTTCTGCCGCAGGGCCTCGCGGTCGGCGCAGCGCAGCAGGTCCGAGCGCTGGATGGCCAGCTTCTTGGCCGTGCGGTCGCGCAGGGTGCGCACCTGATGCGTCAGCTCCTGCGAGCGGCGGCGCATAGCCTCTGCCTTGTCACGGCGGAGATAAAACTCATCGAGCAGCTCGGAAAACGAGCCGCAGCCGCGGCTTTGCAGCGCGCCCTGATACTGCAGGATCGGCACGGCGGAAAAGTCCTTCGGCCGGTCGCCGTCGAGCAGCATGGTGGGCGCGAGATTGTTCGTCTCGACCGAGAACACAAGCGCGTCCAGCTCGTGCTCCAGGCGTGCGCGCTGCGCATCGCCCAGCCGCTCCAGCCGGGGGCTGGCATCGCCGAGCGCGCGGAAGCACACCTCCCGGCACAGCAGGGGCGACACGCCGGAAAACAGGCCCAGCAGCCACTTATCAAGCGTCGCCGCCGTGACCGGGCCGGAAAGCAGCTGTGTGCGCTGCTCCGGCGTCGTATCGAACAGGACCGGCTTGTCCTGGCGCAGCGGCAGGCGGTAAAACAGGCCCGGCTGCACCTGACGCGTCTCGCTCATGGAGGAATCCACACGGCGCATACAGTCGATGATATGCCCGTCGGCACTGACGAGGATAACGTTCGACTGGCGGCCGAGCATCTCGACAATGAGCTGCTTTTTGACCGGCGTGCCGAGTTCGTCGCGCCCGTCGAGGTCGAGCACGAGCATGCGCTCAAAGTCCGGCTGAGCAATGCCCGCGATGCGCGCACCGACAAGGTGCTTGCGCAGGAGCATGCAGAACATCGGCGGTTCGGCCGGATTTTCAAACGTCCCGGCCGTAAAATGCACCCGCGCGCTGCCTACGCCGCCGTGCACGAGCAGCTTTGCGTTGCCGCTCTGCGTGCGCACGGACAGCAGCAGCAGGTCGCGCTCCGGCTGCTGCACCTTGTCGATGCGCGCGCCGGTCAGGCTCTGCGTCAGCTCCTGCGTCAGGCCGTGCAGAAAAACTGCGTCCATTGGCATGTTACAGCACCTCCGTGATCTTGCTGAAGAGCTCGCGCAGCCGCTGCGTGCGGCCGAGCAGATACAGCCAGCCAAAGAGCGTCTCGAGCCCCGTGGCCGCGTGATACTGCGCAACATCCGCATGCTGCGGCACCGAGTTCACCTTCGCATTGCGGCCGCGCTTATAGACTGCGCGCTCCTCATCCGTGAGCACGGACTGAATGGCCTCCGCCGCGCGCGCCTGCGCGGGCGCGTTGACACGGCGCACCGTCTCGCGGTGCAGGTCGGTCACGGCCGTGAGCCCGGCGGCGCACAGGGCCGTGCGCATCATGAGCTCGTACACCCCGTCACCGATGTGCGCAAGGGCGAGCGTACTGTAGGCGCCGACCTGCGCCGGCGTCATTTCCGGGGCAAAGTCCGCACCATCCGGAAAGGCAATCGTGCCGACGGGGCGGCGCTCCGGCCGCCCCGTGTGAAGATCATGATTCATCGTCTTCGGGTTCCTCTTCGTTCACATCTGCAAAATCCGTCTGTGCCTGCAGCACCTCGCTCGGCGCGGTGCCCTGCACGTACTGCATCTCCTGCCACTGCTGCTTCGTGATGAGGATCTTGCGCGGCTTCGAGCCCTCGAACGGGCCGACGATGCCCATCTCCTCCATCTGATCGACCATGCGCGCGGCGCGTGAATAGCCGAGCTTCAGCCGGCGCTGCAGCATGGACACCGACGCCTGCTTCGTCTCGAGAATGACGTCCACGGCCTGCGGCAGCAGCTCGTCATAGTCGCTCTTTGCAGGCTTGTCCGCCTCGGGCGCGGGGCCGGACTTTTTATCGGCCTCGGCAGCGGATTTCTCGATCTGGGCGATGATGTCGTCGCTGTACTGCGCCTCGGAGTTCTGCTTAATAAAGCGCACGACCTCCTCGCGCTCCTCATCCGACACGTACGAGCCCTGCACGCGCAGGGGCTTGCCGGTGCCGATGGGCGCATAGAGCATGTCGCCCATGCCGATGAGCTTTTCCGCTCCGGAGGTGTCGAGGATGATGCGGCTCTCGAGCGAGGACGAGACCGCAAAGGCAATGCGGCTCGGGATGTTTGCCTTCATGAGGCCGGTGATCACGTCCGCGGACGGGCGCTGCGTCGCGATGATGAGATGCATGCCCGCGGCGCGGCCCATCTGTGCCACGCGGCAGATGCTCTCCTCCACCTCTTTGGCGGCGCAGAGCATGAGGTCGGCCAGCTCGTCGATGACGATGACGACCTGCGGCAGGGTCTGCCCATCGGGCTCGTTTTTCTGCAGGGCGTTGTAGCTGGCGAGGTCACGCACCTGCGCCTCGGAGAAGAGCCGGTAGCGCTTGAGCATCTCCACGACCGCCCACTGCAGCGCTCCGGCTGCCTTCTTCGGGTCGGTCACGACGGGGATGAACAGGTGCGGGATACCATTATAGATGCCGAGCTCGACCATTTTCGGGTCAATCATGATCAGGCGCACCTCGTCCGGCGTCGCCTTGTAGAGCAGGCTCAGGATGAGCGAGTTCATGCACACGGACTTGCCGGAGCCGGTCGTACCGGCGATGAGCATATGCGGCAGCTTGGCGATGTTGCCGATGATGCAGTTGCCGCCGATGTCCTTGCCGACGGCAAACGAGAGCTTGGATCGGGCATTGCGGAACGCGGGCGAGTCAATAATATCGCGCAGGCACACGGCACTGACGATCTTGTTCGGCACCTCGATGCCGACGGTCGAAATCTTGTCCGGGATCGGCGCGATGCGCACGTTTTCCACGCCGAGCGCGAGCGCAAGGTCACCGGAAAGGTTCGTGATCTTGTTGAGCTTCACGCCCGCCTCGAGCTCGAGGTCGTAGCGCGTGACCGTGGGGCCGCGCGTCACATCACGGATGGTGGCATTGACGCCGAAGCTGCTCAGGGCAGTGTTGAGCCGGTCGCGATTGAAGCGGATCTCCTCCGTCGCGTCCGTCTGGTCCTTCTTGCCCGCGCGCAGGAACGACACCGGCGGGAGCTGATAGGCCGAGTGGTCGGCATTCTCGCGCTCGATGGCGGAGGTGATGGCGGCCGTCTCCGCTGCGACGGCGGCGCTGGCCGCCTTTCTGGACGGCTTCGGCGGGTCCTGGATCTCCTGCGTGGCCGGCACGGTGACGCCGCAGATGTCGGCCGCCTCTTCCACGGACAGCGGCTCGACATTCTGTGTGGCCTCCGCCGGCACGGCTTTTTTCGCGCCGCGGGCAGGCTTTTTGACCGGGATAGGGTCGATCGGGTCGTCGTCCGGCTCCGCCGGGGTCTCCTCGACCGGGATGTCAATGATTTTTTTCTTCGCGACCGGCTTGTCCGGCGCTGCGCGGCGCGCGCGGCGCTGCGGCTCGGGCTGCGGCTGCGCGGCGGGCTCATCCTCGTCATCAAAAAGCGGCTGGTCTCCGTCGTCCGGGATGTATTGTGCCGTGCGGTGCGCGCGCCATTGGGTGACGACCTTGCCGACCGTCAGATCCATGCTGCCGAGCACACAGACCACGAATGCCGCCATCGACAGCGGCAGCGCCGCGTACACGCTGATGCCGGCCTTGAGCAGATAGCCCACGCCGCCGGAGATCACACCGCCGGACGTGAGCGCCTTACCGCCGTCATAGAGCTGACCGACGATCGCGCCGAACGTCTGCGCCGTGAACGCCACGCGGCAGAGCATAAGATGCACGATCGTGCCGAACAGCGGCGCGATCAGCAGCGCCGCCGTCACGCGCAGGCCGAAATGCCGCTCCGGATTGCGCACAAAGACCCACGCCAGCAGCAGCATCGCAAACGGAAATGTCCAAAAGCCCCAGCCCATGATGCCGCACAAAAAGCCCGCAAAGCCGTCGATGATGACGCCCTCGGCATGAAACAGGCCCAGGAATGCCAACAGCGACAGCACGATGCACACAATGGCATACGGCCACGTCGGTGCGGTCGGTGCAGGCGCCACCGCAGCAGCAGGCTGCTTTTTGGGTGCTGCGGCAGGCTTTTTTGCAGCCGGGGCGGACTTCTTCGCCACGCCGGTTTTCTTTTTGGATGATGAAGTTGCCATTGTATATAACGTCCTCTCAGAAAATCAGAGACAGAATCATCGTCAGTGCGCCCGCGCCCCAGCAATAGTAGGAAAACGCGCCGAAGCGGCCCTTCGACGTCAGGCGCTTGACAAGGCCGATGGCCGCGATGCCCGAAACCATTGCTACGAGCATGCCGATCAGATACGCCGGCAGGAGCGACACATCAATACCCGCCTTGGCCGCCTTGGCCAGCGACAGGATGTTCGCGCCCAGCACCGCGGGCAGCGACATCAGAAACGAGAAGCGCACCGCAAAGCTGCGGTCCAGCCCCGTGGCCATACCGGCCGCAATCGTGGTGCCCGACCGGGACAGGCCCGGGATCGTCGCCACGGCCTGGCACACACCGATGATGAGCGCGTCGCGTACGCGCATGTTTTTCTCCGTGCGCGTGCCCTTGGGCATTTTATCGGCCACGAACAGCAGAAAACCCGTGAGAATGAGCATGAGGCCGATGAAGAAGGTATGATAGTAGAGCTGCTCGACCTTGTCATTGATCGGCAGGATCAGAAACAGCGGCAGCGTCGCCAGAATGATCATGAGCACCATGCGCGCAGCGGGAAGCTCCTGCTGCCGCTGCGCGGCTGGCAGACGCGTGTTGCGGAAAAACGCGAACACCTCACGCACCATGGCCACAATGTCCCGCCAGTAGACGATACAGATGGAAATGAGCGTGCCCAGATGCAGCAGAACATCGAAGAACAGATGACCGTTTTCCGTCGTAGACATATGAAACAGGTTTTGCAGGATGGACAGATGGCCGGAGCTGGAGATCGGCAGAAACTCTGCGATGCCCTGCACCAGACCGAGTATAATCGCATTCCAGATGCTCACGGACATACCTCCCAATGTGCAGATATGAATGTTTGATTATAACACGATTTCCTTCTCATCACAAGAGAAAACGGGCATAGTGCCCGCCTTCCCCCGTTATATCCGGTCACGCCTGCGTGTCGCAGTAGGCCGCCAGCACACCGCGGTAGGTCATCCAGCAGTCGAACTTTGCCACGAGCTCGAACGGTGCGTGCATGCTCAGCACCGGCACACCGGCGTCGATGGTGTCGATGTTGCGGTCGGCCATGAACTTGGCGATCGTGCCGCCGCCGCCCTGATCGACCTTGCCCATCTCGGACAGCTGCCAGACGACGCCGTTATCGGCAAACAGGCGGCGCAGATAGGCCACAAGCTCAGCCGAGGCGTCGCTCGTGCCGGACTTGCCGCGCGCACCCGTGAACTTGCAGATGCCCATACCGTAATTGAGCTTGGCCTCCGTGCGCTTGGCGCTCACCTCGGGGAAGCTGGGGTCAAAGGCCGCGCAGACGTCCGCCGAGAGGCAGAAGCTCCTGGCAAAGCAGTGGCGCAGCGCAACGTCCTGCTGCTCGCAGAGGTCGGCCATGAAGGCCTCAAACGCCTGCGACTGCATGCCGGACACGCCATCGGAGCCGATCTCCTCCTTATCGGCGAGGATGCACACGGCCGTACGCTCCGGCGCGCCGTCAAGGTCGAGGATGGCACGCAGCTCAGCGTAGGCGCACACGCGGTCATCCTGACCATAGGCGCCGATCATGCTGCGGTCAAAGCCGATGTCGCGTGCCGGGAACGCCGGCACGGCAGCCAGCTCCGCCGACAGGAAGTCCTCTTCCGTGATGCCGTATTCATCATAGAGCAGGGACAGCACGGCAAGCTTCACACGGTCGCGCCCCTCGCCGGCATACGGCATGCTGCCGATGACGATGTTGAGCGCCTCGCCTGTGATGCCCTCTTCCATGGTCTTGCGCATCTGATCCTTGCCGAGGTGCGGCAGCAGATCGGTGATGACGAACTGCGGCTCATCCGGCTCGCGGCCGATAGCGATGTCGACCGTGCTGCCATCCTTAAGCACGACGGTACCGTGCAGCTCCAGCGGGATCGTGACCCACTGGTACTTCTTGATGCCGCCGTAATAGTGCGTCTTGAAATACGCCAGCTCCGAATCCTCATACATCGGCGTCTGCTTGAGGTCGAGGCGCGGCGAGTCGATGTGTGCGCCCGCGATCACGCAGCCGCGGTCGAGCGGCTGCTGCCCGAGCACGGCCAGCATAAGCGCCTTGCCGCGGTTGTTGACATACACCTTCGCGCCCGGCTGCAGCGCCATGCCGAACGTATAGGGCACAAAGCCGGCTTCCTCCGCCATGCGGATCGCTTCCTTAACGGCCTCGCGCTCGGTGCGTGCGGCATCGAGAAACTGCTTATATCCCTCGGCGTAAGCAAAGATCTCCCCGGTCTGCTCGGCGTCGATCTGATCATAGCCGTTTTTCGGCTGATAAAACAGCTTTTCCTTCCACTGCTTGAGTTCCTTATCTTCGCTCATGAGAGCACCTCCTGTATCAGTTGATGGCAGCGGCGCTGAAAATCGGCGAGTGTGCCGCCGTTATCCAGCACATAGCTGCAATGTTTGGCAAACCATTCGTTGGGCTTCTGCGCGTCGATGCGCGCCTCGGCATAATCACGCGTCACGCCCTCGCGGGCAATGAGCCGCTCGATGCGCACCTCACGCGGCGCCGTCACGCCGAGCGTAACGGTGCACAGCTCCGCCAACCCGCTCTCGATAAGCGCGATGGCGTCGATCGCCGCGACCGTGCCGCCCTGACGCGCCCACGCGCGCAGACGAGACTGCACCTCGGCGCGGACATACCGGTGCGTAATGGCGTTGAGATCGTCGAGCGCCGCCGCATCCGCGAACACGACCGCGCCGAGCTTCTTGCGCTGCAGCACCCCATCTTCTATTGTACCCGGAAAACGGGCGTTGATCTCCGCGAGCATGGCGGTATTGGACGCCAGCAGCTCATGATACACCGCGTCGCAGTCGATGACGAGCGCACCCTGGCGCTCGAGCTCCATGAGCGCGGTCGTTTTGCCGCAGCCTGTGCCGCCCGTGATGCCGACGATGTGCATTTTCTGCACGAGCGCATCCCAGACGGCGTCGTCCGGCACGGCGGCGGAGCGCAGAATGCGGTACGGCGTGCGCGAGAGGTCGACGAGCGTGGACTCCCGGCCGATGCCGCAGGGGCCGCCGTCGATGACGGCCGCAATCCGCCCGTCGAAATACGCAAGCACGTCATCCGCCGTCTTCGGGCTCGGCGCGCCGGAGGGATTGGCGGATGGCGCGGCCAGCGGCAGCTGTGCAGCCTCGATGAGCGCAAGCGTGGCCGGGTGATCCGGGCAGCGCAGGCCGACGGTCTCCCCGCCTGCGCGCACGATCTCGGGCACACAGTCCTGCGCCCGCAGCACGATCGTGAGAGGCCCGGGCCAGAACGCCTCGGCAAGCGTGTACGCCGCCGGCGGCACATCAACGCAGTAGTGCGCCATGGCAGACGCGTCGTGCACCATCAGCGACAGCGGCTTGACAGCCGGACGGCCCTTGACCTCATAGATCTGCGCGACGGCATCGGGATCCAGCCCGTTGCCGGCAAGGCCATAGACCGTCTCCGTCGGTACGGCGACGAGCTGCCCGGCGCGGATGGCGTCCGCTGCCTGCGCGATCTCGGTTGTGATTCGTTTCGTGTTCATGCTTCCTCCGCGGATGCGCGCAGCTTCTCGGCCTGATTGGCCAGTGTGAGCGCATCGATGATCTCATCCAGATCGCCGTCGAGCACCTGATCGAGCTTATAAAGCGTCAGCCCGATGCGGTGATCCGTCACCCGCCCCTGCGGGAAATTGTAGGTGCGGATGCGCTCGTTGCGCATACCGGTGCCGACCTGACTGCGCCGCTCGGCCGAGCGCGCGGCGTTTTGCCGGGCACTTTCCGCGGCGTACAGGCGCGAGGCCAGGATCTTCATCGCGCGATCTTTATTTTTATATTGGCTGCGCTCATCCTGACACTCGACGACCGTGCCGGTCGGCAGGTGCGTGATGCGGATGGCGCTTTCGGTCTTGTTGACATGCTGGCCGCCTGCGCCTGAGCTGCGGTAGGTATCGATCTGCAGGTCCTTCGGGTCGATGTGCACCTCCACGGCGTCCATCTCCGGCAGCACGGCCACGGTGGCGGTACTGGTGTGGATGCGGCCGCCGGTCTCCGTCTCCGGCACGCGCTGGACGCGGTGCACCCCGCTTTCAAACTTCAGGCGGGAGTAGGCCCCCTGCCCGCTGATGAGCAGGCTCGCCTCACGCACGCCGCCGAGCTCCGTCTCGTTGAGGTTCGCGATCTCGGTCTTCCACCCGTGCGCGTCGGCGTACATGTTGTACATCCGATAAAGCGTATGCGCAAAGAGCGCCGATTCTTCTCCGCCGACGCCGGTGCGGATCTCCAGAATGACGTTGCGGTCGTCGTTCGGGTCGCGCGGCAGCAGCAGGACGCGCAGCTGCTGCTCGAGCTCCGCGCAGCGGGCCCTGTCCTGCTCGATCTCCTCGCGCGCGATCTCGTGCAGCTCCGGGTCGCCCAGCAGCGCCTCCGCCTGCGCGATCTGCGCCTGACAGGCGGTATACGCCCGGTAGGCCTCCACGACCGGCTGCAGCTCGCGCTGCTCACGGCAGAGCTTTGTGAACACCGCAGGGTCGGAATAGTACGTGGGGTCGGCCAGCTTGCTCTCGAGTTCGGCATATCGGTTTTCAATTTGTCGCAGCTTTTCGAGCACAGCGCCGCCTCCCTTGTTGCGATATTCGCTCAATATATCAGTTTACCACAGCGGCGCAAAAATGTAAACAGGCGGAGCGCTCGAGCGCACCGCCTGTCAGAAAATCTGC
>ERZ826613.4583-NODE-4583-length-10081-cov-2.656593_pt1 | contig 10081 bp, 7 predicted proteins | sample MGYA00519925_ERZ826613 | MGnify/ENA primary metagenome ERZ826613 (study PRJEB31778, sample SAMEA3449236) | human gut metagenome | biome: human gut; feature: human-associated habitat; material: faeces | place: United Kingdom | collected 2010/2012 ... | reverse complement strand
TGGATACGCAGAAGGTGCACGCTTTCTACAAGGGCGACGACGTGCAGGACGGCAATGCAACGGAGCTGGCCGACGTAACCGTCAAGGAGCACACCCACACCATGGTGAACAGCAAGTGCGCCTGCGGCTTTTCCTGCACCCACACGAACGCCGAGGGCGTGATCACCATCGGTAAAGACGGCAAGTGCACGGTCTGCGGGACACAGTTCGCGGCTGGCATCGGCGAAACCTATTATACCGATGTGCCGTCCGCGCTGAATGCGGCAGCTGACGGTCAGACCGTCAAGCTGTTGGCAAACGGGATGCTGCCTGACGGCATATATGTCAGCAAGACTCTCACGCTGGATTTGGACGGACACAGTCTGAGCGGATACAGCTTGAATGTCGGCGGTCTTACGGCCACGAGCCAGGTTCGCACCGGTAAACTGACGGTCATTGACAGCAGCGGCGGCAACGGCGCGGTGGCCTTCCACCGGGAGAAGTACGTGGCCGCGGGCGGCCCCGACGGCGGCGACGGCGGCCGGGGCGGCGACATCATTTTCGTCGTGGACGACCACCTCACCACTCTGATGGACTTCCGTTATAAGCGCAAGTACACCGCCGACGAGGGCGGCAAGGGCGGCGCAAGCCTCTGCCACGGCAAGAATGCCGAGAATCTCGTCATCAAGGTGCCTCTGGGAACGGTCATCAAGGACGCAGAGAGCGGCCTCGTCATCGCCGACCTGTCCGACCATACCCCTGTCACCATCGCCAGGGGAGGACGCGGCGGCTACGGCAATGCACACTTTGCCACCCCCACCCGCCAGATCCCCAAGTTTGCAAAGCCCGGTATGCCCGGCGAGGACATTCAGGTGACCCTCGAGCTGAAGCTCATCGCGGATGTGGGCCTCATCGGCTTCCCCAACGTGGGCAAGTCCACCCTCATCTCCACCATCAGCGCCGCAAAGCCGAAAATTGCAAACTACCACTTCACCACGCTGGTGCCGACGCTGGGCGTCGTGTCGGTGGGTGAGGGCGCAAGCTTCGTCTGCGCCGACATCCCCGGCCTCATCGAGGGTGCCAGCGAGGGCATTGGCCTGGGCCACGACTTCCTCCGCCATGTGGAGCGCTGCCGTCTGCTGCTGCACGTCGTGGACGTCTCCGGCAGCGAGTGCCGCGACCCCATCGAGGACTTCGAGAAGATCAACGCCGAGCTGGCCGGTTACAGCGAGTTTCTGGCGGCGCGCCCGCAGATCATCGTTGCCAACAAGACCGACCTGCTGGGCGACGACCGTGAGCCGGTCGAAAAGATCCGCAAGTACGCGGAGGAGCATGGTTTCCTGTTCGCGGAGCTGTCCGCGGCGACCAACCAAGGCGTCAAGGAGCTGATGAATCTGACGTGGCACGAGCTGCAGCAGCTCCCGCCGGTATTCATCTACGAGCCGGAGTTCGTCGAGGTCGAGGAGAAGGCCGCAACCGAGAACGACTGGACCATCGAGCGCGACGGCGATGCATACGTTGTCACCGGTGCATGGGTGGACAAGATTATGGGCTCGGTCAACATCGACGACTATGAATCCCGCCAGTATATGGATCGTATGCTCCAGTCCGCAGGCATTTACGCCAAGCTGGAGGAAATGGGCATCGAGGAGGGCGCTCCGGTCGTGATCGGAGAGTTCGAGTTCGAATATGTTTATTAAAGCGCGAGAAAGAGGACCTTGGGGTCCTCTTTTTTTATCGTATATACAGAGTGAAGTGTGGAGAACGTAGTGGGAGTAGCATAATGCAACATCGCTAAAAAAATATATTGTTCTATGTTCAATCCTCCAAATCAGTGCTATAATAAAAGCATAATGCACAAAATGGGAGATGAAAAACTGTGCAATCACAAAAGAACGATAAAACAACCTATCTCCTGCTGGCGCTGACGACTGTTCTCTGGGGCAGCCTGTATACGGCAAGCAAGGTACTGCTCGATGTGATTCAGCCGTTCACGCTGCTGTGCCTGCGCTACATCATTGCAGCCATTGCCATGACCATCCTGCAGCGCCTGCGCAAACCCGACCCGAACGGAAAGCCGCGCAGGATCAAGGGCGGTGACTGGAAATATGTTATCATGTTCGGTCTGGGCGGCTATGTGCTGTCGATCGGTCTGCAGCAGTACGGCACCAAGCTGGCGGGCGCATCGCTGGCATCGCTCATTAACTGCATGAACCCGATCGCTATCTGCTTCTTTGCGGTGCTGCTGCTGCATGAGCGCATGACGATGAAGAAGGTCGTCTGCATTGTCAGCGCAGTTGCCGGTGCGGTCTGCATCGTCGGGGGAGATGCCGGCGGCGGTCATATCCTCGGCATAGCGCTTTCGCTCGGTTCGGTGCTGACGTGGAGCGCGCTGAGCGTGTTCATGCGCTCGTTCACGCAGAAGTATGACGCGCTGACCGTCACGACCTGTGGTATTTATGTTGCTGCTATCGGTACGCTGCCGCTGATGCTCCGCGAGATCATCACCCACCCGGAGATGGACTTCCTGCACGCGAAGTACATCCTTGTGCTGTTTTATGTGGCGATTTTCTGCACGACCATTCCGCATTCGCTGTGGAATTACTGTCTCTCCCGTGCAGAGGCGAGCACCTGTTCTCTGTTTTACCCGATTCAGCCGCTCACCTCGATGGTGCTCGGTGTCCTGCTGCTGAACGAGCACATGACGGTCGGCTTTATTGCCGGTGCGGTGCTTATCGTGTTCGGTGTGCTGTATTCAACGCTCGGCAAAGAGAAAAACAGATGAGCCGCCTCGGCTATGCCCGATGCTGCAGGTTAAGCTGAAAAATCCTCCTGTCTTCAGAAAGAAGGCAGGAGGATTTTTGCAATCATTCAAAACGGCGAAAGAGAGATGATGATGAAGCCCAAAGGGTAAAAACGCAGGGATGCAGTTCGGACGGTGTCGGATTGCAGCCGGTTTGCTGAATTTACAATCCCAAATCCTTAAACCGCGAATACATGGACTGTACGCCGTACAGTGCCGCCACCGGATTGTGCTGCAGTACCCGGTCCTTGACGATCATAACCGTTGTCGGAACCTTGCTGTGGCGCAGAAACAGGGTATCATGTCCGACGCACAGACCAATCACGATGTTGAAATCGCAGCCGTGCGCGGCAAGCGTCTTGGCCTGCATGATCGGGTTGCACATGGACTCGTGTCCGCAGCCGCCGTTGAGCTTTTTCTCGTTCGGCACGCCGATCTCGGTCTTGTCCTGTGCACCGACCTTGCAGCCGACCGTGAAATATTCGATGCCTTTTGCCTTGAGAATACGGGCGAAGGTGGAAGCCTCTCGCATCAGACCGACGCAGGACGCGATGCCGATCTTTTTATAACCCATGCGCTTGATGAACTCGATGGTTTCCTCGACACGGGTCAGGCGGCCGTAAAACTCGCCTTCAATGCACGCGGAGGTGCGGGCAATCAGACCCTGTTCCGGGTCGTTGCGGTAGATTTCAAGTGTTTCCTCGAGCAGTGCCTTATCTACGTTCGTCGTCAGGCAGAACGGCGGGTACTGCTCCTCGCTGGCCGAACGGCAGCCGAGTCTGCTGCAGTCCGAGCAGCTGTGTGTGCATTTCAGTTCCGACATAATCCTTTCCTCCCTGTAAAAACGATGTTATGCCTTTGCGTTTGTGTCCTGTGCGGGCTTGGTGATTTTGCCGCTGCAGCAGTCGTCCTCAGCCTCGGCTGCTGCTGCCGGCTGGAAGTTGACAGAGGAGGCCTTTGTGGATTTAGTGGCGGTATCGGTGGAAGCGTCGCTCTCCGGTGCATCTGGAACATCATCGAAGAAGATATATGCATTGTCTGCGAACTTGGTCGCATCGGTGCCTTCCTTGAGCACGCCAATCTGGGTCAGCTCCTCGGCGTTCTGCTTGAGTGCGTCATAGCCGCCCTGAACCGAAGGCTTGTAGTTGTAGGTCTTGAGAATCTGTGCGCAGAAGTCCACATCGCCGGAGACATACTCCTTTTCGGTGATGATCTTTGCGGTCTCGTCCGGGTTTTCCTGTACCCACTGAGATGCCTTCTGTACGGCACGGGTGAAGGCTGCTGCAGCCTTCGGGTTCTCCTCAGCAAGCTTGCTGGTGACGAATGCTGCGCAGCAGTACTCGTCCTTGTACTCGGGATCGGTTGCGGTGTCGATGAGAGCGGTCAGACCGTACTGCTCCTCTGCAATAGAAGCCGCCGGGTCGCCGAGTGCGATTGCGTCAACGGCACCGTTCTGCAGTGCCTGTGCCAGATCGTTGCGGGAGTAAACCGAGAATTCAACCTCCATGTTCTGGTCGGTCACGCCGATGCCTGCCGCGCTCAGCGAGCGCTTGGAGACAACGGTTGCCGCGTCAGCCAGACCGGGTACGCCGATCTTCTTGCCCTTGAGGTCGGCAACGCTCTTGATGTTGCTGCCACCGGGTACGAGCAGCTTGGTGCAGCCGGTGTGCAGGCCGGTGGTGAACTTGATGGGCAGGCCGTTCTCGAGCGGCTGGAGCATTTTGCCGATCAGGCCCATGCCGACATCAACCTGATCCGCGCCGATGGCCTCGGAAACGTGTGCCGCGTCAACCGTTACCTGCTCAATATCCAGACCCTCGTCCTCAAAGTAGCCGTTCTCGATCGCGATGTACATCGGTGCAGCGCAGAGGGAAGGAGAGTAGATCAGACGCAGGTGGGTTGCGCCGGAATCGGCGGAATCTGCTGTCGCGGAGGCGTCCGAATTGCTGCTTGAGCCGCCGCAGGCGGTAAGCGAGAGTGTCAGTGCAGCTGCGAGAAGTCCGCTTGTTACTCGAAATAAAATACCGTTCTTTTTCATGGTTTTCTGACCTTTCAAGGGAAATGTATAATAAAAGTGATAATAATGAATGTACGTTCTTTAATGCAATCTTAAATGTAGTAGTTGGGCTCTTTGATTGTGCCGCCGTAATGGAGCTGACGAAGGATCTCCGCACGGTAGTGAAGAAAATCCTCCGAGCTGCGTGCTTTTGGGCGGGCCAACTTGATATCCAGCGTGCCGGTGATGCGTCCCGGTCGGGGTGTCATCACGACCACCTTGTCCGAAAGATACACGGCCTCATCCACATCATGCGTTACCATGATGGCGGTCATGCCGGTTTCCTTCCAGATGCGCAGGATCTCGTCCTGCATGTTCATGCGGGTGAAGGCATCGAGTGCACCGAGCGGCTCATCGAGCAGGAGCACCTTGGGCTTGCCAACGAGTGCTCTTGCGAGAGACGCGCGCTGGCACATGCCGCCGGAAAGCTGGTGCGGATACGAATGCTCGAAGCCCTTGAGGCCGACCATCTCGATAAATTCGTCTACGCGGTTCTTTTCCTGCTTGTAGATGCCGCGGGCGCGCAGGCCGAACGCGATGTTATCGTAAATCGACAGCCACGGGAACAGCGTGTGCTCCTGAAACATGAAGCCGCGGTCTGCACCGGGGGCCTTGATAGGTGTACCGTCCAGCGTCAGGCTGCCGTCGTCCATCGGAATCAGACCGGAGATCAAACGCAGCAGCGTGGACTTGCCGCAGCCGGACGGTCCGATCAGTGAAACGAACGAACCGGCGGGAATGTCGAGCGAAACATTGTCCAGCGCGGTGATGCGCTCGCCGGTGGGATTGATAAAGTGCTTGGAAACGCCCGAAATGGAGATATTTCCTACCATTTGATAACTCCTTTCTGCCATGCGAGCACGCGGTCGCGGAATTTGAACAGCAGCGTGATGAGAATGAAGAAGGTGACTGCAATGATGATCAGTCCGGCATATACGTTGGCATATGCCATCATTTCCTTCTGCCAGTTGATGTACCAGCCGATGCCGTATTTGGCGCCGAGCATTTCGGCGGTGACCAGCGTGATGAACGACGAGCAGGTGCCGTTGAACAGGCCGAGGAACATATGCGGCATAGCCGCCGGAATGCCGACCTTGGCAATGCGGTAGAAGCTGCCCGCGCCAAGCGTCGAGGAGACCTCAAAGTACGAGTTGGGGATGGAAGCGATGCCGCTGCTGGTAAGCACGGTAGTCGGGAACCACACAGCCAGCGCAATCAGGAAGGCACTGGCGGAAACCGCAGTCGGGAAAGCGATGAGTACCAACGGAATCCACGCGGTGGACGGGATTGGGCCGAGCACGCGGACGAGCGGCTGTACCCAGTAGGCGAAGGTCTTGTTGAAGCCGATGGCGATACCGGTCAGCACGCCGACAACCGCACCGCCGAGCCAGCCGAAGAACAGCAGGCGTGCGGAGTATGCAAGGCAGGTCGCGAGGAACGCGCTGTCCTCAACGAGAACGCCGAACACACGGTCGAGCGAGGGAAAGTACAGCACCGGCAAAATCGCAAACTTGGCGGTCAGCAGGTTGAGGATGTTCAGCACCAGAACCGCTCCTGCATAGAACAGTGCGCTGTACGACAGCTTATCGCGTACCTTGGTGTTGCCGAGCGATATCAGCAGGGCAATCACATACACGGCCAGTCCGATGAGCAGCGCCCATGTAAAATAAGGATGTTCAGCGGCAGGATGCTGCGCGGAATCCGGCAGCAGAATATCGCAGGCGAGCGCCAGCAGAATAGAGAGAACTGGCAGTGATTTGACAAAATGCTTCACAAGGGAGAACTCCTTTCGACAAAAAATGGCAGAAGACGTATGCCTTCCGCCAGGATGGTTTATGCGCGTTATTCGCACATTCGCCAGGTCACAAGGGAACGCATACACGAGCAGCGGTGCATACACATACAGCAGCGATTCATACAGTACATTCGGCTCATGACAGGTTCTCCTTTCAATTCATATAAATCCTATCGGGTTTCAGCGATTGAAAGTATAGACTTGAATATCCTAATTGTCAATAGGAATACTGTGATTTTGGATGGTATGCCAAAAACGATTTGTCTGAAAGAGAGAATTTGTCGCTTTGCATAAAGAAGCGCCGCAGCAGGATTTCTTATGGGATCGGGTGGATGAATCCACGCTTTTGTGCTACAATATTTACAGGTGATGGACATGATTTTTAAACCGCGTCCGCTCAGCAGAACCATGCTGGATGACGCTTCGCTTGTCCGCGATAAGCAGCACTGCCGCCGGATCGGTCCGTGCGGTGTTGGCCGCCGGGCATTATATTTGAACAGTTATTTTATTGACCGGCATTATTATGTGCCGTTTTCCGCCATTACGCGGGCATTTAAGTTTATAGAAGAAGGCACCGGCGGTGTCCGGGGTGTGCTTGCAGGCAGAGCCTGTCTGCTTGTGGAGTATGACGGCGGCATGCAGCAGGTGTGCTGTTTCAAGTACGAGGATCAGATTGACGAGCTGCTGCGCGTGCTGCACAAGATGCATCCGGAGATTCCGTGCGTCAGCGAGGAAGAGGAGGCTGAACTCGAGGTCGAGTACGAGCGCCGGAGGGCGGAAGAACGCAGACGACCGCCGCTCAGCATGCGCGCCGAGCGGGAGATTGAGGAGCTGGAGCATGCGATTGCGTACCTCGAGCGCAAGCCAGAGCTGTACAAGCGGCTCAGTCGTGCAGCCAAACGGCGGCGTAACTACCAGAGCAGGAGCGCGGGATACCGCTGGGCGGCTGCAGCGATCATGGTGCTCGGGGCGGCGGCGCTGATTTACGGCGTGGTGTCGCTCGTGTGCCGCGGTTTCTCCGGCGGATACCTGCTGCTGTGTCTGCTGGCGGCAGTTTTCCTGTTTGGCGGATGGCGCCTGCTGCCGACGGCGCGCAACAACCATGCGGCTGTTCTGCGCGGGGATAAGCAGGCGCGGGTACAGATGCAGAACTATATCGACCGTTTTCCGGCATTTCCGCTGCCCGCACGGTACGCGCATCCGATCGTGCTGCGCCGTATGCAGCAGGCCATCGCGGAAGGCCATGCGCTGAACGTCATGGAGGCGCTTGAGGTCGTCAAGACCGATCTGCAGACCATGAATGCGGATATGCAGATCTCGCAGGAGGAATACGCCGAGATTTCTACGATCAAGCCGCTGTTTCTGAATGCGGATTATAAGTAAGAAATCCGGCCTGAGGCTTGCAAAGCTGTTGACAACGGTATGGTTTCTCCCGTATAATAAATGCAGTAAAATGAAGTCGAAAAAGAGGGGATGGACGGATATGCTGTGTAAAAACAGAACATGCGGCGTTCCGTTGAATCCAATAGGAAAACGATGAAAACCAAGGACCTTCTGCCCGCAAAAATGGCAGTCGGTCCCTTTTTTTAGGGAGGAAACTGATATGATCGAAAATTGGAATGACGTCCATATCGTACCGGAATTCAGCGATCAGGGTGTGGACTGCTACCGTCTGGCGGGCGGCAGCTTTGTCAATGAATACTACATCGTCTCGGAGGCAGAGACCCGCAAGCTGATGAACCATCCGGAGGTTGTCGGCTACGAGGTGTATGCGTCGCTCGTGACAGCTACCTCGCAGATGATGTACTACCTCAAGGAGCAGAAAAAGATCACTTCGGCGAACATTCTGTCCATTCTGCGCGGCGCACTCAACTACCCGCTCGAGGAAAGCTGCTACAAGGAGCATATCCGCGTGCATGACATCAGCTTTATGTCCAGTGAGCGCGTGTTCGGCGAGAATGATGAGATGTCGCTCGATATCAAGTACTGCAAGCTGACCATGGTGCCCAACAGCACGCTGATGATCGGCGATATCATCGCCTCGGGCGAGACGCTTGTGCAGTGCCTGCGCTATGTCACCGACTATTACCGCAAGCAGGGCGCCAAGCTGCGCAACATTCTGCTGTTTACCATCGGCGGTACGCAGGGCATTGAGATTCTCGAAAAGCTGACCAAAGAAATCCGCACCTACTGGCCGGACTTTGAGGGCTTCATCACCGTGTACTACGAGGGCGTTTTCAGCTGCTACGAGGAAGGCGACAAGGGCGTTTCCGGCATCAACCGTGCGCTCATCGACTTTTACTGGAAGGGCGGCATTGTGGCGCCGGAGTTCCGCCGTCAGACGCTTTCCATGCAGAATCCGCTGTTTGAGAAGTGCACGATCTACGATGGCGGTGCACGCCGTTATGAAATCCACGAGCACATTGAAGAGGTGCTGGAATTCTGGAACGGCATTCTTGCGCGTGCCGACAAGATCGACAAGCAGGCGCTGCTGGAGGAAAAGCTGGGTCATGCGCTGCCGATTTCCTATGAGGACTGGCTGAAGGACTGCCACTATGAAAAGCTGGACGCAAAGCTGACGCGCTGGCTGTATCAGCAGGAGCGCGGCTTTGTCGAGAGCCTGAAGGACGTAACGCTGGAGGAGATCGCGCATCAGCGCATTGACGAGTTCACCACGACGCTCAAAAAGTACATTCTTTGACAAATACACAAAAAGGGGATAAGAATCTATGAAAAATGACAACACACCGGTCGATATCGACTTTGCGGAAGCGGCCGTGCCGCATTATGCGCGCCGCGGCATCGTAACTATGTTCATGATCATGCTGGGTTTCACCTTCTTCTCGGCCAGCATGTGGGTCGGCAAGGAGCTGGCGGACGGACTGGATTTCGGCGGCTTTATCATCTCCATGATCATCGGCGGCCTGATCCTGAGCCTGTACACCGGTCTGCTCGGTTATGTCGGCGCGGAAACCGGCATGAGCCTTGACCTGCTGGCACGCAAAGCCTTCGGTGCAAAAGGCTCGTACCTGCCGAGTGCGATGATCTCGTTTACGCAGATCGGCTGGTTCGGCGTCGGTATCGCCATGTTTGCCATTCCGGTTGCAAATGAGCTGCTCGGCGGCAGCACAGCGGCTGAATGGGTGCTCGTTATCATTGCGGGTGTGTGCATGACGGCCTCGGCGTATTTCGGCATCAAATCGCTGACGCTCATCAGCTATATTGCGGTTCCGCTGGTTGCAATCCTGGGTACGGTTGCCATGGTGATGGCGGTCAAACAGGGCAACGGTACGCTGATTGATCAGTTCGCCAAGTCCAGCGGTACGCTGACCGTTGTCGGCGGCGCCGGTCTGGTTATCGGCTCGTTTGTCTCCGGCGGCACGGCAACGCCGAACTTCTCCCGCTTTGCCCGTAACGGCAAGGTTGGTGCGATCACGACCGTTATCGC
>ERZ826613.4582-NODE-4582-length-10081-cov-4.167365_pt1 | contig 10081 bp, 14 predicted proteins | sample MGYA00519925_ERZ826613 | MGnify/ENA primary metagenome ERZ826613 (study PRJEB31778, sample SAMEA3449236) | human gut metagenome | biome: human gut; feature: human-associated habitat; material: faeces | place: United Kingdom | collected 2010/2012 ... | reverse complement strand
ATCCCCTCCGGGGGCAGCTGCGGCAATGCCGATTGGCCGGACCTGCTGACGGCGTATAACGGGAAATCCATCACCTACGATGCCATAGGCAACCCCCTGAACGACGGAACGTGGACGTATACCTGGCAGCATGGCCGCCAGCTGGCGTCCATGAGCGAATCCGGCAGCAGCATCGCCTACGCTTAACGCCAAAATATAAAATTGTGTTTCATAGCTGTCTGATAATAGTGAACGAGATATTTTTCATGATTATGTCATTGCTTTATAAGAGAAAATAGTGCGTACTTCAATTCTCAATCGATTCCAGGTCGGTTACTATTGGATTTGATATTGTCAGAGTGATGTTATATTGATTCAGTTGAGGGCATGGTATGTTCAATTTTTCCGGAGTATTGTATAGGATATGGGGCGTCTGCGGGGAGATCCTGGTTTTGGGAGTTGCGTGCATCCTGCTTAATAGACCGTGGGCCAGAAAAGTTAAAATAAAGATTGTAAATTGGGACTGATTATGATTGCTGCTGCGATCGGCCTGAGCCTGTTGTATGCATCCAGGATCGTGTTCCCTGGCGTATCATCGTATACAGGGGAGTTTATTGACAGTCACCGCAACTCCAGAGTCGCGCCCCCACTGCCGGTAACAAATGAATATGTGTTTTGGAATGGCGAAGGAAAAAACAAACTTTTTATCTGGACATTTTCTCAAAAAAGAAATATTCCCCGATGACTTTGTAAGTGACCGAAAATATACGATCTATTTTGATGAATTTACAAATGTAATTGTTCAGGTGGAGTGCATTGAATAGGGGGCGGTATAGGATGCATCCGATGCCCCAGCCCAGACAGGAGTGTGAGCGATGAGGAAGTCACTGGAAAATTACATACACAATCTGTGGCACTGGCTGAAAATGACACCGCGCCAGTACGCAGAATGCTGCGGAACGGGGGATCCAGAGCCGTATATGTTTCCGGAATGGGAAAAGATGCTGGATGAAGTGTGTTCACTTATCAAGCGAGGCGGGCTCTTCCCGGCAGATATGGACTGTTTGCTGACAATGATGGCTTTGGACGATGAAACCGAGGACGTTCTGGACTGTCTGACTGCACAGGGAGACGAACTGCTCATATCCGTCCTGACACATGCCGGGCTGCGCAGCATATTTCCCCAGGCCCGGTGGCAATGCGCCGAGCTGCTTGGACGCAGGAGCATCCCCGATGGAATGGCGCTATTGCGACAGTATGCAAATGATCGGGATGCCTATGTGACAAAACGCGCCCGCAATGCCATGAAGGCTATAACGGGCAACAAGAATGGCTGACAATTTTATCTCTATCCTCAACTTTTTTATGACAATGGGGCCAGGCATCAGCCTGGCCCCAACGTTTGTTATAGAACCCTTATCCTCTTACTTCTGTGGTGCAGTTTTCAACATATCCCTGATCTTCTCTTTTTCTCCGCTGCCGTCTGTGCGCAGGCGCAGCAAAGGAACAGCACATTTCTCCAAAATAGAGTTCTTCTTTATATCCCGCTCCGCCTGTTTGCTTCCGACTTCATGGAAGCCCGTTCCGTCCACCTCAATCGCCAGTACAGGCTGCTTATCCATCTGATTGAACAGCAGAAAATCAACATGTGTCAATGGATTCCGGGCATATTTGCATTCTTCCTCTATCAACGGCTCATAGTCCTTTACCAGCGTCGCAAGAGAAACGTGTACAGCACAGCCGATGGCGGAATACGCCTCCTCAGACAGCACCTCCTGAATCACGGAATACATGAGATTCTCGGAATCGTACTCAGATACTCTTTTATGCTTTTGCAGATATGCCCGGCGCTGCTCGGCATAGCCCTGATAGAGCATAAGCCGCTACGGCCGCGCGGCTATATTCGGAGCGCAGCAGCTTCGCGGCCTGGGCGGCAGCCTCGGCATCAGGATCCGCCTCCCGGATAAGGACCTGCGCAGCCCTTGTCCGTTTTCCGGGGCGCTTCCGGTACCACAGGCTCTTTTCGGAAAGGAAGGACTGTTCATAAAGCTGAAACACCGGCTGTATCCGGTCCACCAAATCACCCGCGCGGCGATTCCGTGACAATGCCGTAAGCAAAGTATTCAGGTTTCCGCGGACGTTCTGATCCCGATTCGTCAGATTTTCCACTTTTTGCGTCGCCGCTCTTGTATATCGGCGAACCTGCGCGTCAATCTCATCGAGATAGTCGTGCTCCATGTTATCGTATCGCTCGTCGATCCAGAAAATTTTTCGCAGCAGATCGGCACGGCACTTCTCCACGGTGTCGCCGCGCTTATCCTGCAATGCCGCGTTGGCCATGGCAAGCAGCAATGCATCGTCCTCTGCCCAGTTTCTCAGAACGGACTGGATGGGAACGCGGTATTTGGGAACGGAGTCCTTGATTTTCAGGGGGCGTATGTATGCCTCGATCACCTTCTGCCCAAAATCATTGAAGTGGGACGCCAGCACCTGGTTCACATTCTGCATGTCGATCTGCATCTGGAAATAATGCTTCACATTGTGATAGACCATTTGCAACAAATTTATCAGCGCGCCGGTGTTATCATAGGCGCTGTAGACGGCGGACATCTTCTCATATACGCTTCCGCTCTCATGCGCCACTTTCAATGAAGAATAAGTGATGAATACACAGGAATATATATCATTTCCGATTATGCAGCAAGGGCGTTTCACGCCGTGATGCGGAACGTTCTTGCCTACGGACTGCTCAAACAGCAAGAACGGGGGCCGCCGCCCCCGTTCTTTGTCGTTTATGGATAGCAGTGCTCCCGCAGGGCCGCCTCCAGCTTCTCCAGGGCCCGCTTCTCGATGCGGGACACATAGCTGCGGCTGATGCCGTAGGCGGCGGCCACCTGGCGCTGGGTCTGGGGCGGGTGGCCGTCCAGGCCGTAGCGGCGGCGGATCACGTCGGCCTCCCGGGGCGTCAGGCACTCCCCTACCAGCCGCCGGATCAGCCGCTGATCCTCCCGGCCCTCCAGGTCCTCCTGCATGGTGTCGTTGGCCCCCACCACATCCTGTAAATAAAGAGCGTTGCCGGCCTTATCCGTCTCGATGGCCTCCGACAGCGACACCTCCCCCTGCAGCTTCCGCTGGGCGCGGAAGTGCATGAGGATTTCATTTGCTATCCTCACCTAACGGACTTTCTCCACCATCCGGGTTATCGTTACCATCTGGCGGATTGGGGAACTCATAATCACCGTCATTATAAAACAGGAAAAGGTGGGCGTTTTCGCCGTCCCAGACAATTTTCCGAACAAATGTCCTGATTGCTGCCCGCTTCTGTTCCACCGTGTATTCGTCAATGCTGTCTCCTACCGTGGATAGGATTTGCCGGATTAGATCAAATTCAATATCAGCAAGTTTGTGTTCTGCCGTGATAGACTCCAACTCGGCCAGCCGCTTTTTCAGCGTTTCGCTCTTTTCATGGAGTTCATCAATCTGCTGCACAATATACTGTTCAGCGGCGGTTCCCTCTGTACTGACAAGAGATTGTACCAGCTTCTTGATGGCTTTTTCGTTCTCGTCAATCTGCTGCTTAACCTTGGCTACCTCGGCGTCATAGCCCTCCCGGTTGCCGGTGATCTGACGCTTGGCCTGAGTAATCAGCCTCGCCATAGACTCACTCTGCTGCCCCAGCTTTTTGATCTCGGCAATCACCTTCTCGTCCAGCATATTGCCATTCGCATTTTTCATATCGCAGACATGGCCCTTGCTACGCTCTTTGGTGCTGCAAAGGTAGGTATAGATGGGTTCGCCCTTCGCCGTCATTCGATTGGACAACTTGGGCCGCATATAGTCTCCGCATTTTCCGCAGTAAAGCAAGCCAGACAGAAGCGCAACATTGCTACGGGGCTTCCGGTAGCTTTTGGCTTTGTTCAGATTCAAAGTGTTCTGCACCCGGACCCAGACTGCTCCCGGTATCACTCCCGGATGTTTACCAACCGATACGATCCATTCCTCCATTGGCTTTATCTGCGTAGCCTTGCCGGGGCGTTGAAGTGTACGGTTGTACGCCATGATACCGTGCTTACCATCAAAAGCGTCCTTGTCTGAAAACAGCTCAACGCCATTTTCTGTAAAATAATTGTATGCGTCCTCGTCAGCGATCATATAAACCGGATTTGTCAAGATACCCCGGATCGCAAAACGAGTAAACGATTTGCCCCTTTTTGTCTGGTAGTTGCCTTGCAGTAGAAATGTGTCCGTCTTGGTAAGCGATCCCGTTTCCAAAAATTTGTCGTAGATCAATTTTACAAGCTGGATTTCATCCGGGACGATGCGTAACTTACAAGATTTCCGGGTTTTTCCGTCTACGGTCACACGGGAAACCTTTTCAGAGGCATAGCCTGTCGGGGTGGTGCCCCCCAACCAGCGACCAGTCTTGGACAATTCGTGCATATTATCACGGATACGCTCTGCAATTGTTTCCCGTTCCAACTGAGAAAAGACGGAGGCAATATACATCATGGCTCTGCCCATAGGGGAAGATGTGTCAAATTGCTCTTTAATAGAGATAAAAGAAATTTCACGGTGGCTTAGATCATCAATCAGCTTTGCAAAGTCACCGATATTACGGCTGATACGATCAAGACGATATACAACGATTGCGGTAAATTGTGTACGGTAGGATTCTTCCATCATGCGTTTAAACTGGGGTCGTTCAAGCGTTCCGCCAGAAAAGCCCTCATCTTCATAAACAAGAGCAGCTTTAGCTTCTGCTTCGCCATAGTGAGTAGCAATGTACTGACGGCAGAGTTCAATTTGATTTTCTATGCTTTCGCCCTTTCCCGTAAAGCGCGACTTTCTGGAATAGATGACAAACCGTTTTTCTTCTGTTGCTGCCATTGAAAGCGCCTCCGTTCTTAATGTTATATCTTTATTGGTATTATAACATAAAGTCCGCATAGAGGAAAGCATGACAAGTGAAATTCTTATATTTTTCTTTCGCCTAAAACGCTAATACACAGACCATGGATTAGCGTTTCTGTATAACTCATTCGATACCCCCTATACTAATGATTAGCGTTATAGATAAGGGGTTAGGGTGAGATGATCGATAAACGAATAGGAAAGAGGATCAAAGAGCAGCGAGAGCGGCTTGGCCTCACACAAGATAAATTTGCAGAAAGACTTGGTGTTGCCACCAATTATATTTCCACGATTGAGCGTGGCGCATCCTTTCCCCGTTGCGAGAAACTAATTGCAATCATAAATGGATTGGAAACAACTGCGGATGCCATCTTCTGCGATGTGCTCGAATATTCAACCGAATACCGTACCAATGCCCTATATGAAGAACTGCAAGAACTACCTGTTACAGAACAAAAGCGCATTTTGGATATGGTTGCGTTGATGGTGAAGCAGGCAAAAGGTGAACTGTGATCGCTGCCTCCTGTGGATCGCAAAATCCACAGGAGTATATTTTTACCTCATAATATGACAAAATTCGCGCTTAATCGGTGATACTATGTATTAGCGATATATATAAAATCGCTAATACATAGAAAGGGCGTAAAAAAATGATAAACGAGTGGGATCATAACAAAATTATAAAAGTAGACACTGCAAAAGCAGAGGAATTACTTATTCGGGAAAAAATACGCAATCTCTTGAACTTGCCCGCACACAAGGATTTTTCAATCATTCAATGGCAGAGTCCCCAAAGTGAAAAGCCACAGGATGCCACCTATGTGATCATCAAAGAACCGGCAGGGCTTGGGCTTGGATTTGTCTGTACGGATGCAGCATATGAAAATGGGCGATTTTGGTATGTTTCGCCAGACTTCAAGCCTATACCGGAAAAGAATGTATTATTGTGGGCGTATGCACCCTTTGATGACCGATTGAATATGCTCGGACAAATTCTTCCAGAGTACAAAGCACCGCACATCGAAGAATGAAATCTGGTGGGTTTTACTGTTCCTTTTCGGGGCGATTTTCGCCTTTTTTAGCGGCTGTGCGCCGTTTTGGTTGCTATGAGAATATCGCACCCTATCTCTTCCCATTTTCAATGAACTGTGGCGTTTGGGGGCGGGTTAAAGCCACTTGGCAAAAAAGTAAGCACCCCCATGTGGGAGTGCTTACCCGCCGACTTGCGGCAATCCAGCGGCATAATGCCACCTTACTGATTGTTGCGTCGGTTATTCGTTGCTGTCATCGGCGCTGGAATTGCGGAAATCCTCCTGCACACCTTCCGAGAGGTCAAAGCACATGGTTTTGGCATCCGCTACCCAGAAACCACGGACACGGTATCTCTTGTCCGTGTCCCAAGTGTCACGCATACACTCACGAATCGGCTCGGTCAAGCACTTGCTGTTGATACTGACCGTACCCTTCTGCTCCCCTCTGGGCTTGGAGAACTTGAAACCGCGCGGCTCGTTGCTCTTGCACATACGGATGGCAAAAACCTTGTTTTTCACATCGATCTGGCACAGAATATAGGCAGGGTAGTTCAAATCCTCAACAACCCGTTTGGTAAAGGTCACGCCATTCTGGTTGACAAAAATATCAGGGTAGGCGTTCACGCTGGAATCAATAACCTCAAAATTCAGGGCAGAAAAATCAATAGCCATAATCAATAATCACCTTTCGTTGTTTTTTCTTCATCAATTATTTTTAGAAACTCCCGGCGCTCTGTGGCTGTCCAGCGGGAATCCAAAACATACGCATCGGGTAGATACCCGCTTTTTGCCCGTTTTGCTACCACATGGTTTTTTATGTGCCGCAGTGCGCCATTGACACTTACATATTGGCGAGTTTTCAAAATTTGCTGCACTCGCTCCCAATCAGAGCGTGAAATGATGGCTTTGTGATGATTTTCCTTGAAAAACTTATTCAACTTTTGATTTTTCCGCTTTTTATGCGTAATCGAATCAATCGTATAGGTTTTCTGCATGAGAACATCACCACAATATTTCTCATTACTCAAAATGCCCTTAATGGTTGCGGGGAGCCATTTGTCCTTGCCGGTGGGCGTTTCTACCCCCTGCTCGGTCAAAGACTTCGCAATATCGGCGGGACTTGCACCCTCCAAACAGCTTTCGTAGATATATTCCACTATTTTGGCCTCCGTAGGTTCAATCACAAGCCGTCCAAAATGATCCCGGTAATAACCAAGAGTGTTGTGGACAGAAAAGCGATAAATTCCTTCTGCCATCCGCCAGCGGATGCCCGCAGAAATTGCTTCACCCTTTTGCCGTGACTCCATCTCGGCCAAGGCCGAAAGCAAAGTTATCAGCAATTTGGTCATTCCACCGCCGTTTGAAGTAAGCCCCTCGGATTCAAATTCCACTGTCACAGGGGGATTTAGTTCAGCCAAGCGCCGCAAATTTGCCTCTACATCCACGATATTTCTGCCAAAACGACTAATGCTCTTTGTAATAATTAGATCAATCTCGCCGTTTTCAGCAGCAGTCATCATTCGCTGAAATCCCTTCCGATTGTGGGTAGAAGTACCACTTATGCCCTCATCTTGGAATATCTCAACCAGTTCCCAGTCAGGATTACCCTCGATCTTCTGCTTGAAATGAAGCACCTGCATCTCAAAGCTGCCCACCTGCTCTTCCTCCTGTGTGCTGACACGGCAATACGCAGCCACACGGAGTTTCGGACGCTCTGCTGCGGGTGTTTCAGATTGTGGCGGCGGGATGACTACAACCCCGCCGCTGCTTTTATTTTGGGCAATTTCTTCATGTAACCGTTGCTTTTCCAGTTGACGGCGCTCGGCTCGGTTGCCTCTTTTTCGGGCTGCCGCAATCACTTGAGGATTAAGTTTTTTCGCCATGCGCTGCCTCCTGTGTGGGAATCTGAACTTTTCGATCACACGCCATCTGCACACCCCCTTTTCCTACGAATTGGATTTTCATAGGTACCACCGTCCTTTGCGTAAAAATTATGACATCCCGAACCGCAATGCGCTTGGGGCTTGTCACCGAGGTAAAAAGAAAAGCAGCAGATTTGCTCTGCTGCTTTCTCCATATCAAGATGCCCGCCCAAACGGGCAACAGCGTATATTTCTTAAAGCATCTCTAAAATTTCCAGAAAACGAATTATTCGGTTAGCTTCTGATACATTTTCATCAGTGCGGCAACACAAGCACTTTCGGTCATATCCCGGATGGAAAAGCCATATGCCTGCATAACGGCCCGGTCATTCTGCTGGTGGGCGGTACGCAGTTCTGGTGGCATGACGGCCTCGTCATAGAGGTCTGCCAAACTGCTGTCCGGGTATAGGGCACGGGCATCCAAAATAGCCTGTGCTGTCTGCTCAATTTTGGCTTTCTGTGTATCTGTTGGGGTAGGCCATGGAAAATTGTTGTAAACCACATCTTTAGAATAGCGATAATCGCTTTTAATCCTACCGCAGACCGCTCTCGTCCAAGCCATATGGACATTTGACATCAAAATACCAAAATTATACAAATCTGCATTGGGTATAATTTGAACAGCATCGTTTACTATAATATCCGGTGATACAAAGCCAAAAGGTATATATCGCCTTGTTTCCGATGAATGACGGGGAATGATTATGTACTCGCTGTTGGGCTGACGAATCTCTTGGAAAAGTGTGGGAGTTTCGGCAGTTTTTCGGGTCGCCTCTTTTGTACTATTTAGTCTAAAGTTACGCACCGCTTCGACTCGCTCCATAATAAAGCGAGAATTTCTGATCTCAGCAGGAGAAGCACCTACAAGCCAAAGGCAATATCGGACCTTATTGTTAATGTATTCAGTCGCTCCGTATATTCGCTTGATATACTTTCCGATTGCGGGTTCTGCTGATATAACGCCTTGGTATTCTTCTGGGGATAAAAACAAGAAACCGCCATCTGTTGGTTTATTCCCATATACCATTTGAGGAACTTCACAAAGAGGGGTGTTCCTGCTTTCAATAAACACGGTAGGCGCATCAATCAGATAGGCGTTGATATTCTCCGCTGCTTGTGCCCTGTCCGAAGAATAAATAATACGAGCGGCATAATTGGGGGCAGAACTAAAACCGACAATGACACAATGCACATGAGCCTTCATGCTGGCCTCGCTATCCCATCGGAAGGTGCGGTGGGCAAAGTCAATGTGGATTCCGAAACGGTCATACAGCGGTTTCCATACTCCGGCAACCTGTTCGCCTTGCGTGATGGAATTGGTCGATACAAAAGCGGTGCGGATATTCGTACCGTTGATGAATTGTGCTGCCTTAAAATACCAGCCAGATACATAGTCGATTTTTCCGGCAGTCTTATAGGGCTTGCCTTTCTCGTCTATATAAATGGATAGAATATCCTCTTTCTGCTCCTTGGATTGCAGAGAATAGCCGATAAACGGCGGATTACCCATAATGTAATTCAACTTATACTTGGGAATAACGCTCTCCCAGTCGAGCTGCAAGGCGTTCCCCTCAATGATATTTGCATAGGATTTCAGCGGGAGAAAATCCAGACTCGTATGAACAATATCTTCGGTTTCTTTCATCATCTGGCTTTCTGCGATCCACAAGGCGGTCTTGGCAACAGTTACGGCAAAATCGTTAATCTCAATGCCGTAAAACTGACCGATAGATACCTTGATAGGGTTGCCTTCTCCCTCGTCACCAAACATAATCTGACCAGCCACTTGACTTTTCGTAGCAGCAATAATCATAGCAAGCACTTGATTTTCCAGCCGCCGCAGGGACAGATATGTTTCTGTCAGGAAGTTTCCAGAGCCGCAAGCAGGATCCGTTGCCGAACCGAAATTGATACAATGTAACGATGAACCGGATACCCCATTAACGATGAACACGCCACCCTATTAACGATAGTGAACCGGTGCATGGAGTGCGCCTGCCAAAAACAGTCCTAAAAAAGTGCAAATGACTCTCTATCATTTGTACTTATCCATCCCCAAATTTCTAAGCGGAGCGGCGGGCAACGACACCGGGAATAACATAGAAAAAGCGCCCGGACAGCATGAAGCTATTCGAGCGCAAAAAATACGGTATTCAGTTACATTGTGACAATTTTCGCACTGGCTGCCAGACGGGGCCTGTTCGGTGGCCGGGCTTTTTTTGACGATAGTGCAAATAT
>ERZ826613.4577-NODE-4577-length-10088-cov-3.098375_pt1 | contig 10088 bp, 8 predicted proteins | sample MGYA00519925_ERZ826613 | MGnify/ENA primary metagenome ERZ826613 (study PRJEB31778, sample SAMEA3449236) | human gut metagenome | biome: human gut; feature: human-associated habitat; material: faeces | place: United Kingdom | collected 2010/2012 ... | reverse complement strand
ACGGACTCGCTGGGTTTTCTCTTTACAGAGGACGAGCAGCTTTACGACCGCTGCATCCTGCTGCACACCACATTCATCCCTTACCGTGAGTTTGAATCCGTCCTCGGCGTTCACGGCATCGACGAGTATATCCGCTACGGCGGCACCATGAGTCTCGGCGGTGTTCACTACAACGAGACCTCCACGTTTGCCAGCAAGGAAAGTACCGACGAATACGTGGACACCGCCATCGCCCGCAACATCCAGCACTCTCTGCGCTGCTATCAGTATGAGGGGCACTTCCGCCATCTGCGGGATTTATACGAGAAGGGCGAGCTGACCAGCGCCATCAACCGGGTGGTGGAGGACATCAACCACCGCTTCACGCTGGAGGTGCTGTCGCAGGATTGGAAGTCCCACGACCTTGGCATTTCCGCCAGCAATCTGCGCCGGGATCGGAAGAACCCGACGGACATCCTCGACCGCATCGACCTTGCGCTTGTCACCGACAGCCTGCGGAAGCTGCTGGAGATCCGCAACAGGGCAGAGCAGACCGTGGCACTAGACGATGTTCACGCGGCGGAGATCAAGGAGTATCTGGACTTGCTGGACTTAACGCGGGAGATCGACGTGCTGCACCTGCCGGATGTCAGCACGAAATCCAGCCGCACGGTGATCGCGCAGCCGGGTCTCCGCTATGCGCAGGCGGACGCGCTGATCCGCAGTCTGCTGCTGGATGAAACATTCAGCGCGCTGTCTCTTGCGGAGCGCACCGCCGTGCAGCAGCGCATCCTGACCGAGATCAAAGGGCGGATGCTGGAGGATATCGTTCTGCTGGAAACCAAGCTGGCAAACCCCAAGAAGCAGGTGTTTGTCCTGCAATTCCCTGTGGGCGAATTTGACATGGTGGTGTTTGACCTGGAGGCGGGCTCCTGCCGGATTTTCGAGATCAAGCACAGCGAAGAAGCTGTCCCGCAGCAGTATCGCCATTTGATCGACAAGCAAAAATGCGCCCAGACCGAGCACCGCTACGGCCCGATCACCGGGAAGTTTGTCCTCTATCGCGGGGGAAGCCAAGAGATAGACGGTATTCAGTATCAGAACGTGGAAGAATATCTGCGAAGCCTTGCATAACAAAACCGCCGTCCCGATTTTTCGTTCGGGGCGGCGGTTTTTATGATGCAGCTTGTCATATGACAAGCTGTGACGCAAAACAAACTTGACGTATGACAAGTAATGAAGCGCAAAAATCGTGCGGCGCGACTGTACGAATGCAGTCGATGACGAAAACAATAATGTTCTAAATAAAACGCATCGCTCATTCCATCAATCATTTTCTCGATTCACATGAGTGATGCCCTCCGAACTGGCACGATCAGCGCGCGAAAACCTCTGTCTATCCGCAGAAATTTTCAGATTCTTCCCTTGGGTAGCTTTTCAAATGGATTCCAATTCGATATATATATCTACCAACCTAACGAATAACGCAAGGTGCCGCCATGAAACCGAAAGATACGCCGAAACAATATGTCATCTATTCCCGCAAGTCCAAATTCACCGGCAAGGGCGAGAGCATCGAGAACCAGATCGAGCTGTGCCGCCAGTACATCGCCATGCACTTTGGCGAGGATGCGTCGGAAAACGTGCTGGTCTACGAGGATGAGGGCTTTTCCGGCGGCAATCTGGCGCGCCCGCAGTTCAAGAAAATGATGAAGGACTCCCAGAAAATCGCCTTTGCCGCCATCGTGGTCTACCGCCTCGACCGCATCAGCCGCAACATCGGCGACTTTGCCAAGCTCATCGAGGACTTGGGCGACCGGCACATTGACTTCATCTCCATCCGCGAGCAGTTCGACACGTCCTCCCCCATGGGCCGGGCGATGATGTATATTGCGTCGGTGTTCTCTCAGCTGGAGCGGGAGACCATCGCCGAGCGCATCCGTGACAACATGCACGAGCTGTCCAAGACCGGACGCTGGCTGGGCGGCACAACGCCCACGGGCTACGCCTCGGAAAGCCTGTCCAGCGTGACGGTGGACGGCAAGGTGAAGAAAGCCTGCAAGCTCAAACCCATCCCGGAGGAAATCCAGCTGGTCAAGACGATCTTCGAGGTGTTCATGGAGACCGGCTCTCTCAACAAGACCGACCAGTATCTTTGGGAGCATCGCTGCGTCACGAAGCGCGGCAAGCAGTTCACCCGCTTTGCCATCCGGGGCATTCTCACGAACCCGGTTTACATGATTGCCGACGAGACGGCGTATCAGTATCTGAAAGAAAACAATGTTGACCTGTTTGCCAAACGCTCGGAGTTCGATGGCGAGCACGGCATCATGGCCTATAACCGCACCCTCCAGCGCCCCGGCAAGGCAAACCAGATCCGTCCCATGGAGGAATGGATCATGGCGGTGGGCAAGCATCCCGGCATCATCGCGGGCAGCGATTGGGTGCGGGTGCAGGCCATGCTGGATGTCAACAAATCCAAGAGCTACCGCAGACCCCGCAGCAACGTGGCGCTGCTGTCCGGGCTGCTGCGCTGCGGCGAATGCGGCGACTATATGCGCCCGAAGCTGACCAACCGCAAGAATGCGGACGACGAGCTGATCTACACCTACATGTGCTCCACCAAGGAGCGCAGCCACGGTACGGTCTGCTCTATGAAAAACTGCAACGGCAACACGCTGGACGCCAAGATCATCGAGGAGATCCGCAAGCTGTCCGCCGACAAGGAGACCCTTACCCGGCTGCTGGCGCAGACCAAGAAGGTTATCAGCGGCAGCAAGGAGGGCTACGATGCAGAGCTTGCGCTGCTCCGGGAGAAACACGCCGAGACGGAAGAACGCCTCAAGCGGCTGGTGGAGTCCCTGTCCGTTGCCAGCGACACCTCCGCGAAGTACGTCATGGAGCAGATCGACGCGCTCCATCAGGAGAGCGAGACACAGCAGCTGCGCCTTGCCGAGCTGGAAGCCCTCACCGAACAGAGCCGGATGCTGCATCAGGAGTTCGCCTTCCATCAGGAAATGATCGAGTCGTTCGCCAGCGCGGTGGATTCTGCCACGCTGGAGGAAAAACGCCGCCTGCTGCGCACCATCGTCAAAAAGGTGGTCTGGGACGGCAAAAATGCCTATGTTTACCTCTTTGCGGAGGATGGAGAGGCGGATTTGCCGCCCGTAGAACAACCTATGTATCCGTTGGGAGAGGATAGCGAATGGAAAATGAACGTAATATTTAACGGTATGCGGGCGGTCGCCGGCCCGTCCCTGCGATTCCACGATTGCCGATGTTTGAGAGAACGCCATTCCGACCTGATAAATACACCGATTTTCCCCTCACCTGCATTCTCCATTCTCCATTTTCCATTCTCAATTATTCAACTTTCCCTTTATCATCCCCGCAGAATATGGTACACTAAAAATGTATCAACCCATTTCCAAAGGAGAGGTGCATACCATGAATTACGCTTATACCTATACATACACACCGCTTTTCTCAATGATTTTGCCGATTCTGGCACTTTTACTGATTCTTGCGGGCGGCATCGCGCTGTACACGCTGTTTGTCCGCAAGCCGAATCACTACCACGGCGCGGCAGCCAAGCTGCATGATTTTCTCAATTTCCGGCACGCATACACCGAGGGTCTGCTAAAAATCCTGTACTGCATGACGGTCGCTGCGCTGGCTGTTTACAGCGTTATTCTGCTGTTTTTCCACTTTTTCTGGGCGATCCTGCTGTTTATCGTCGGAAATATTGCTGCACGGCTCGGCTATGAATTTATTATGATGCTGTTCAGCATGCACCGCACCCTGCGCAGCATTGACCGCAAAATGCCCGAGCCGCAGCCGTTCGAGCAGCCGGCTCCCGCACCGCAGCCCGAGCCGCAGAATACACCGAAAAATCCGCTCCCGCCCGATCAGCCGTAACACAAGCCGCTGTTTCCGCTTGAAATTTGTTCAACGCAGATTGCAAAAACACGCAAGTCATGATAAAATAGATATACTATTACAGAATTTCGCGGCAGGACCAACCCATGTGCTGCCCTACAGAAAAGAGTATCTTAAAAAAGGAGGTCCGTGCATTGAAAATTCAGGAAAGCGCGGAAAACTACCTGGAAGCCATCCTGGTTCTGACGCAGAAAAATGGACAGGTGCGCTCGATCGACGTTGCGCACTACACCGGCTTTTCCAAGCCGAGCATCAGCCGTGCCGTTGGCCTGCTGCGCGATAACGGTTACGTTTCCATCGACCAGAACGGTCTGCTGGGACTGACCGAATCCGGCATGCAGATTGCCACCAGCATTTACGAGCGCCACACCGTGCTCACCGCGTTCCTCACCGCTCTCGGCGTGGACGCTGAGACCGCCGCTGAGGATGCGTGCCGCATCGAGCATGTGCTGAGCGAGGAAACCTTCGACAAGCTCAAGCAGCATGCGAAGGCGTATATCGACGCACAGGGTAAATAAGACCCGTTGAAAATCCTGCCTGAAAAGGCAGGATTTTTTATATCAAATTTTATCGAACAAATTTTCGATAAAATCATTGCATTCAAATCGGCACCCTGTTATAATGGGTGTATCGAATCCGAATACACCGCCGCTCTGCGGCTTGCATATTTGTAACTTTTTCAGGAGGAAATGCTATCATGGCTACCAAAAAGCAGTTGGAACCGGTCGCTCCTGCGGCTGATAAGAAGAAAGCACTTGCCGCTGCGCTCGGTCAGATCGAAAAGCAGTTCGGCAAAGGCTCGGTTATGCGTCTGGGCGAAAACACCGGCATGAACATCGAACACATCCCGACCGGCTCGATCGGTCTGGCTCGGCATCGGCGGTCTGCCGCGCGGCCGAATCATTGAGATCTACGGACCGGAATCCTCCGGTAAGACCACGGTTGCGCTGCACAGCGTTGCAGAGGCTCAGAAGCTGGGCGGCACGGCTGCGTTTATCGACGCCGAGCACGCGCTCGACCCGGTTTACGCCAAGGCACTCGGCGTTGACATTGACAGCCTGCTGGTCTCCCAGCCGGACACCGGTGAGCAGGGCCTGGACATTGCGGAAGCGCTTGTGCGCTCGGGCGCGATCGATATCGTGGTTATCGACTCGGTTGCCGCGCTGACGCCGCGCGCCGAAATCGAAGGCGAAATGGGCGATTCCTTTGTCGGTCTGCATGCCCGCATGATGAGTCAGGCGATGCGAAAGCTGGCCGGCTCGATCGCCAAGAGCCAGTGCGTAGCCATCTTTATCAACCAGCTGCGTGAGAAGGTCGGCGTCATTTACGGCAATCCGGAGGTCACCACCGGCGGCCGTGCGCTCAAGTTCTATGCGTCTGTCCGCATGGAGGTTCGCCGCGTGGAGCATCTGAAAAACGGCACCGAGCTGATCGGCAGCCACACCCGCGTAAAGGTTGTAAAAAACAAGGTCGCTCCCCCGTTCAAGCAGGCTGAGTTCGATATTATGTACGGCGAAGGCATTTCCCGCACGAGCGAGCTGGTCGATCTCGGCGTGGAATTCGGCATCCTCAACAAATCCGGCGCGTGGTTCTCCATGGGCGATACCCGTCTGGGTCAGGGCCGTGATGCTGCCAAGCAGTATTTCAAGGATCATCCGGACATCGCGGATGACGTACAGAAGCAGATCATGGAAAAGGTTGCCGAGGAGCGCAGCAAGCTGGCGCAGAGCCATGCGGCACGTCCTTCCGCTGCTGTGCCGACCGAGAAGGCCGAAAAACCTGCGGATAAGGCACCGCGTCCGTCGTCCTCCAAGGCGGTCTCCATCGACGCGGACGATTTTGACGACCTCGACGAAGAATAATGAGCGAGGATAAATACCGCGCAGCCCTCGATATGGCGGCAAAACAGCTGTCTTATCGGGCGCTGAGTGCGAAAATGCTGCGCGACAAGCTGCTTGCCAAGGGGCACGATGAGGAAGCCGCCGATTACGCGCTTGCGTGGCTGACCGAACGCAGTCTGCTGAACGATATGCTGTTCGCGGAAAGCGTTGTGCGCGGCTACACGCGCAAGGGCTACGGCGCGGCACGCATCCGACAGGAGCTGACCCGCCGCGGCATAGACCGCGACACCGCAGAAGCGGCTATGCAGACCTTCTCCCCGGATGAGGCGCAAATGCTGGCTCTGCTCGAAAAACGCCTGCGCGGTGACGTTTCCGACCGCAAAGAGGTCGAAAAAGCCGTTGCGGCACTCCAGCGTCGCGGTTTTGCGTGGAATGATATCAAGCGCGCACTCGAAACCTACGGCAGTTCGCTGCCGGAGGAAGAATAACAAACATCCCGCTTTTTTTGCAAGGAAAGCGGGATGTTTGATTTTATCGCGGTAAATCGCTTGCATGAATCCCGCGGTTGGAGTATCATAATAAGAGGAGAAAACTCTACCGGAAAGGAAGTATTTCCATGGAAACCAATAAAATTCCCGCCCGCGCAGATGTGCCCGAAAAGGACAAATGGGCGATTCAGGATCTGTTTGCGACCGACGATGACTGGCGTGCCGCGTTAGCGAAGGCCAAGGAGTTCATTCCGCGCATCACCGCATTCCGCGGCAGACTGGCCGAAAGCGGTGCTGTTCTGCTGTCTTTTTTCCGTCTGGATGATGAAATCAGCCTTGCATTTGACGCGCTCGTACACTATGCACAGCGCCGCAGCGATGAGGACACCCGCGTCGCCGCGTATCAGGAAATGGTCAGCCAGGTGACGCGCTTCGCGGTCGAAATTCAGTCTGCCGCCGCGTTTGAGACCCCTGAGCTGCTCGCCATCAGCGATGAGGACATGAACCGTCTGTACGCCGAAGCACCCGAGCTGGAGCTGTACCGCCTGAATATCGACCGCATCCGCCGACGCCGAGAGCATGTGCTGTCTGACAAGGAGGAGGCAATCCTCGCCGCTGCAGGCGAAATGGCCGCCAGCCCGGATGACATTTACTCCATGCTCAACGACGCCGACCTCAAATTCCCGGACGCGGTGGACAAGGACGGCAATAAGCACCCCGTCACGCACGGCACGTTCATCCCGCTCATGCAGTCCTACGACCGCGTGCTCCGCAAGTCCGCGTTCGATTCGCTGTACTCGGTGTACGGCCAGTTCCGCAACACCTCGGCGGCAACGCTGTCCGCGCAGCTCAAGCAGCTGCTGTTTTTCGCAAACGTGAGAAAATATCCCTCGACGCTGGATGCCGCGCTCGACGGCAACGAGGTGCCGACCGAGATTTACCGCAACCTGATCGATGCGGTGCACCGCTCGTTTGCGCCCATGTACCGCTATGTTGCGCTGAGAAAGAAGCTGCTCGGCGTGGACGAACTGCACATGTACGACCTGTATGTGCCGGTCGTGGACGGCGTGGAAATGAAATTCACATTCGAGGAGGCCAAGGAGATCGCACTGAAGGCGCTCGCGCCGCTCGGCGAGGACTACCTGAATCTGCTCCGCGAAGGCTTTGCAAACGGCTGGATCGACGTGTACGAGAACGAGGGCAAGCGCTCGGGCGCGTACTCGGCAGGTGCGCGCGTACACCCGTATGTGCTGCTCAACTTCAAGGGCACGCTCGACGACGTATTCACGCTTGTGCATGAGATGGGCCACTCTATCCACTCGTACCTGTCCAACAAGACCCAACCGACCGCGTATCAGGATTACGTTATCTTTGTTGCTGAGGTTGCATCCACCTGCAACGAAGCGCTGCTGATGGAGTACCTGCTATCCGTCACGACCGATAAGAAGGAGCGCGCGTACCTCATCAACCACTTCCTCGAGCAGTTCCGCGGCACGCTGTACCGTCAGACCATGTTCGCTGAGTTCGAGCTTGCCGCCAACGAAATGACCCAGCGCGGCGAGGGCACGACCGCCGAAGCGCTCTGCGCGATGTACAAAAAGCTGAACGAGCAGTATTTCGGACCGGAAATGAACGTAGACGAGGAAATTTCGCTTGAATGGGCGCGTATTCCGCACTTCTACTACGATTACTACGTTTACCAGTACGCAACCGGCTACGCCGCTGCCATTGCACTCTCGCGCCGCATTCTGCGGGAGGGTGAACCGGCGGTGAAGGATTACCTCGGCTTCCTGTCCGGCGGCTGCTCTGCCGACCCGATCACGCTGCTGCGCGGCGCAGGTGTGGATATGGCAAGTCCGAAGCCGATTGAGGACGCAACAAAGCTGTTTGATGAAATGATCTCGGAGATGGAAAAGATTCTGAATTGAGCATTAAGAATGAAAAATGGAGAATGACGTTTCTTTTTGCATTTTTCATTGTCTGCAACACTCGATTAGAGCAAAGAAAAGGCACAGCCGATTGAAATGATCCCAAAAAGTTAGACAAAAATTCAACGTAAAAATTGTTCAAGCAGCCGAAAGGGCTTGCTGTCTGTGAATTGCAGGCGGCAGGCCCTTTGGTTTTGCCTTGATCCTGCGATTGTTGTAGTAGTCCAAGCTCTACCTTGACAAAGGCAGAGCCGTGAGCGTATAATAAACATAGAAATGGTGGACACTGTTCCACGATCAATCACCTTTTAGATCATCATTAAGTCGATGACCGTTCGGGTCCCATCCGAGCGGTCATCGCGCATTTATAAGGGAAATGTGCAGTACGATGACCACACAAATAAAAAGACGAAATGCTTTTTCCTTCATAACGCATTCACCTTCTCCCGCCCACAAACTGTAGGAGAAGAAGGGATTGACCGCTGTAAGCAAACCAAGTAATCTGCCTCAAGAACAGTGGCCGCTTATGGATAGCAAATAAATGCGTATATGTTTATATGCTTTCAATCGTTTGGTGTACATACCATCAAAATTGGGAATATGTATATCAATATAATCATATCCCTCATCAAAAACCCCGGTCTGCAAACAAGTGCAGACCGGGGTTTTAACAGATGAAGTATTGCCGTAAAGACGGCGAACTGTAAAATTACTGGCTGATGGTCTGACGCAGTGCGTCGATCGAGGTGTTGACACCGGCATCAACGGTCATGGTCAGGTCCTCCATCTCGAGCGAAACGTCGCCGTCGTAGCCCATCATGTGGCATACAGAGAAGAATTCCTTCCACCACTGCAGGTCCTTGCCGCAGCCGACTGCAACATAGTTCCATACGCGGTCAGCGGACTCGGTAACAGGACGAGGCTCGAGCAGACCGTCGGTGTCAGCCAGACCACGCTCGATACGGGCATCCTTGCCGTGAACGTGGAAAATGCAGCCCTTGAGCGCACGGGCAGCCGCGATCGGGTCAGCACCCAGGATCATCATGTGGGACGGGTCGAAGTTGATGCCGAGCATCGGGTCGGTAGCCTCACGCAGCTTGAGCAGGGTCGAAGCAGACCAAACCATGGTGCCCGGGAACTCCTCGATAGCGATGTGCTCGATGCCGCACTTCTTGCAGTGTGCAATGAACTCGTTCCAGAACTCGATCGTTACCTTCCACTGGTACTCATACGCCGGAGCCATAAAGTCCGGCCAGGAAACGGTAGAGGTGATCCAGTTCGGGGTGGTGTCGGTCTCGTTGCCGGCCGGCAGACCTGCCATGGCAACGATCTTCTTAACGCCCAGCAGACCTGCCAGAGTAGCGCAGTCGTACATGGACTTCTTGTATTCCTCGCCGGTCTTGCTCGGCCAGAGCGGGTTGCAGGACGTGTTCAGAGCGGAGATGCGCATGCCGCGCTTCTCGAGCTCGCCCATGAATTCCTTGCGCTTGCCTTCGTCCGCGAGCAGCTCCGCGGTGTTGCAGTGCTTGCGGGCACCCCAGCCGCCTGCGGTCATCTCAACCGCGTCGATACCGAGGGACTTTACCTTATCGAGCATATCCGTGTAGGACAGATCAGCAAAAACATCAGTGCAAATTGCGAGTTTCATATAAAAAACCTCACTTTTCTTCTTTTTTGTTGTAGTAGAAATCGTTGGAGCGATTTTTAGAGAGAGAATTCTTTCAAGTATATTATCAGGAGGGAATTTTAGCGTTATAAGCGTTTAAGAGTTTACCGCTGCCCGCCTTACGGAAGGCAGCGGCACAGAGAAAAGAAATGAGAGAGTGTCTTAGTTTAGATGGAAATCGGGAGACTTACTTGAAATCTACCCATACGCCGCCCTTGTCAGCGGACTCTACGCACTTGGTTACCCA
>ERZ826613.4572-NODE-4572-length-10098-cov-3.172757_pt1 | contig 10098 bp, 9 predicted proteins | sample MGYA00519925_ERZ826613 | MGnify/ENA primary metagenome ERZ826613 (study PRJEB31778, sample SAMEA3449236) | human gut metagenome | biome: human gut; feature: human-associated habitat; material: faeces | place: United Kingdom | collected 2010/2012 ... | reverse complement strand
GGCCGGTTCGCTGGAAGAGGCGCTGGCCCTTTTCCCGGCGCAGGAGGAGGTGTTCGTCACCGGCGGCGGACAGATATACGAACAGGCGCTTCCGCTGGCCGACCGCATCTTCCTGACGACCGTCATGCGGGATTACGAAGGCGATACCCGGTTCCCCGCGTGGGACCGCACCGGGTGGCGCGAGGTTCTCCGTGAGTACCATGCTTCGGGCAGGGATTTCCCCTATCCCTTCGAATATACCGACTGGGTGCGGGAGAGGTGAACTGCTGCGCCTGTAGACCTTTGGAGATTGAGAACATAATATTATAACGGCCCGGACGGAATCATTCCGTCCGGGCCGTTTATGGGTATTTGTACTTATTTTCAAATAGGTTTTATCGCTGTTTAATAAATGTCGTTGCGGAAGTATTTTTGCTACCGGATATTTTATGCCCCGGTGTGTGCGGGGCGGCGGAAACTTCAGCGGAATTATGGGAAAATACTACGATATGCTCATGGAGGATGTGGGTATGCGCGAGGGTATGAAAGCGTGTATGAACTGCGGGGTATGTACTGCGGTGTGTCCTTCGGCGGAGTTCTACAATTACGACCCGAGGCAGATAGTCAGTACCGTGCAGACGCAGGACGACGAGGCCATCGAGGCCCTTCTGCGCAGCGAGACCATCTGGTACTGCGGCGAGTGCATGTCGTGCCGGCCGCGCTGTCCGCGCGGCAATACGCCCGGCTACGTGGTACAGGCGCTGCGCACGCTCTCCCAGAAGCTCGGTTTTTTCACCGAGTCGGAGAAGGGACGGCAGCAGTTCGCGCTGAAACGGCTCATCGGCGAGAATATTCTCAATACCGGTTACTGTATCACGCCGCGTCTGGTGAATCCCGACCTGCACCAGGAGCAGGGACCTGTATGGCGTTGGGTCTACGACAACGACAGGGAGGTGTTCGAGCGTTTCAACCCCACCTACATGCAGGAGGGGCCGGGTGCCATGCGGCGTATCGACGACCGGTCGCTGGAGGAGCTGCACCGCATTTTCGAAGTAACGGGCGGCATGGAGTTCTTCGACAATATCGAGCGGTGCTCCGAAAAGAAGGCGCGGGAACTCGGCTTCGACGGCGCCGACGAGGAGTACCTGATGTATACCTATACGACCAATAACAACTGCCACCACTGACGGGCGGCGCGATACGGAATCACAGATATGAAAAGGAACAGTTGGCAGGAGTACCAGAAGGATGTGGCGGACGATAACTACTATTATCTGCGCAGCTGCATCCGGCAGAATTTCTTTCCCGGCTCCGAAAAGGCCTTCATCAGGATACTACGCCAGGAGTTGGGGCGCGACATATACGACGACCCGGCGCATACCTCCTGTACAGGCATCGGCTACCATTCGGACGTGGTGCCGCACGAGACCATCATGACGGTCGTGGCGCGGCAGTTCGCGCTGGCTGCCGAAGCGGGTTACGAGAACCTCGCCGTATCGTGCATCACCTCTTTCGGCGTCTATACCGAGACGCTGGAGACGTGGCGCGAGTTTCCCGAGGTGGAGGAGCGGGTGAGGGAGAACCTCTACAAGGCCACCGGGCGCGAACTGCGTAAGCCGAAGAACGTGTCGCACGCTTCGGACATCATCTTCCATCACCGCGAGGCCATCCGGCAGCGGGCCAAATATCCGCTCGTGAACCGGCGGACGGGCGAACCCCTCCGCGGGGTGGAACATATCGGATGCCATTACGCCAAAATATTCCCGAAGGAGGGCATCGGCGGGGTGGAGTTTCCCTATGTGCTGGCCGGTATGATAGAGTCGTGGGGCGGACAGGTCGTGGACTATCCGGAGCGGCGCCACTGCTGCGGTTTCGGTTTCCGTAACTATATCGTGCAGGCCAACCGCGGTTTCTCGATAGCCAACTCGCAGAAGAAGTTCGAGTCCATGGCTCCCTACAAGCCCGATTTTATCGTGACCAACTGTCCCGGCTGTCCGATGTTCCTCGACCGGTGGCAGTATACGATAGCCGAGATAGAGGGGACGACTTATGGCGAGGACGGCAAGGGGATTCCCGTGCTGACCTACGAGGAGCTGGCGGGGCTCGTGCTGGGGTACGACCCGTGGGAGCTGGGGCTGCAGATGCACCAGGTGGACGTGGAACCGTTGCTCAACAAGATGGGTATCGAGTACGATCCGGCCGCGAAATATCTGATGCCCAACGGTAAATATATCGGCAGGCCGGAGCCTGCCATGGTAAATCTGGGGGCGGAGTGACCGTCTCCGGCAGTCGATTGAAACGGTAAAACGAAGAATACCTTTATATATGGGAAAAGAGGTCATCATCGTCGGCGGGGGAGTTGCCGGCATGCAGGCCGCCCTGTCGCTCAGGGAGCGCGGGGCGGAGCCCGTGATAATCGAGAAGGAGGAGCGGTTGGGAGGCAAGCTGACCGGCTGGCACCGGCTCTTCCCTACGTTCACCCCTGCGGAAGATGTGCTCGGACCGCTGCTCCGCCGTGTGGAGGAGGCGGGTATCCGGGTGATGACGGGAACGGAAGTCGAGGAGCTCGTACCCGGCGGTGTCGCGGTGGGCGGCGGCCGTCGCATTACGGGAGATGCGACGGTGATTTGTTCCGGATTCGAACTGTTCGATGCGAGGCTGAAGGAGGAGTACGGCTACGGCATCTACGACAACGTCTTCACCACGGTCGATATCGAGCGTATGCTCAACGAGGGGCGCGTGGCGACGGCACAGGGCCAGGCGCCGCGCCGTATCGCCTTCCTGCATTGCGTGGGTTCGCGCGACGAGAAGGTGGGGGCGCATCACTGCTCTCGGGTGTGCTGCATCACGGGCGTGAAACAGGCCATCGAGATGAAGGAGCTGTTCCCTTCGGCGGAGGTGTACAATTTCTATATGGATATCCGCATGTTCGGGCCGGGCTACGAGGAGCTGTACCGCCGGGCGCAGCTCGAACACAACATCAATTTCATCCGGGGACGCATCTCGGAGGCCAGCCAGACGATAGACGGGCGGGTACAGGTGAAGGCGGAGGATACGCTCGTGGGGCGTCCGCTCAAGATGACCGTGGACATGCTCGTGCTCATCGTGGGGATGAAGGGCGGAGCGCGTAACGGCGCTTATGCCCGCAGCGGGGAACTCCGCGTGGCCGAGAACGGTTTCATGCAGCCGCTCGACCCCTTCTCCGGGAACGTGCTTTCGCAGCGGGCCGATATTTTCTATGCCGGTACGGTCACCGCCCCGAAGAACATCGGCGAGAGCCTGAACGAAGGAGCCGCCGTGGCGGAGCGCGTGGCCGGATACCTTAAATTATAAGAAGGATGCCACAGTTCGGTTTTTCCATATCGCAGCCCAGGGCGGTGAACCTCGACACGAACGACCTCGTGCCGGCGGAGAAAATCCTGCACGACATGCCGGAGCTGCAGACATGCATCGCGTGCGGCTCATGTACCGCGACTTGTACGGCGGGTAATCTGACGTCGTTCAACTTCCGCAAGGTACACACGCTCGTGCGTCGCGGCGAATACCGCGAGGCTTACGAACAGATGGACAAGTGTATGCTCTGCGGCAAATGCCGGCTGGTCTGTCCGCGCGGCATCAATACGCGGGCCGTGGTGATGAAAATCAAACGCGAACTGGGCGATTATTAGCGGGAGGCAGGTATGATGACGTATTACGACCATTTCGTTATTCCGTTCCTCGTGGGGACGGTCTTCATGTTCGCGGTCATCCTGTGGAAGTGGGGCCGGTGGCTGTGGCTGCTGCCCAGCGAAGATAAACGGGCCATCGGCAGGGGGATATTTACGGCGGCGACTTTCCGCGCCCTCTGGGAGGTCATTTGCGAGTCGCTGCTGCACAGGAGGATATTCCGGGTGAATCCGCTGCTCGGCTACATGCACATGAGCCTGGCTTTCGGCTGGTTCCTGCTCATCGCGGTGGGATGGGTGGAGGCTGCTGCGGTACTCGGTGCAGGGACGCCGCTGCATGCCCATGTCTTCTTCCGCTACTTCGGGCCGGAAGGAGAGGCGGGATGGAATCCGTTCGTCTTCGTCATGGACCTGTTGCTGCTGTTGGTTCTTTCCGGCGTCCTGCTCGCGTGGTTCAAGCGGATGCGTTCGCGCGCCATGGGAATGAGGCGGACTACGCGTCATGTGTTCGTAGACCGTGTGGCGCTGACTTCGCTGTGGCTGATATTTCCGCTGAGACTTACGGCGGAGAGTTTTACGGCGGCCATCAAACACAACGGTGGCTTTCTGACCGGTACGCTGGGCGACCTGATAGCCTCCGGAATGGACGCTTCCGCCGTCGCCGACCTTAATGCGGCGGCATGGTGGGCCTACTCCTTCGCGCTGGCCGCTTTCTTCATCGCCATGCCCTTTTCGCGCTACATGCACATCTTCACCGAGGTGCCGCTCATCTTTCTGCGCCGGTACCGGCTCCGCAGCGGCCCGAAGGAGAAGAGTTTCGATAATTTCCAGATACAGGCCTGCTCGCGCTGCGGCATCTGCCTCGATCCGTGCCAGCTCCAGCGGGACCTCGGCATCGACAACGTACAGTCAGTCTATTTCCTGCGCGACAGGCGGTATGGGAAACTGACGGACGAGGTGGCGGACAACTGCCTGATGTGCGGTTTGTGCGAGGCGCGCTGTCCGGTAGGGATAGAGCTCAACATCCTGCGGCTCAACAGCCGGCAGAAGCGGGTGGATTCGCCTGCGCTGATGCGTTACGATTATCTGAAAGGGGTGGACCGCTCGTCGGGTACGGGGAAAGTAGGATATTTCGCCGGTTGTATGACGCTGCTCACTCCGGCGACGCTCCGGGCCATGGAGAAGATATTCGCCGCGGCGGGCGAGGAGGTATGGTGGGCCGACCGCGACGGCGGCACCTGCTGCGGCCGGCCGCTGAAGCTGTCGGGCGAGGTGAACGCAGCCCGGCGGATTATGGAGAAGAACAGGGAACTCTTCAGGAAACACGGGATAACCACCCTCGTGACGTCGTGCCCGATATGCCTGAAGGTGTTCCGCGAAGATTACGGACTGGAGGGTATCGAAGTGCTGCACCATACGGAGTACATGCTGCGCCTTGTGCGGGAGGGCAGACTCGGTGTGGAGATGACGTCGGCCACTTTCACCTACCACGATCCGTGCGAGTTGGGGCGCGGAAGCGGGATTTACGAAGAACCGCGGGAGTTGATACGCATGGCCGGCCGGTTGGCCGAACCGGCGCATAACCATGCCGAAGCGCTCTGCTGCGGGAGCAGCCTGGCCAATACGGTGATAAACGACGGTCAGCAGGCCACGATAGGGCGGTCGATGACGGCCGAACTGGAAGCTACCGGGGCGGATACCATCGTGACGGCATGTCCTCTCTGCAAGAAGGCCATCGTGCGCAGTGCGTCGGTGCGGGTGGCCGATATTTCGCAAATTGTGGCCGAACATCTGCGTCCCGCGACGGAGATTCCGGTCGGAAGCCCTTCTGCGGTCGTGGGCGGCTGTGCCGGAACGGGAGTTGGAACGGCTTCGGGTTTATAGGCTGTTGCCGATTCGATATTCGTGGCCGGTAATGCATGTCCGTGTCTGCGGCGACTGCCCTCCGGGGTATGTCTTGTGACCGGTGGCCGAACCGTTCGGGGCAGTCTGTCAGGCCCGGAGGTGTCGGTGATACCTTGCCTGTAGGGAGACCGGCCCGGCAGATACGGAAATGTGCGGGATATTTCGGGAGTTATTGGGGTGAATGTCATAGTGTTGTGTCGAATGGTGCGGGCTTTGGCACCTGGAAAAGTCATGGTGGATTTGCGGAAACCGTATTTTCTTTTTATCTTTGCACCGTCAAAAAAGGAAAGCCGCCGGAAATAGGGTCCGCGGATTCCCGAATAAGCGATTCAAAGCCGTCGAGGCAGTACGATATATCGCGGGGTGGAGCAGTTGGCAGCTCGTTGGGCTCATAACCCAAAGGTCGGAGGTTCGAGTCCTCCCCCCGCTACTTAACGAGAGAAATCCATAAGGTTTCTCTCGTTTTTTTGTCGGTAAAGGGCGATAATGGAAGACCGTGCGGGAGTGTATTTTGTCGGTGCTGATGGTGGCGGCATTGTCTGATGAAGAGGCGACATGCGGAGCGAATCTCGGCGATGAACCTTGTGTGTCGTGGAGGATGTCGTGCGCGCCGGTCGGTCGGAACTGCGCCGACGGTTGCGGATACGATGTCGTTCCGCTGTCGTCGTCGGTGAGTCTCCGTGTCCTTTGGAAGGATAATGCCCGAAAGATTATCTTTTTCTCCGTTTGGAAATGTTTGTGTTCGTGTCAGATGGGAACGATGGCCGTTTTACGGTGTCTGTCGTTTGCTGTGCGGCAGGAGGTTGCCGTGTATTCGCGGCATGTCACCGGCCGGTGACGCGGACAAGGAGGGGGGAATCGAAGATGGCAGCGGGGGAGATGACCGGTTCGTCGAGGGGCGGCGCGGCGCCGTAGCGTTCGGCGAGTTTCTCCCGGACGGCCGGTGCGGAGAGGTCGAAATCTCCCAGTCGCTGCAGGTTGCCCAGTCGGATGCCCAGCGCCCGGTCGTATATTTTCCAGATGAGTTCGGAACAGTATAGCCGGTCGTCCGACCATCCGAAGGTCAGGTCGTAATCCCTGCCTGCAAACCGTGCGGCTTCCCGGCGCATCGCCGCGATGTTTCGTTCGGTGAGCAGGCTGTCCGCGCCGGCCAGCCTCTTTACGACGTAGTGGCCTCCTTTCCCTCGGGCTATCCACTGTGCGAGCGGCGTGGATTTCACGGGCTGTACGGCTTCGTAAACGAAGTAGTCGCAACCGTCGCGGTAGATGATGCCGCAGTGCGAATATTTCGAGCCGGTGGCCTCCTGGATGGCTCTGCTTTGGCCGGACAAGGAGGTCTGGAAGATGAGGTCGCCGTCACGCAGCACCTTTTCCTGCTGCATCGTTTCGACCTCCCTGCAGGCTCGTTTCTGTGCGTAGCGGGGGTTCTGTCGCAGTACACGGAATCCTGCCGCTGCAAATGCGCAAGGAATACGGCACTCATAATGGCTGCGAAAAGGTATTTTCTGTTCATGCGGTAATCGTTGCTGGATATGATGTTAAAGATAAGCAGTTTTTTGCGGATAATGGCAGGTACGGTGCGAATTTTATGTCGCTCGGGCTCGGAGGCGCGTCGGGACGATTATTTGCGTACATTTGTCATGCAAACAATGCTATATGATGCCGGAAAAGAGACTGTCGCTTGTCATTGCCACCTACAACCGGGGTGCGAAACTCTGTACGACGCTCGATTCGCTCCTGATGCAGACGCTGCCGCAGGAGCAGTGGGAGGTCGTCGTCGTGAACAACAACAGTACGGACGATACCGCCGCGCGGTTCGCCGATTACGTTGCCGCACATCCGCAGCTCGATGCCCGGATGGTGCTCGAAACGGAGCAGGGAGTTTCTGCCGCCCGGAACCGGGGCATTGCCGAGAGCCGGGGCGAATACATCGTGGTCATCGACGACGACGAGCGGGTGGTGCCCGAGTTCCTCGAACGCTATTACAGCCTTTTCGAATCGCATCCGGAGGTGGGAGCGGCCGGTGGACGGATACTGCCGGGATTCGAGTCGGTTCCCCCTCGCTGGATGTCGAAGTACACCGAACGGACGATTGCCGGAACGCTCGACCTCGGTGACCGGATGCGGGAGTTTCCGGAGGGAAAGTTCTTCGGGGGCGGCAACCATGGTTACAGAAGGGCGGTCGTCGGACGTTACGGTGGTTACGATACGTCGCTCGGCCGCACCGGCGGGGTATTGCTCGCCGGTGAGGAGAAAGAGTTTTACGGGCGGCTCCGGGCGGGAGGGGAACGCATCGTTTATCTTCCCGATGCCGTGATATATCATCTCGTGGAGCCGGAGCGGCTCACGCGAGGCTATTTCGTGAAACTGTGCCGGAACATCGGGCGGAGCGAGCGCCGCAGGACACGGACCGCATCGCGTACCGCTTTCGCAGGGAGGCTTGCCGCAGAGGCGGTGAAGTGGGCGGGAGCCTCGGTGCTTGCATTGGGCTTTTTGTTGCAGGGAACGCCGGCCAAAGGGGGTTACCTGCTGATAATGAGGTGGCAGATAACGGCCGGTCTGCTGGGAGCTTAGGCGGTATTTGTTCCTCTCGCATAACTTGCGTACCTTAGCAACCTATGAAACTTTTTTCTTCGTTGCGCAGGGCCGGCTGTATCAGGCTGGTGCTATTCGTGCTTCCGGTCCTTCTGACAGGAGGGGAGGGAGTTGCCGCACCGCCCGGCGGTCCGCTGGCTTTCAGAGGCTTTTCGGGAGGAATGGCGCTGCATACCGGTTGGGTAGGCGGCGGCAATGTTGCGCACCTGGCGCTCGATATTCTGGCGCGGCGTGGAAATACGGCAATAGCCATAGATTTGCATAATGGTAGCACCTCTGACGTTCGGTTGATTTGCTACTATATTATAGCGCTGCCGTCTGCCTGCTGTCAACAAAATTTGCTACTATTTTAATCGGCGTTATTTTTGATACTTATTATCAGCAATCTTCCGGAAAAATTGAAGAAATATTTTCTTTTTATAAAAAGTCACTTGAAAAAGTTTTTACTTCAACGCAAAACTCCCTTGAAAAAGTTTGCTTTTTTTGGTATACTGCAAGCAAACATATAGGGAGGGATACGATGCTGCGCCGGAAAGTCGAACAGACCTTACTTACTTGGAAGAATACCCCCAACCGCAAGCCTTTGATCCTGAAAGGATGCCGCCAATGCGGAAAGACATACTCCGTTCTGGAATTTGCCAAAAAAAACTATGAACACACCGTTTACCTGAATTTTTTTGAAAATCCGCAATTTGTCTCGGTGTTTTCCGGCTCGCTGGAGGTTGACCATATTACCATGCTGTTGTCCGCCCTGATGGGGCGCGCGGCGGTTTTTGAGCCGGGAAAGACCCTTCTTGTGCTGGATGAAATACAGGATTGCCCTGATGCACGGACAGCTTTGAAATTTTTTAAGCTGGATGGCCGCTATGATGTGATTGGCACCGGCAGTCTGTTGGGGGTCAAGGGCTATGGTGAAAAAGAGCCCAAGTCCGTGCCTGTTGGATATGAAACGGTTCTGGATATGACTCCGTTGGATTTTGAAGAATTTCTTTGGGCCAATGGCATTACCGAGCCGGTCATAGAGCTTCTGCGCCAATGTATGCAAAGCGGTTCCCCTGTACCGGATGCCTTGCACCAGCGTATGCGGGAACTGCTTCTGCAATATACAGTTGTGGGCGGTATGCCTGACGCCGTACAGACATTTGTAGATACCAAGCGCATGGATGAGGTCTTGCAAATTCAGCGCGACATCATCCGCTCTTATGAGGATGATATGGTAAAATACGCCGACAAAAAAGACAAAGCCGTGATTCGGGAGTGCTTCCAGTCCATCCCTAAGCAGCTGAGTAAAGAAAACAAAAAGTTCCAGTATTCCGTGGTGAAAAAAGGGGCTACGGCCTCCAAATTTGCTGGCAGTCTGCAATGGATTGAGGATGCAGGAATCATCACCCGGTGTTATAACCTATCTATCACGGAGCTGCCATTAGACGGCAATGCAGACCCAGATGTTTTTAAAGTCTATATGAAAGATACCGGGCTTTTTATCTCGATGCTGGAGGACGGTACACAATTTGACATTTTGCAGGGCAACCTTTTAGGCTATAAAGGTGCTATTTTCGAGGGGCTTATTGCCGATATTTTTTCTAAAATGGGTCGCAAGCTCTACTACTTTCACAAAGACTCCGGTCTGGAGGTTGACTTTATTATCCGCTATAAGGGAGAATGCACCCTTGTGGAAGTCAAGGCTGTCTCCGGCAATACAAAAAGTGCAAAGACCATCCTGCGCCACCCGGAAAAGTACCATGTGTACCGGCTCATCAAGCTGGGTGACTATAATGTGGGGCACACAGAGCAGCTTCTGACTTTGCCGCTGTATATGGCTTTTTTACTGACAGATATGTAAAAGCATCCCTGCCTGCTCAATTACAGGTAGGGACGCTTTTCTACTTTTATCCCCGCGCCCGCATATCCCCAGGCACAAGCCCCAGCGGCTTTGTGTGCAGGAAGATCACTT
>ERZ826613.4569-NODE-4569-length-10103-cov-2.965466_pt1 | contig 10103 bp, 6 predicted proteins | sample MGYA00519925_ERZ826613 | MGnify/ENA primary metagenome ERZ826613 (study PRJEB31778, sample SAMEA3449236) | human gut metagenome | biome: human gut; feature: human-associated habitat; material: faeces | place: United Kingdom | collected 2010/2012 ... | reverse complement strand
GGTCGCCATCATTCTGATACGGTCGCCGGGCTTAACGGAGCCTTCCTTTACCCTGATGTAGGTGATAACGCCCTTGTAGCTGTCGTAGTAGCTGTCGAATATCAGTGCCTGAAGCGGAGCCTCAGTGTCTCCCTTCGGCGCGGGTATGGACTTCACCACTGCCTCCATTACCGCGTGGATGTTGATACCCATTTTCGCGGATATTTCGGGGGCGTCCTCGGCGGGAATGCCTATTACGTTCTCTATCTCCTCCTTGACCTGCTCGGGGTGCGCGGAGGGGAGGTCTATCTTATTGATGACCGGGACCACCTCCAGGTCGTTTTCTACTGCGAGGTAGGTATTCGCAAGGGTCTGCGCCTCAATGCCCTGGGAGGCGTCAACGATGAGCAGAGCGCCCTCGCACGCAACCAGCGAGCGCGAAACCTCGTAGTTGAAGTCCACGTGGCCGGGGGTGTCGATAAGATTAAAAATGTAGTCCTCGCCGTCGTCCGCATGGTATTTCAGGCGGACTGCGCGCGCCTTGATGGTGATACCGCGCTCGCGCTCGATATCCATGTTGTCAAGGAGCTGCTCCTCCATATCGCGGAGCGCGACGGTCTGGGTCTGCTCGAGGATACGGTCAGCAAGGGTGGATTTGCCGTGGTCGATGTGTGCGATTATGCAGAAATTGCGTATCTTGGAAAGATAGCTTGTATCAGCCATGTATTTTGATTCCTTTCAGATGGTTTTTTACTGATCTTCGACGTATTCCGTGTCAAGGTGCCACTCCAGGCGCTCGAGTATGGTCTGGAAGTTGTCTACCGTCTCATAGGGCATTACAAAGCCCTTCCACGCGTCGTTCTTGAGGAGCTGGCGCACGACATAAAGATCGTTCTTGCGGGAGGTCGCGCTCTCGGTGTAGTCGCGAAGTGGCGCGAATACGCCGTACTGCCCCTCGAGCCTGTAAAGTATGAACTCCCCGAACTGATAGACCTTCAGCGCGTTGCCCTCTGCAAGGAGCTTCACCGTGGTGGTCTCCATATCCGGCGCGGATTCGTTCAGCACGAAGTACACCTCGGGGACTTTCAGCAGGTGGGCGTCATTGTGCTCGCCGGCTACGTTGTCGTAATCCGCTTCGTTAAACGTAAACTCCTCGCTGTTGTAAACGTAGAAATATGACGAAGGGTTCTGATAGCATTTTACTATAGTATAGGTGACGTCGCCGTCCCGCTTCGTGAACACCTCGTCATGCGGCGCGTAGAATATTCCGATCACGAATTTTATTCCCCACATGAAAAGCCCGGTGCACACCAGCACTATCAGCATGGGTAGAATTTTCAGGAAAGCCGCCTTCCCCTTTGACATTCCGGTGTACTCGCCGTCATGTTCCGGCTTCGCAGTTTTTTCCGGCTCTGCGGGGGATTCCTGCGCGGTAACTTCCGTTATTTCGGGGAGCTGCTCTTCCCGGGTGATTTTATCTTTATTTTCGCTCATGGTCGTCCTTTCAGCAGTTGCTTACAATATACGAAATTATTATAGCATATTTTCGGACAAATGTTAAGGGGGTAAAGGTGAAAATCTGAAAAAAATGCCGTTCTTACAGCGAGTAAACGGATTTTGCCGCCGATAAAAAAGTTTGGCATGACAAAATGTTGACAAATCGGGAGAAATAATATATAATAGGAAGATATGAGCGGATTTTCACCGCATAGAATTGGAGGAACAAAAGAATGAAACTGAGAAATATCATTTCCGCTGTTGCGGCTGCGGCTGTTGCAGCAAGCGCGGCAAGCCTCTGCGCATTCGCAGACGACCAGCCCGCAGGATACGTTTACTTTATGGCTGAAAAGACCACGCTCGGTCAGGGCTTCGAGGTCGAGCCGGTCAAGGTACCCTACTACGAGGGCGAGACAGGTCTCGACATCGTTGAAAGAGCCGCTGAGATCAAGACCGAGGACGCCGGCTACGGCGCGTTCATCACCGCCTTCGCTGATACCGACAGCAACGATGTCGTGCTCCCCGAGACCATTGCAGAGGTTTGTACAATAGCCTCCGGCAGAACCGAAGAAGGCTGGCTGAGCGCATACGACTACACAGCGGAAAGCGGCTGGACATACTTTGTAAACGACGAGTACGCTCAGGTCGGCATTGCTGACTACACCCCCGCTGACGGCGACGTTGTAGTATTCTCCTTCACCGTTTACGGCTACGGCGCTGACCTCGGCGTTGACAACTCCTCCTGGGGCGGAGCGGCCGCACTCAAGGAGCAGGTAAAGACCGCTGAGCTCGTAAAGCTCTTTGCCGACAACAAGGATCTCCTTAACGGCAGCGACGAGCAGGCATATGCATTCACCGCAGCAGGCGAGGCTCTGGCACAGTACGAATCCACACAGGAGGACGTAGACAACGCAGTTGACAGGCTGGAAAATATCCTTGGCACAGAAACTCTTGTGACCGAGGAAAGCCCCTCAGCTGACGCAGCCGCAGAGTCCGAAGATGCCATAGACGCAGCAGACGACGGCGCTTCCGGCGAAAAGGGCTCACCTTCCACCGGCGTTGAGGGTGTAGCTGTTGCAGTTGCAGTAGTTATCCTTGCAGGCGCTGGCATTGCGATGAGCAAGAAGCAGTAATACATGAAAAAAATAGAAACAGCAGTTTCAACGGTCTGCATTGCAGTTATCATTGCGGTGCAGGCCGCTTTTTCAACTGCATTCGCAGCGGATTCCGGGGACTGGGCGGCTCTCGCGGAAGAGTGCTTCGGGTATTTCTCCGGCTCGGACGGGGAATTCTGGAGCAGCGCCGCCGACAGCAACTCGGACTGGGCGGCTTACTGCTGCGCGCGGCTTCACGGCTCCGAAGGGTCGGAAGCCTACGCCGCCCAGCTTGAAAACCGCATTTCGGAGCTTGCGGAAACAGTCTCCTCCGGCGGATTCGTGAAACCCACTGAGCTGCAGCGCACCGGAATATTCCTTGCGGCGATGGGGCATGATCCGTCGCAGGCGGTGGAGCTTGGCGTGTTCCAGAGCGAAACCCTCGGCCGCCAGGGCTTCAACGCGTACATCTGGGCGCTCATAGCGCTGAACGTCACCGGAGAAACCGCGCCTGATAACTCCCTGAACACCGCGCAGTCCCTGACGGAATACATCGTCGCTTCTCAGCACGATGACGGAAGCTTCTCGCTGTTCGGCGACGGCGGCGATGTGGATATAACCTCTGCGGCGGTCTACGCGCTGGCCTCAGCGGATTCCGACGAAGCTCAGGAAGCGGCACAGCGCGGCGCTGACTGGCTCTGCGAGATCGAAGGCGGCTACACCTCGATGGGAGTCCGCAACTGCGAAAGCACCGCCCAGGCAGTGATAGCCCTGGCGGCCGCCGGACGCACTGAAAAAGCGGAAGAAGCGGCATGTCAGCTCGCTGAATACCGCAGACCGGACGGCGGCTACGCGCACCTCCCGGACGGGGACACCAACCGCATGGCAACAGCCCAGACCCTGGAAGCGTTCACCGCCCTCGCGCTTTCACAGCGCGGCGAGGGGCTGTTTTCCGCGCTGCCCGCTGTAAGTCCGGGGCTCTCCAGCCAGGATGGTTCGGCAGACATAGATGTTTCCGCAGACAGCCAAATCGCCGGCAATCCGGAGAATGGGAACACGGCGGAACCAGTCATTCCCGGCACGGCGCAGTCATCAGCCGCCCCTGAACAGACACATGGCTTCACCGGAACCCACATCAAGCTTATAGTTTCGTCTGCGTCCGGACTGGCGGCGGCCGGTATGCTCGCCGCGGCGATTATCCGCAGGAAGAAACTGCTGATTCCCGGAGCGGTGCTGCTCGCGGCGGTCTGCGGCGGAGTGTGGCTCCTTGATATACGCACCCCTTCAGAGTACTACGCGCAGGAAGTTACCGGAGGCATGGAAGTGACCTTCTCCGCTGACTGCAAATCCGTGCTCGGCAGAATGGATACCATCGACCCGTCGGTAAACCAGCCGTCGGTTATCCCGCCGGACGGCGTAGTCATAGCAGAGTGCACGCTATCCCTTCCGGAAGGCTCCTCGGCATTCGACGCACTGATAACCGCGGCGCGGCAGCAGCAAGTGCGCGTGGATTACACGGGCAGCTCCTGGGGAACTTACGTCCGCAGCATCGGATATATCTCGGAATTCGGCTTCGGAGAACTCAGCGGGTGGATGTACCGCGTCAACGGAGAATTTCCGCAGGTCTACGCCGGGGAATTCACACTGCACGAGGGCGATGTCGTGGAATTCGTCTATACGTGCGATCTCGGCGGCGATGTTGGCGATAGTTACAATGCAGAAAACGCCGGTTGATCAACTGGATATCGTTTACATTGTGTACATTTGCACAAATATTTTAAACAAAATTTGTGTAAAGCGCATGCCCTAATTTCCGGACGTTTGCTTGCAAATCCGTCTGAATTATGGTATAATTTAATAGAATTATATAGCATGGCGTATTGCGCAGGGGAGAAGCGCAAACGCTGTTCTGAATTAGGAGGAATAACCAAATGACATCTGCCGCAGTAAACAACACCGCAGCAGGAAAAGCGCCGCTGAACAACAAAACTCTCGGCATCGGCATGGTTGCTTTTGCTGTGATAGAGGCTGTTGTTACGTTTTTCCTGGTAATGAAGCCGCTGTTCATCAACCCGGTATTCAACCAGTGCAAAGCATATAACGAAGAAGGCAAGGCTTGTATCGTAAAGCTCTTCGGCAAGACCTTTGCGTCGCAGGACGAGATCGCTAACAATCAGATAATCCTTTCGCTGTGGGATACTATTCTCAACATCGTGCTTATCTACATAGTTATCACCGGAATACTGCTTCTGCTTTCATTCTGCTATTTCAAGGGATTCGCGTTCGCAAAGTCCTACCTGATAGCTGTGTTCGGCGCAAAGACCGTTATCGCGCTGACTCCCATTCTTGTTCCCTTTGCAAACTTCAGAAACTCAATGCGCACCTTCGGCGCAATTGACGCTGTTATCTGCCTCGCGGCATGTATTTACTGCGTATATGACAGTTCCTCTGAATACGCCGACGACATGCTTCTGACCGCCGACAAAATCGCAAATATGTGGAAGCGCGGCAAGACTGCCGGCGTGATGTTCCTCATCATGGCTGCCGCTGCAATTTTCGCCGCATTCGGCATGAGCGCTTACGGCAACATCGGCAACTCCGGCGGTAACTGGTCAATCGTTATCGGCTGGCTGGACAACACCAGTCTTGCACAGGGCGTTGTGCTGATTCTCCTCGTATCTGTCGCTCTTATCGGTTCCATCATATATGTTCGCGAAGGCGAGTGGGCTATGATCTACTACTTCTCCTTCGGCGCAGCTATGACCGTTACAAACCTCATCGGCATTCTGTTCAGAATCCTGTGGATCTTCAAGACCTACAACCCCACCAAGGCGCTTGCAAAGTCCGGCGACGAGGACGCTCTCGCATGGGTAGGCTCCAACGGCATGACCGCAAAGTGGTGGATGGCTACTGTATTCCTGATACTCTCCTTCGTGGCGGCAGCGGTAGTTACTCTCATCGCTTTCACAAAGATCAAGAGCAAACTCTCCTTTAAGTTCAGCGAAGCTGACAAGAAGCCCGCTATCGCAGTTATGATCGGCGCAGGCTCTATTATCCTGGAATTCGTTCTTACAATGATCGCAGTTCTCATGTGGGATAAGCAGCACTACACCGCTATCACACTGGGCGCTATGGACTATATGTATTTCATCACTTTCGGTGGCATTTCGCTGTTCCTTGCGATCGCAATGTGGTGCGGTTACAGCTTCTCCAAGTTCGGAACCCTCGCACTGTACATCATGGTAGGCTCCTGCAACTTCTCCTCCATCTTCACCGTATTCGGCGAGAGAGGAACAAAGGTTGCAAACTCCCTCGCAGCTTACAATGCGGCTGTTGAGCAGGGTCTGACCGAGCTTCCCGCGAAGTTCAAGGGCTACAACTACATTACCTGCGGCGTATTCTTCATTCTTTCCTTCCTCGTATGCTTCAGCATTATCGTTGTATTCGTTGTCAAGGAAGTAAACAACTACATGTATCAGAAGCGCTACGAGTAATCAAGTAACCTAGTAACCTCTTAAATCATAAACACAATAAATCCCCCGGTTCATGGAACCGGGGGATTTTTTTCGTATTTACCGCTTCAGCGTATCAGGAGTTTTCCGCAAACTATACGGATTAAATGCAACAAAAAACTTCCGCCTCCATACGGAAGCGGAAGTAATTGTATCAAAATTATGATTACTTATTCAGGAGAACCTCAACGCTTGCGAGCTTAACGCAAACACAGAATATCTCCATGGCCTGGCGAAGCTCGTCAACAGACGGGAATGTCGGAGCGATACGGATATTGCTGTCCTTGGGATCCTTGCCGTAGGGGAAAGTAGCGCCTGCGCCGGTCATTACAACGCCTGCTTCCTTAGCTAGGGATACAATGCGCTTTGCACAGCCGGGGAGCGCGTCGAAGGAAATGAAGTAGCCGCCGTTGGGCTTATTCCACTTGCCGATCCCGAGGGGTTCGATCTCTTTATCAAGCATGTAGAGAACTACGTCGAACTTCGGACGGATAATTGCTGCATGGTGCTTCATGTGCTCGCTTATGCTCTCGAAGTTCTTGAAGTACTTAGCGTGACGGAGCTGGTTGAGCTTATCAAATCCGATGGTCTGGTAGGTCATCTGGCTCTTGATGAAGTCGATGTTCTCCTTGCTTGCTGCAACTACAGCAAGACCGCCGCCCGGGAAGGAGATCTTAGAGGTAGAAGTGAACTCGAATACCATATTCGGATTACCAGCCTTCTTGCACTCCTCGATGATGTTCAGCAGGTGATCGTGATTCTCGGAGAGATGGTGTACGCAGTATGCGTTATCCCAGAAAATGCGGAAATCCTTAGCCTTCGGCTTGAGGTTTGCAAAACGCTTTACAACTGCGTCGGAATAAGTAATGCCGGTCGGGTTGGAGTACATCGGAACGCACCAGATACCCTTGATCTCCTCGTCCTCGGAAACCAGCTTCTCTACAGCGTCCATGTCAGGACCGTCCTCAAGGTAATCAATGTTGATCATCTCGATACCGAGCGCCTGGCAGATAGCGAAGTGTCTGTCATAGCCGGGAGCCGGGCAGAGGAACTTCACATGCTCGTATTTGCACCAGGGCTTCTCGCTGCCGAGTACGCCAAGCTGCATTGCACGGATAATGGTGTCGTACATCATCTGGAGGCTGGAGTTGCCGCCTACGATGACCTCGTCAGCGGAAACGCCGAGCATTTCCTGGAACAGAGCCTTAGCCTCGGGGATACCGTCGAGTACGCCGTAGTTGCGGCAGTCGATGCCGTTGCTGGACTTGTAGTCGCCGTCAAGGCAGTGAAGGAGCATGTCAAGCGAAAGGTTGAGCTGCTCGGGGGCAGGCTTACCTCTCGACATATCGAGCTTCAGACCCTTTGCCTTGTAGTCTGCATACTGCTTCTCAAGCGCTGTCTTTTCAGCCTGAAGCTGTTCTTTGCTCATCTGTGAATAAAGCATGGTTATTTCCTCTCTTTACGCTGTCATTTTACCGCGCGCATTCTATCCCGCGCCCATGTAATTTAATTATACCATAGATAAGCGAATTTTGCAAGCACTTTTTCGGAATCCTGCAAAAATATATCACAGGTTTAAAGAAATTGCGGCGTTTTCTCTGCTGCCGCCAAAAACATGTTGTAAACTCGCTTAAATTATGGTATAATGTAATTGAATATAAGCCGGAATTACCCGGCACAAATACGCACCACAGAAAGGAACCACAGCAATGACAGCATTTACATCAGCGGATATCCTCCTCCCGAAGCTTGACGCGGAAGGAATGACAAAATGGTCTGTAGTCGCATGCGACCAGTACACCAGCGAACCGGAATACTGGGCTAAGACCGCCGAGATAGCAGGGGACGCTCCCTCCACGCTGAACCTCATATTCCCCGAGGTCTACCTCGAGGAGCCGGACGCGGACGCCCGCATTGCAAAGATCAACCGCACCATGCAGGAGTACCTCGACAAGGGGCTGTTCAACGAATACAGATCCGCGCTGATACTCATGCGCCGCACACAGGCCGACGGGAAAGTACGCACCGGACTTGTCGGAGCCATCGACCTGGAGCAGTACGACTACAACAAGGGCAGCAAGTCCCAGGTGCGTGCTACGGAAGCCACCGTTGCCTCCCGTATTCCCCCGCGCGTGAAGATACGCCGCGACGCAGCGCTGGAGCTTCCGCACATCATGATACTCATTGACGATGTAAAGCGCACCGTTATCGAGCCGCTGGAAGCAAAGCGCGACCAGCTCACCAAGCTCTATGACTTCGACCTCATGCAGAACGGCGGACATCTCGAGGGCTGGCTCGTTGACGGCGGCCACGCAAAGACCGTGTTCGACGCCCTCGACAAGCTCGCCGACAAGGCGGATTTCAACAAGCGCTACGGGCTTACCGGAGAAGACGTACTGCTGTACGCAATGGGCGACGGAAACCACTCCCTCGCCACCGCAAAGGAGTGCTACGAGCAGAAGAAGCGCGCGAACGCTCCCGAGGCTGCGCTTGCACGCTACGCCCTCGCCGAGGTAGTGAACCTCCACAGCGAGGCTCTGGAGTTCGAGGCTATCCACCGCGTTATTACCGAGACCGATGCCGCAAAGCTCATGGCTGACATGACCGCTGCGCTGAAGCTCACCGAGGGTGCCTCCGGTCAGAGCTTCACTGTACTGCTGGACGGCGCGAAGAAGCAGTATTCCGTGGGCGCTCCCACCGCTAACCTTACCGTCGGCAGCCTTCAGAGCTTCCTCGACAAGTGGCTTTCCAAGAACGCCGGCAAGATCGACTACATACACGGCGAGGACGTTGTAGAGAGCCTTTCCTCCGCAAAGAACAGCATTGGTTTCCTGCTTCCCTCCATGACCAAGGAGGAGCTGTTCCCCACAGTTATCAAGGACGGCGCACTCCCCAGGAAAACCTTCTCGATGGGTCACGCGCACGATAAACGTTTCTACTGCGAAGCAAGAAAAATCAAGTGAGGTCATAAAATGAATCTTGTTAAACTCGAGCGTATTTCCGATATGCTGCGCTCTCAGGTCGAGAGCGGAGCCGCAGTCGGCTGCTCTGCGTACGTTATGAAAAACGGACGCCCCATCTACCGCATGAACGCCGGCATGGCTGACGAAGCCCGCGGAATAAAGTGGACGGACGACACCATCGTGCGGCTGTACTCCATGACAAAGCCGGTCACTGCGGCGGCGGCCATGATACTCATTGACCGCGGTCAGCTTGATATCTACGACAAGGTGAGCTGGTTCATTCCCGGATTCAGGAACCAGACCGTGCTCACCGAAAACGGTCCTGAGCCGCTGAGCCGCGAGGTCTGCGTAAAAGACCTGCTAGATATGACCTCCGGTCTCGCCTATCCTGACCGGAACTACCCCGCAGGCAGCGTAATGCAGGATCTTTACGACAAGATCTGCGAGGAAGTCGCAGCCGGAAAGCCCGTTGATACGCTTGAATACGCAAACCGCATAGGTCAGGTGCCGCTGGCGTTCCAGCCCGGCGACCGGTGGATGTACGGCTCCTCTGCGGATATTCTGGGCGCGGTTATCGAGGCCGTTTCCGGGAAGAAGTTCGGCGATTTCCTGCGCGAGGAGCTGTTCGAGCCGCTCGGAATGGTGGACACCGATTTCTGGGTACCCGAGGAAAAGCTCTGCCGCTTCGCCGAAAATTACGAGGAAAAGGACGGAAAGCTAGTCCCCTGCCTGTGGCAGCATTTAGGTCTGACCTACCTGTGCAGGAAGCCTCCGGAGTTCCAGTCCGGCGGCGCTGGGCTGTGCTCCACAATGGACGACTACGCGGCATTCGCTGAAATGCTGCTCAACGAGGGCGTCTACAACGGCAGGCGCATTCTGAGCAAAAACGCAGTCAGATACATGACTTCAAACCAGCTCACACAATACCAGCTCCGCACATGCGACTGGGAGCAGTGCATAGGATATGGCTATGGAAATCTCATGCGCGTCGCAATGGAGGAGCGCCTGCCGGGAATATCCACTCACCCCGGTGAATACGGCTGGGACGGCTGGCTCGG
>ERZ826613.4563-NODE-4563-length-10115-cov-3.899602_pt1 | contig 10115 bp, 8 predicted proteins | sample MGYA00519925_ERZ826613 | MGnify/ENA primary metagenome ERZ826613 (study PRJEB31778, sample SAMEA3449236) | human gut metagenome | biome: human gut; feature: human-associated habitat; material: faeces | place: United Kingdom | collected 2010/2012 ... | reverse complement strand
ACTCGAAGTCCCGGAAGCAAGGTATTCATCATTTTTGAAAGGGACTTTGCGTAAGTAATATGCGATTCGACAGCAGCTTCGTATAAGCCAAATCTGAATCATGAAGTAAATGAACGATTTTGTTCTAACAAGCTTTCCATATACATATAGTGGTACAGAAGTATAGAAACAGGTTCAGAAATGAGGAAAAGAATGGGTCGTTATGAGCGAATGATTTGCTATTTGTATGAATATCAAGATGGACACAAGGGAGCCAATGTTGGCTATGTCAAATTGGAAAAACGCGGTGAAAAGTGTCGGGTGCTGATTCAAATGCGGAGAGCTGACCTTGCCACTCTGCCACAGGCAGCATTGTTTCAGCAGGAAAAAACAGGCGTGTTGCTTATACCCATTGGCGTCATGAGAGATAATAATGGCAGTATGAAGGGGCAGTATGAGGGAAATGTGGACAATCTTGCAGGTACCGGGCTGTCTCTCGACGATGTACATGGAGTATTGGTTTATGTAGAAGAAGGACATTATTTTGCATCAACATGGAATTTGGAACAGATCGATGCACGGCAATTACGTTGGTGGCAGGGGAATCAACATGAGGATGCAGGAAAAGCAGAGGCTTTACCTGAGGGAGGCAACGAGGCACCGCAAAACAAGGTTGTTTCATCGGATAGTAGCAACGGGACACCGCAAAACACGATTATTTCATCGGATAGTAGCAACGAGACATCGCAAAACAAGGTTGTTTCATCGGATAGTAGCAACGGGACACCGCAAAACATGGATGTTTCAGCGGATAGTAGCAGCGAGGCACCGCAAAAAGAAGTTGCTTCATCTGAGAGAGGCATCAATACACCGCGAAAAGAAGTTGTTTCGTCTGGCAGCGGCAGTAATATAGCACAGAAATTTGCGGATCATCTTGCCTCAGCGCAGGCAGGGATTTCCCGGAAACCCGAGAACGCTTCAATGGAACGTTGTAGTCAGTCGGCGGAGGTGACAGGGCAGTCAATCTGCGGAAGCTGTCCATTTCAGCGCAAAGAATTGGACTATGGCAAAAAAATGTTGCTTACTTTTCCGGTGATGCGTCCGTTTGGGGAACGTTATCCCGGACAATGCGTGCGAATAGAGCCGCAGGATATTGGATGTTTGCCGATGAGAATGTGGTCCCTTTCCGGAAATCCGTTTTTAATGCAGGGATATTTTCAATATCGCCATTTGATCTTTATGGAATGGGAGAAAGGATATGTCATCGGTGTTCCGGGCATCTATAGTAACATGATGCAGTCGAAGGCGGAGAATGCCGGATTTCGTGAATTTATTGCCATCTGTGGACAGAAAAACTGTCGCGGAGCTTTTGGATATTGGCTGATGCCACTGGACTAATCTTCCGATGAATCCGGTACTATGTAGGTGTAGAAGAGATGATCCCGGTATTGTCCGTTTATTTGCGCAAATGAATGCAGATAGCCTTCCCGTACAAAGTGCAGATGTTCTAGCAGTCGGATAGAGGACTCATTTTCCGGGAGAACCATCGCTTCGAAACGATGCATTTCATAGTGTTTTGCGACCAAAGGCAGCAAAAAGGCAATTGCCTCCTGCATATAGCCGTTGCCAGTGGCGGTTTGATCCAGTTTGTATCCAATCATGCATCGATGAAAGGCTCCGCCCTGAAATTCGGAAAAGCAGACACAGCCAATCGGGATATTGCTGTTTTTTCGAAACATCCAGTAACGAATATATTTTGACTTAAGGAAAGCATTGTATTCCCAAGTAAGATTGCGGGATTGATAGGTAATGGTGTAAAAATATTGTGGACGCAGAGGCTCTACCGGCTCTAACGTATTACGGTTTCGTTCATAAAAATCCAAAACGGCTGACGAACTGTCCGGTTTTAATATACGCAATTCAAGCCGCTCTGATTGATAATAGGTTAACATGATAACAATCCTCATTTCTGTCTAAAATCTGACTCACACCTTCGTATTTATATCGATACAAAGACTGAGTGATCTTATAAAAACATATCGGATTGGTGCGGAAAATGCAAGTGTTTCGTAGGTGATTTTGGCAGACAAAAGGTTGTTCTAATATACAAAAAAGATTATAATAAACACAGCACACTTAACTTAGGAGTCCCTTTTAGACTCCGTTATGCGCAGAAATTATGTGCAGTTATTATGGCATAACTACGTTAGAAATGAGGAAAAATGGCGGTGCAGAAAGACAATACGGAAAAATATATGAGGGAGGCGATCAAGCAGGCGAAAAAAGCGGCGGCAATTGGAGAAGTGCCGATCGGCTGCGTGATCGTAAGAGGCGGAACAATATTAGCGAGAGGATACAACCGTCGGAACATTGAGGGGAGTACTCTGGCTCATGCCGAGATCATTGCAATAAAGAAAGCGAGTAAAAAATTGCAGGATTGGCGTCTGGAAGACTGTGAACTCTACGTTACGTTAGAACCGTGTCCGATGTGCGCCGGTGCGATCGTGCAGGCCAGGATTCCCAAAGTTGTGATCGGTGCTATGAATCCGAAAGCCGGGTGCGCCGGAAGCATTTTGGACTTGCTGCAGGAAAAACGCTTCAATCATCAAGTGGACAAGGTTATTGGAGTACTGCAAGAGCAATGCAGTCAGATGATGCAGGATTTTTTTCGGGAATTGCGCCGGCAGAAAAAAACGCAAAAAGAACAATCTTGACAGGGCATACAGGAATCTATATAATAAAATTTGTGTCGTTTCTGTAAAAGAAGCGCTCGAAGATGCGAGTAGCATCCGCTTGATTTTGTCATAAGATTTCCGTGCTAGCCGGGGAGATAGCGGTTCCCTGTACCTGCAATCCGCTATAGCAGGGGTGATGTTCTGTTTCGGGTCTATGGCTTGCAAAGCTGCCCTTTGTAAGTGGCGTTGACGCTTTGGTCTTGCGCAATGGAAACTCATGAACCGTGTCAGGAGGGGAACCTAGCAGCACTAAGTGAGATCTTCCGTGTGCCGCGAGGTTGCCGGGGCTGAGTTAACTGCAAAGGTAACGTTTGCAGCGATGGATTCAACGCAGAATGCACGGTTTTTTGTTATTTTATAGGAAATTGCTGTTATGTAGTGTGACGTTATCAAGAGTTCCCCGTCGCTGTTTTCAATAAGGAGGAGATTGAATGAATACGGAGCGAAAACCCTATTGTGTCAATCAGATCATGAAGGGTGAAATTATTTTTGAGCGCGGCAGTGAAGCTGCTTATGTTGGGCTTGTATTGAAAGGTCGAGTACGCATACAGGCAGAGGGTGTTAATTTGGTCATTGGATCCGGACATTTCTTGGGATTGACGGATTTACAGGATGGGATGTATCGTGTTACATATCAAGCTGAAACGGATCTCGCAATCTATATCTTTCGTGCCGGCGAACTTCAGGCGACCCTTCAGCAGATTTTTAAGGCAAACAAGGATTATGCAGCACTTATGGTTGCTACATTAGGAAAATATATACATGCTCTTGCGGGTGTATATCACACGCTGGAAGAGCAGGCAGAGAGGGATTATGAATTTTTGCAGGAACAGTATAGATCCTATCAGGTGATTGGGCAGGAGTTAGGGATCACAACGGATGAACTGCCTGGGATTGAAGAGTTGTCGCCGTTGATGCATTGGACGGCATTAGATGAAGAAAAGATCACTTATTATGATATCTTAAGCGGATTGAAACAGGATGTTCAAAAGGCATATTTTGGTGCATCAGAGACGATTGCAGTCTATCATATTAAGGACCAGATCAATCTGCTTCGTGATCTGCTGGATCAATGTGAAGCAGATGCAGCATATCTGCAGAGTTTGGTTGGTCCAATGTTTCGTACAGACAAAAATTTATATTTATCGGTTTTGCATATGGTGGCAACTGCCAAGAGGATTGATGCGGACACGAAAGCCGGGATGGAGATTTTTGATAAGTTGATCGATGAGATCAACCGTTTGGAAGAAGTTTTATACGAACAGGCAAGTATCAATCTGCAGATTGACCATAATTCTATGGATAATGCATACTACAGCCTAATCTGTGATGGGGCATCACAAGAAGAAACAGTGGATGCTTTGACGGAAGAGTTTGCCTTAGTAGAGGAAAACTTTGTCAGCGTTGAAGAGTTAGATCATTCCTTGGAGCACATTTTAAGGTATTCAGAGCTTCCAATAGAACAAACACAGCAATTTGAAGCGGATGTTCGAGCGTTTGCAGCATTGTCGGACAAGATGTCGACGGATGACAACGCAAGAGAATTGCGTCGTAATATATTAAAACAGTATTATCCGCTGTATAAGGCAGTATATTATAAAGAGTATCACAGCACGGAGGAGACACCGATCGAGATCGACCTTTTCCTGCGTTATGGATTTCTAAGTGAGACATTATTGACGGAAGAATTGTTAGAGGAGCTGCTTTCGTTGGACAATGATCGTTCCGGACGCGGAGACTGCCGCGTTTATGATATGAAAGAATGGCTTACCGAGGTTTACGAGGGGCGTAAAAGTCCTTCTAAGAGTGAATTTGATCTGGATTATGAAGATTTTCTGCGAGATCAGAAAAAAACCGGACGGATCACGGAAGCGCAGATGAAAGAGCAGCTCGAGGATCGCGACGCAAAATTGGATTACGAGATTACCAATATGTTCCGCGTAAATCATCGTCTGGTAAGTGGTCAGGCATCGGTATTCGTACCGTTTTTGTTTACGGAAGGAAGTTCAGCATCATTGCAACGTACCTTTTTATCAAAAGATAAGATCAATGCGAGCCTGCGCAAGCTCAGACAGATTGATTATTCGGTATTTTATCGTGAGATGCTGTTTCATAAAGACGATTCGCCGATCACAAAGGAATATATGATGGAAGAGGTTGCACCGGACGTTATTTTGCTGCCTGCTTGTGGTACCAAAGGGATTATGTGGCAGGAACTGAGCGGCCGCAGAAGAAATTCCAAAGGTCGTTTTTTGATGCCTCATTTCTTTGAAGGGGATTTAGAGCTTGCCATGATTCAGTTGTGCGGACGTTTTCGCTGGGAGCTGTGTCGCACGATGCAGGGGACTTCGTGGAACAATATTCAGATAAAATCGCTGACAAGTGAATATAGTGATTATATCCAGTTTTACCGCAAAAACAGGGATTTGTCAGAGGACAAGAAAGAAAAATTAAAAATGCAGATCCAGAAATGCAGAAACAATACACGAGAGGTCTTTGTGACGGATTATATTAACTGGATCCGACATGAGGCAAAGGGCGGGATCACGTTAAATAAGACGGTTCGAGAGATTATGGCGACGTATTGCCCGTTTACTAAAAAGATTCGTGAGACAATAGTAGAACAACCGTTGTTCCGTGATGCAATGGCACGCTTTATGCGTGAAACAGGTAAGAAAAATAAAGAATATGCGTTAAAATTCCGTGTATGGGAGAAAGACGGCATAGAAGTCCCGGCAGAGATCATACAGACAAGAGATTTTTACCGCGATCTGTAAACGGGGTGGATCATATCCAACCGCCGTCAAAACGCAGCACCTGACCGGTCAGGTATTCTCCGCTTTGAGCGACTTGTACAATAAAGTCAGCGGTTTCTTCGGCAGAAGCCGGTCGGCCGACAGGGATTTCCTCAAACAGAGAGCTGCGCTCGTCGTCGGAAAGCTGTCCATTCATCCGGGTATCGATAAAACCACAGGAGACTGCGTTGACAGTAATGTGACTGGGACCGAGTTCTTTCGCCAAGGCTTTGGTGAAAGCACAGACACCGCCTTTCGTTGCAGAGTAAGCAACTTCGGTGGAGGCTCCTATTTCGCCCCAAACAGACGTGATGTTTATAATTTTGCCATATTGTTGGGCGAGCATGGTCGGAATGACAGCACGACAATTGTAGAATACAGAGGACAGATTGCTATTTACAATGGCAGTCCATTCATCGTCTGACATATCCTGCAGTAAACCAACATAGGAGATACCTGCGTTGTTGATGAGCAGATCAATATGTGGGTATGTGATCTGTATTTGTGAAAAAAAATCTGCTACTTGAGCACTGTCGCCAACATCGCACTGCATCGCAAGACAGTTGCGGCCGTTAGCGGTAATCTGCTTTGCAACAGCAGAGAGCGCTGTCATGTCTTTTTGACAGCAGATGGCAAGGTCGTAGCCTGCCGCTGCAAGTTTTAGAGCGGTCATCTGACCGATCCCATGAGATGCCCCGGTTACTATAGCTGTTTTGGCTGTATTCATACTAACCTCATTTCGTGTAAAATTTATCTGTAATAAAAGTAGTATAGCATAATGGCAATATACTTTACAGGGGTAAAAAGATTTGTTATAATAGTTTGAATGTTTGTGTAATGAAAGCTGGGGGTTTGATAGCAGCGCATAGATATGCGACGATTAGTGGGAAAAGGAGAAAACAAGCATGAAGGGTACTAAGAATAATATTTGGAAAGTATTTGCTATTAATTTGGGCAAGTCTATCCTGGGAATTTGCATTTTGATCGCCGTTGGATTTGGCAGTTACAAAATATCCTATCACTTCCTATCGAAAAATGCGACTAACGTGAATACGGATAAGGATAGTATTAAGGAGATCATTAAGGAGGCGAAGACAGAGGATATTTCTAAAAACTTAATCTATGTATGTAATGAAAAAGATCAGATCACACATATGATGGTTGAAATATGTAATACTAAGACGAATAATTTGGATTATGTTACAATACCAACAAAGAACGATTATACAATTCCGACAACAATGTATCGCAAACTATGTACTATAAGTGAGAATATTCCGCAGATCATGCGTATCAGCAAGCTGAAACAGTATTTTGCAGATGAACAGCAAGCGTATGGATACGGTTCGTTGATCGTGGAAAAGATGATCGGAACAAGTTTAAGCTATTATACGATTTTGGATGAGGAAACATATAACAACCATTATCAGGAAGTCAAAGTAAAGGTTAGTTACAAAAAGACTGTGGATGTAGAACAGACCGCATCACCGGTTGCCTCTGCATCGCCGGAGCCATCCGGAGCCAAGACAAAGATGAAGATTTCTTGTGCCAGCGATGCGTATGTGCAGCAGCTTAAAGATCTGAATGGTGATGAATCGAAGATTGCGGATTTTATCAAATCACAGTATGATCGCGTGACTTCCAATCTGACAGTGACGAACAAGATTGGTTATATTCAAAGTTATGAGCAGATGAATGTGGACTATTTCCATTATTGGGGATGTCCGGGAAGCTACGATGGTAAGGTGTTTGTTGTAGATACAAAGGCTGCCAAGAAGTTTTTCAAAGGTCTGATCAATAACGAAGTGCCATATACAGCGGCTCAGGATCTTACGACAACGCAAAAAGCGACAACGTCGCCTGCAGCAAGCAGTAATACGACGCCAAAGCCAAAGAGCGGTAAGAAAGCAGTAAGTTCCAAAGGACTTAAGATAATTCTGCTCAACGGCAGTAAGATTGCCGGACTGGCCGGTAAGACACAGCAGAAATTACAGAAGAAGGGGTATACTGTACCTCAAGTAGGGGATTATACTAAAGAGACCTTGACACAGACAAAGATTATTGTTAAAGAAGATGGTCAAGGAGAGGATTTGAAGAAATATTTCAAAAATCCACAGGTAACCGTTGGTATGGTGGATCAAGGATATGATATCGAGATTATTCTGGGTACCGCTGATGCAAATCAGTAGCAAGGATGGTATAACGAAACGATGCACGCTTCAGTAAAAGTGCTGGATATTGACATTGATATGATGACGAATGATGTCTTTGTCCAGAAAATGAATGAATATCTTTCGGACGATAAGTTAGATGTGATATTATTTGCGTCGACGGAGCTGTTAGATAAGGCAATGGGGGAGGAGTCGTATCGTGAAGTGATCGAGCAGGCGGATTTGATCCTGCCCGGTGAGGAGGCACTGCTTAGTGCACATCATGTTGAAGTGCTGGAAGCTGGTGGAATGGTAGTCAGCTGTAAAAGCTTTGGCATTATGTTAGAAAATCTTCAGAAAAAAGATCAAAGCGTATATATAATAGGAAAGAGCAGCACGGAAGTAGAACAATTGGAAACTTGGTGCAAACGTATGCAGCCGGGGCTTCGATTATCAGGAAGTGTTGTGTATGATCCGGATATGGAGGCCGCAGCGCTGATCAATGAGATCAACAATCATACGCCGGATATTTTGTTGGTAGATTTAGAGACCGGGCCGCAGGAAATTTGGATCATGGAGCATTTGCCATTGCTGCATGCGCGTCTGTGCGTAGCGATCGGCGGTGTGGTGAGCTTGATCTTGGCTGAGGAAAAAGAAGCGCCGGAGTGGGTCAAGAAACTTCATTTGGAACCGCTGTATGAGAAACTGGTTCGCCAGCAATCGGTCAAAAAAGATGTTCAAGCACGTATATTTCGAAAGAAAGTTGTGCAATATAATAATAAATCAGATGAAAAAGATATTTGAAGTAAGAGAGGATAACCAATGATAGGTTATCCTCTTTTTGAATGAATTGGATTGGATGATCGAGGGGATGAGACGCAAGTATGTTTGGAAAACGATTTTGGTGGAAGGAATTACCGGCATTTGTCATTGGAACAGGTATGATGGCATTGGCGGTCAATATGGTATACAGTCCAATGGGGATGGTGCCGGGGGGCTTTTCAGGGCTTGCTATCCTGCTGTCGCATATGCTGTATGAATATGCCGGAATTCCGATGGCTGTTTGGAGCATAAATCTGTTGTTAAATGTTCCGGTTTTTGTATGGGGAATTTTTGAAAAAGGGCATCGATTTATCATGAAATCATTCATTGCCAACCTCATATTTTCGGCAATGTTGTATGCGATACCGGAGCAGCCGGTGGCAGAGGGAGATTTTGTGATGGCTGCTATTGTTGGCGGTGTACTGACCGGCGCCGGTATTGGTCTGGTGTTTGCAACAGGATATTCTACCGGTGGAACAGATCTGCTGGGGAGCCTGATCTGCACGTATTATCCGCATATCTCTGTGGCAAACGCGTTGTTTGTCATTGATTCAGTGATCATTGTTGCCGGAGCATTTTATTTTGGTGTCGATAAGGCGATTTATGCAACAGCAGCCGTTTTTGTTTCTTCGAAAGTAATGGACGCGATCCTGTCCGGCATGACGCAAAGCAAACAGATCTTAGTTATTTCAAAGAAATGGCAGGATATAGCGGAGGAGATCATGACATCGTTAAATCGCGGAGTGACACAGATCAAAGCAAAGGGAGTGTATAGCGGACAGGAGCGCCCTGTGTTGCTGTGTGTCATAGGCAAAAGACAGACGGGACAGCTTCTGCAGGCGGTGCGAAAACATGACACGTCAGCATTTGTCATAATCACGGAAGCGAGAGAAGTTTTGGGTGAAGGATTTGATTCGACAGCTCTCGGCATGTCAGCAGATGGCAAAAAACTGTTCAAATTGCACAGAAAAACAACAAAATAGCCGTAGATTTTTTAGCAAAAGCAATGAAAAAATCTCATTCTATACACTTTGCACAAAAAGCGAAAACTTTCTTTGGCAATTCGTGCCATGGTCAAAAAATTCTGTTTGGTGTATTATATTTTACAGGTTATGTGAGAGGAGTTATTCCCTTACAAGATAAATTAATTGACAAACAGGAGGACATATTAATGGCAAGTTTATCTTTGAAAAACATCTGCAAAACATATCCAAACGGATTCGTTGCAGTAAAGAATTTTAATCTGGACATCGCAGATAAGGAGTTCATCATCTTCGTAGGACCTTCAGGTTGTGGTAAATCTACTACACTTCGTATGATCGCTGGTTTGGAAGAGATCACAGAGGGTGAGCTTTGGATCGGCAACAACTTAGTAAATGATGTAGAGCCTAAGGATCGTGATATCGCAATGGTATTCCAGAACTACGCTCTGTATCCACATATGTCAGTATATGACAACATGGCATTCGGTCTGAAGTTAAGAAAGACTCCTAAGGAGAAGATCGATAAGTTAGTACATGATGCAGCAAGAATCCTTGACATCGAGCATTTGTTAGACCGTAAGCCAAAGGCTTTATCCGGTGGTCAGAGACAGCGTGTTGCCATGGGTCGTGCAATCGTTCGTAACCCTAAGG
>ERZ826613.4562-NODE-4562-length-10116-cov-3.481761_pt1 | contig 10116 bp, 8 predicted proteins | sample MGYA00519925_ERZ826613 | MGnify/ENA primary metagenome ERZ826613 (study PRJEB31778, sample SAMEA3449236) | human gut metagenome | biome: human gut; feature: human-associated habitat; material: faeces | place: United Kingdom | collected 2010/2012 ... | reverse complement strand
TTTCTTATCAGAAAGATTCACTTTCCAAAGACACAAGATTTTTTACAGCCTCTTTATATGTTTTCTCTTTTTCTCTTTTTGTCAGGAAGCAGGCTGGATACCGCCCACAGCACAGTACCGGCGGCGATGCAAAAATCCGAAAGGTTAAATACCATCCTGCGCATATCCTTGTTCTTTACATTAAAGCTGATATAATCTGTAACATAGCCCTTATTTCTGCGGTCCATGTAATTCGACATACCGCCTCCAAGAACCATGGCAAGTCCCATTCTTCCAAGCCTGCGGCCACGAATAAGCTCATGCCAGTATTCCCCCAGCACACAGCCAAGACCTGCTAAGGAAAGCTCACGACAGCTTTCCTCATCAAGCTTTATTTTTCCAAACACCATGTTCTTGTTGTGACAATTTCGAAGGATCACTCTGCCTCCAAGTACTTCCTCGCGGCTTCCCTGAAGCCTGGTACTGTCTACATGCTCCTTAATTTTGTGATCCAGCAGAAAAATTCCTCCTGCAATACTCAGTGAAAGCATACTCACTTCTCCTCGACATCTTCCATTTTCTTATCGCAGGTCTCAGAAGCTTCTGCTTCTTCTTTGGCAGAAGCATTTTCAGGTTCTGTCTCGCTCTCTTCTACTGTCTCTATGTGTTCATCTGATGCTTCTTCTGGCATCCCTTCCTCCGCTTCTACCGGCTCCTCTGTCTTGGAATCTACAACCTCTCCCTCTGTTGCTTCAGGCTCAGGGTTCGGACATGGAGAACCACAAAGGGGACAAAATGCTGCACTTCTGTCAATAGACTTGCCACATGCAGGACAGATTTTCTGCCCCTTTAAATCAGCTGCCGCATCCTTATATCCTGCAATAATCTGCAAATGCTGCTGGATTTCTTCACAGAATCCCTTCAGTCCATCTTCTACCTCTGTACCATCCTTGTATTTCTCAAAGATTACGTTTCCAATATCAGCCTTCAGCTTCTGCACCATCTGTTCTTCACCGGCAATTTTGCTTTTGATCTTCTGTGTCTCATAGATCTGACTTGCTTTTTTACTGAAGTCCTTCGTTGTTCTTGTTATTGTGTCACTTAATTCATCAAAAAAATCACGTGCCATTTTGCCATCTCCTTTATTTATAAAAAGTGTTGACCACATGTTACCTGTGCAGGCAGCCAAAATCAGCTGCGGATTTACTGTACTGAGAGAAGCGGGATTTCCTGACCTCGAAGCAGGATTCTCGGTCCTCCGGTACCTTCAATATATTCTCTTGTAATAATCACCTGTCCAATGCTGTCATCCTTTGGAATCTCATACATGATATCCAGCATATACTCTTCCAGGATAGCGCGCAGTCCTCTGGCACCTGTATGCTTCTCCAGAGCTTTAGCTGCAATAGCATGAAGGGCTTCTTCTTCATAATCCAGCTTTACCTCATCTAATGCAAGAAGCTTCTGGTACTGCTTCAGAATCGCATTCTTAGGCTCCTTAAGAATCTGTACCAGCATATCCTCATTCAATCCGTTCAGCGTATAGATAATCGGAAGACGTCCGATAAACTCAGGAATCATGCCAAATGCACGAATATCATCTACAGTTACCTTCTCCAGAATATGAGGATCATTGTCATATTTATCCTTAAGATCTGCATAAAAACCGATGGATGCCTGCTTATTCAGTCTCTCCTTAATGATATTCTCCAGATCCGGGAAAGCGCCTCCGCAAATAAACAGAATATTCTTCGTGTTCACAGTGACCATAGGAACCATCGCATTCTTGCTGTTGGCACCTACCGGAACCTCCACCTCGCTTCCCTCAAGGAGCTTCAAAAGTCCCTGCTGTACAGCCTCACCGCTTACATCTCGCTGATTGGTATTTTTCTTCTTGGCAAGCTTATCAATCTCATCAATAAAGATAATACCATGTTCCGCTTTCTCTACATCATTGTCTGCCGCTGCGAGAAGCTTGGAAACCACACTCTCAATATCGTCACCGATATAGCCAGCCTCTGTAAGCGAAGTGGCATCTGCAATAGCAAGCGGCACATCCAGAAGTCTGGCGAGAGTTTTCACCAGATAGGTTTTACCGCTGCCTGTAGGTCCGATCATAAGCATATTGGACTTCTCAATCTCAATTTCATCCATAGTATCTGTAGCAACACGTTTATAATGGTTATAAACAGCAACAGACATTACCTTCTTGGCACGCTCCTGTCCGATTACATATTCATCAAGGCTTGCCTTGATCTTGTGAGGTGCCGGAATCTTCTTAAGGTCAATGGCTGGCTTGGCAGCCTCCTTTTTCTTCTTTATTTTCTTCGGACGGGGAATGGCATCCTGAAGGCTTCCCAGATTGATCATGCTTACATTCGGCATGTTCAGAAGATCATTCAGGTTCAGTCCATTATTCATCTGCTGGGTCATAGTGTCAAAGCTCTTCTGCATACAATCGTTGCAGATATGTATATTATTAGGCAGTTCGATCATCTTGCCAGCCTGGCTCTCCGGTCGATGACAGAGAAAGCAGAATTTCTCGTATTCGCTGTCATCCTGCTGATTGCTGTCGTTGTTCTCTGTTATATCTCCATCGATGATCTCGTCTCTTTCATCGTCAAAATGATCTGTCATAATTTTTCCTTTCCTGTTTCTTATTCTGTCTTTTTATTGTAGCATATTTTTGTCAGATTTAGAAATTAACTTTTTATAAACAAAGGGGAGCATTTCGCTCCCCTGAAATTTACTGATTACTATCCGGTCTGGCACCTAGCATGACTGTAATCGTGGATTCCACATATTCTCCGTCGCTCAGGCGTGCCACGCCCACCTCTATTTCTTCTCCTGCTGTATAGTACTGGAGCTTGTCGTTGATATCCGCTTTGCTGGAAACCTTCTGTCCGTCCAGCTTGGTAATAATATCACTCTTCTGGATTCCCGCATTGTCTGCTGCGCCGCCGGAAACAACGTCCATGACAAAAGCACCTGCCGGCATATTATACATCTGGATTGCCTCTCTGGAAAGATCAGCAAACTTCACGCCCAGGTATCCTGCCTGTGATTCATCCGAAACCTTATCTCTTGTTTTGCGGTTCATCAACTCTTCCAGAATCGGCTGTGCCTTGGAAATCGGGATTGCATATCCGGTACCTTCCACACTGCTGGATGCAATTTTGGCACAGTTGATACCGATCAGCTCACCCTGCATATTCAAAAGTGCGCCGCCGCTGTTTCCAGGATTGATGGCTGCATCTGTCTGGATCAGGTCTTCATAAGTATTGGAATCAGACTGAACAGTTCGCTCCAAAGCACTTACCCATCCGGAGGTTACAGTCTGACCATATCCAAGGGCATTTCCAATAGCTACTACCTGCTCACCAACAATCAGGTCATCTGAATTGCCAAGCTGCGCAATCTTAATCTGATTCATGGTCTCTTCCGGGATATCACTTTTCTCCACTGCAATGACTGCCAGGTCTGTATCCTCATCTGTACCTTTGATCTTTGCGGAAACCGCTCCATCAATATTCAAATCTCCATTGCTGGTCACATAATTCTCAGTTTCCTGCTCTGCATTCACCACATCATCGCCAATGAAGCATACGCTTAAAGTAGTTGCTCCCTCTACCACATGATTGTTAGTAGCAATCAGAAGCTCACTGTCATTCTCTCCTACAATAATACCGGAACCGCTTCCTGTGCTTGGATACTCCATTCCATAACCGAAAAAGCTGCGGATCTCCTGCATGCTGACGGAGGTGATTGCCACAACAGAGGGCATGGCAGCCTGTGCAACTCCAGCCACAGGTCCTTTCTCATTTGCAACTGCGTCTGCGCTTACAGTATCGCTGCTGCTCTGGCTGGTCTCATCGGAAACAGAGGAGGTAAGCGTCTCTGCAGTGCCTACAGATGTGGTGGTATCTTTCTTAAAATACTGATCAGATACCGCATTCACCGCCTGAAAAACAAGGCCTGCCACCAGGCCAAAGATTACAGCCAGGGTAATGGTGTTTCCTGCTTTTTTTCCAAAGGAAGAAGATTCTCTCTTTTCATGATGCTTCCGATGTTTGGTCTTCTCTTCTTCCGGCTTCTTTTCCTGTTCGTCTACCTGGTAATGTGCATATTTAGGTTCTGCACCTTGTTCACCGGAAGTGCTTCCAGCACTGCTGCCAGATTCATTTCCCCCATAATTATGGGAGGCATAATAATTGCCATTATCTGAGTCTGCAGCATTGCTGCCAGCTTCTCTGCTTCGCGTGTATTTATAATGATACGTTACATTCTCATTCAGATCTTCTTCGGGGGCTGTCTGCTGATCAGATGCAGCCTGCGCGGACACATCTGAATCTGACTGCCGGGGCGTATCATCCGTCTTCTTCGGATCCTGTCCCCAATTCCATTCATCACTCATGTTTTGCTCCCTTCTATGTTAAATCCTAACAATTTCTTTTATTTTATGGTACAAGTTTAGCAATCAATTGTGTTGAAAATGTGATAGATTCTTTAAGAAAAGGTGACAGCGTCAAAAGCCCTATTTTTCTTCCTGTTTTTTCCAGTATTCACGGTTCATGGTACAGAAAAGGATCATTTTCTCCGGCAGCTTCCGGTATCTTTTTCCAAGGAAATATCCTGCATATTTAAATCCGCTCTGCGCGATCAGCCCGGGAATCAGCCAGATATGTCCTGTTTTTACCAGATAGGCAAGACTTTTCTTTACAAGACGAATTCCCTCCCCTTCTGAGGGAACACCTGCGAAAATCTCCGGATGCTCGGCCTGGGAAACACCCAGGTCAAAATTACGGTGAAACTGCTGGCGACAGGAATAATTGTGGGAATGGATCACACAGGCATCTGCTGCGTAGGCAATCCCGTATCCTTTTTTTGCCATGGTTCCGGCATAGATCATGTCCTCATTAAAAATCGCATGCTCGATAAAGCCGCCCATTTCCTGGTAAATCTTTTTCTTATATGCGGCGCACACATTGGAACAGAAATAGGTCTTAATTCCGTATGCGGCAGTATCCTTCTCCCATTTCACGGAAGATTTGTCCGGATAATTAAAGGTACGGGTATATTTTTCCAGATAGGCACAGTCTTCTCTGGCCAGCTGTCTTGCAAAGGCAGCACCTACCTTTGGATTCTCCTGCAGCGGGCGGATCAGATTCTGGATCAGATCCTGATCTGCCGGAACGGCATCCTGAGTCATAAATACCATAATATCTGCATCGGAAAGCTTCGCTGCGGCCCGCCTGGTTCCGCCATGGTCAAAGTCTTCTTTTTTCAGATGGGTCACTTTCACTTTTGGAAAAGCATCCTCCCATTTGGGATTCCAGAATTTTTCTTCTGTATTCATGACAATGATATTTTCTATGGGATAACTCTGGCTGCAAAGTGCATCCAAAAGACCGGCAAATTCTTCCCCCGGACGATATGCAGGAATGATCACATCTACTTTTTCCATTGCCGCTTTCCTCCTTGCGTTTAAAAAAGGGACCATTCCTTCTCGGATGGTCCCCGAATTTTTTCTTTATAATGATGTCACTTCAAGATATCTTTTCTTTTAATATTCGCTTCCGTCTTCAAAGCCATCATCACTATAATCATTATCACTATAATCATTATCACTGTAATCGCTGCTATAGTCATCACTGTAATCATCGCTATAGTCGCTGCTGTAATCATTATAATCGTAATTTCCGCTTCCATCTCCCTGCCATACAACATCAGACGAAGTGTCATCACTGGTTACAGCTGGAGCTTCATCCACTAATGTGTCCGCTCCTCCTACAAGCTCAATGATCTTGTCATTGGCTTCAATAATATTCTGGGACGGCTCATAGCTCTCATCTGCGCCGTACAGGAATGCATGCAGTTCCTTAACGTTTTCCTCCAGGGTATCTGCAACTACCATGCTGGCATTCTTAACATCCGCAAACTTGTATTTCGATGGGAAACCTGTAGTATCTGCAATATTGTATCCGATCAGGCTCGGAACCATGTTCAGCAGCTCGGTCTTGGAAACAGATGTAGTAATCAGCGGGAATACCTGATCCATAATATTGAAAATAGTGGTAATTCCAGCCTTCTTCGCCTTATCCACCATAAGGCCGATCACTCGTCTCTGGCGCTCGGTACGTCCCATATCCATACTGGATGTGTAACGGATTCGGCAGTAGGAGACAACCTGTACTCCATTCAGATGATACTCTCCAAGAGCAGCCTCCTCATCAACAGGCTTTGGATCCGGCAGTTCCACCGGAGTGTAGCTCTTTCCAGTCTCTTCCGAGGTTTCAATACAGTAGTCATTCATGAAAACCATTTCTGCATAAGAAAGAGGAAGATCAAGTCCGCCTAAAGCATCTACCGCTTCTGCCATTGCACTGAAGTTTACCGTCACATAATCTGTAATATTCAGATCGAGCATGGTATTCAGCATGGAAATCGCCTGCTCCGGGCCGCCGTATGCATATGCTGCATTCGCCTTGGTATAAGTGTCATTTCCAATATCCAGAAGGGTGTCACGGTATATGGAAGCCAGCTTCACTTCTTTGGTATCATTATTGATGCTTGCAACAATAATGGTATCACTGTTCTGCACATCCAGCGCTGCATTCTTGGAACGCTTGTCAATTGCAAAAAGCGCATATGTGGTATAACCGGTCATCTGCGGTGCCGTCACATTCGTAACAATTTTACTCTCGTCCAGCTGCGGTGTCTCAATCTTATTCAGTCTGCTGTCGATCTGTCCGTATACATACAGACCGCCGATAAACAGAAGCAGACAAAGAATCTCAACAATAAACAGGGCTGTCTTCCTTTTTTTACCAGGTCTTGCCATTTCTCTTTCCTTTCTCAGTAAGCATTCTTATTAATAAATCCCTTAAAAATTGTCATAAACAATATTTTTATATCCAGACCAACGGTCCAGTTCTCAATGTAATACAAATCATACTCGATTCTTTTGCGGATGGAGGTATCTCCTCTGTAGCCATTTACCTGCGCCCATCCGGTCAGTCCCGGTCTTACCTGGTGCTTCACCATGTATCTTGGAATCTCCTCACGGAATTTCTCCACAAAAAATGGTCTCTCCGGTCTTGGTCCCACCAGGCTCATGTCTCCCTTCAGAATGTTAAACAGCTGGGGAAGCTCATCAATACTGGTCCGGCGCATAAATCTTCCAATTCCTGTAACTCTGGGATCGTTTTTCACAGTCCAGGCTTTCTTCTCCTCCGCCTCCGGCTGAATCTCCATGGAACGGAATTTGTACATCCAGAAAGTCTGGTTATGAAGTCCCACTCGCTCCTGGCGATAGATCAGCGGTCCCGGGGATGTGATCTTAATTAAAATGCACATCACCAGCATAACCGGAGATGCCACAATGATCCCGATAATGGATCCGATAATATCCATCACTCTCTTGATCATGGAATTGAAGGTATTGCTCAGGAGCACATACCGGATATTGATGACCGGAAGTCCCAGGATATCTTCTGTATATGGTTTGGTCGGAATAATCTTGTTGTAATCCGGAATAAATTTCGTATGCACACCTGATTTTTCACACATTTTAACAATTCTTTCCAGCTTATGATATTCAGCCAGACCCAGTGTAATTACGATTTCATCCAGTTTATTTTCCGGCAGCACAATTTCCAGATTATCAATTCTTCCCAGTACCCTGACCTTCTTATATTCTGTTCCTCTAGGAACATTATCGGCAAGGATACCCCGGATATTATATCCCCAGTCCGGATTTGCCAGGATTCTGTCAATGTACTGTTCTGCCGCACGGCTGTATCCGATCAGTAAGATATGTTTCTGATTAAATCCCTGACTTCTGATCTTCCGAAGTCCCATTCTGATCACATTACGCTCTACTATTTCCAGAAAAATATTAATACAGTAAAAAACAAAGATCATCGTTCTGGAAAAATCTGTCTGATGTCTGAAATAAAGTACTAAAATAAATACCAGAAAGCCTATCGTGTTCGCCTGAAGGATATTCCATGCTTCCAGTCTTCTTCCTCTGACTCTTTTCGGAGTATATAACTGAAAAATATAATATAGCAACAGATATCCCGGTATAATGAATATCAGTACACTCATATATACTTGCAGAGAAAGATACCACGGATCCATCTCAAAAATGCCGCTCCTGAATCTCAGATACCATGAAAGCACATACGAAATTACAATCACTACCGCATCCAGTACCACATGTATTTTATTTAATAACCCTTGATTTTCCTTGATCAATTTTACTCACCAACTTTATCTATTATTTCGTTTTCCTATGCCAGACGCCGGAAAATATTTATCCATAGTTCTATCTGAATCTTTATATAATTCTTAAGATGGCCGGATTCATATTTTACTTTATCTGATTTTTCCCCCATATGCAGCCCTTCTTTAATACCATTGACATATAGCTTTCCGTATCCCTTGCGAAGGAAAAACAGGTACTTCACCAAAAATCCCACAAAAAGGAACGGACTGTTCAGTATCTTCTGTACAACCGGCATATTTTTATATATCAGATATACATTATTGCGTGAAGACATCTTGACTTTAAATTCATTATATCTTGCTCCGCTTGCCGCACTTCCCACATGGATCACTTCTGATTTGGGTTCATATAAATTATCGTATCCCGCTATCCTGGCACGATATCCCACATCTATGTCTTCCAGATATGCAAAATGCTTCTCATCAAACATTCCAATCTCTTCAAATACTTTTTTCCGATAGATTGAAGCCCCTCCGCATGCTGCAAAAATCTTTCTTATATTATTGTATTTCTTCACACTTTTGTCTTTTCCATATGCGTATGCCCATCCAAGTGCATTATAATAGGTTCCTGCGCTGTCAATTTTGGACGGATCATGGTACTGGATCATCTTAGGCTCCACAGAAAATATGTTCGGATCTTTCTTGATCGAATCCAGCAGATACTTTACATAGTTATCTTTTATCACCGTATCATTATTTAACAAGATCACATATGGTGTATCTGTCTTTTCAATACCGATATTAACTGCTCTGCAAAAGCCATAGTTCTTATCCAGCATCACACATTCAACTTCCGGATATTCTTTTACAACTTCCTCTATACTTCCATCATTCGAGGCATTATCTATGATCAGGATTTTCTTTTCTGTCTGATCCTTTTCATACAAACTTTTCACACAGGAAAACAGATACTCTTTTCCTTTGTAATTAGGTATTACGATTGTTACTTCACACATAATTTCTCCGTTAGTTCACTTTCAGGGAATAGTCCCATTTTTTTAAGGAAAGATTCGGATTATACGCTGGATCTCCATTTTTCAATATGTCAATCCAATGGCTGCGCATATATTCTATCTCTCCCTGAAATCTGCGCACTTTTTCTTTCGTATCTTCAGCTCCTCTAGTCTTAGATTCATAATGATATAACTCTACATATGGATCATACACGATCAGATGTCCTTTTTCCCGTATTCTAAGACACAGATCCACATCATTAAACGCTACTTTCAGCTCTTCTTCCAGTCCGCCGACTTCTTCAAATACCGAACGTTTCATCATCATACAGGCCGCTGTCACGGCACTTAATTCCTCCTGGATAGCCGCTCTGTGCATATATCCTGTATAACCGCGTTTCATACCGACAAAGACACTGCCGGCAACTCCTCCGATTCCAATGATAATTCCCGCATGCTGCACCGTATCATCCGGATAATATAGTCTAGCACCTACTGCACCGACTTCTTTTCGCTGACATGTTGAAAGCAACTCTGTAAGCCAGTCACGACTTATCACTTCCATGTCATTATTTAACAGCAGTAAATAATCTCCCTTTGCCTGTTTTGCACCAAAATTATTAATTGCCGAATAATTAAATTCTTTTTTCCAGTATACGACACGGATCTTATCATTGCAAATCTGTTCATAGTATTCAAAAGTCTTCTCTTCCGTACTATTATTCTCAATAATGATAATTTCATAATTCTCATAATCCGTCAGTTTTTCTATTGACTTCAGGCATTTATCTAATGTCTCTGCCTGATCTTTATTCGGGATCAGAATAGACACCAGCGGATTTCCTGTCACAGGATATTTTACTCTGTAAAATCCAAGATTTTCCGTCTGAAG
>ERZ826613.4552-NODE-4552-length-10132-cov-6.857497_pt1 | contig 10132 bp, 10 predicted proteins | sample MGYA00519925_ERZ826613 | MGnify/ENA primary metagenome ERZ826613 (study PRJEB31778, sample SAMEA3449236) | human gut metagenome | biome: human gut; feature: human-associated habitat; material: faeces | place: United Kingdom | collected 2010/2012 ... | reverse complement strand
AGCTTTATAACCCCCGAAAAGCTTGTTATTATCGACAAGGATATGAATATCGTAGGGGCAGAGGGTAATTACAAACCGTCAAGCGAAATTAAAATGCACATGCGCTGCTATACTGAGCGCGACGACGTGGGCGCGGTGGTTCACGCCCACCCGCCGACGGCTACGGGCTATGCGGTTGCGGGCAAAAGCCTTGATGAATACAGTATGATTGAAACCGTAATAGCGATAGGCTCAATACCGCTTACTCCCTATGGCACGCCCTCTACAAACGAAGTGCCCGAGGCAATAGCGCCGTATCTTTCAGAGCATGATGTGTTGCTGCTTCAAAACCACGGGGCGCTGACGGTAGGGTGCGACCTTATAACCGCATATTACCGTATGGAAACGCTTGAGCTTTTTGCAAAGATTTCACTTAACGCGCACCTTTTAGGGGGAGCAAAGGAAATTCCGAAAGAGCAGATAGACAAGCTTTTGTACCTGCGCAATAACTATTACCATGTAACAGGCAAACATCCTGGGTATAAGCATTATAACAACCAATAGCATAAATTTATTTATAAGTGAGCTTTTCCGCACACCTGCAAATATCTATGTACTTCTGCGTTTCACTTTCACTTTTATTCTTAAAAAAGTCGGTAGCAGTTTTAGAGATATTTGTAGCTGGAATATTAGGGTAAAGTATGGTGTAAAAGCCAATATTAAGTGCTGAATATAGGAGTATAATTGTTTTAAATTTCGGATTGCTTTTTGCAATTTTAATATTTCGTATTTTTCGTAACATAAATTTTAAAACTATCGTAGAAAGGTTGAATACGGTGTTTTATCCATTATTGTTAAAGCCGCCCGTAAAGGATTACCTTTGGGGCGGAACAAGACTGAAAACTGAATATAATTATGAAACCGACAAGAAAAAAGCCGCAGAGGCATGGGTGCTTTCCTGCCACAAGGACGGATCGGATATTGTGGAAAACGGCGAACTTGCCGGAAAGACGCTGCCCGAGGTGCTTGAGCTTTGGGGCGATAAAGCAATAGGAAAAAACGCTGCGGCATTTCCGTATTTTCCGCTTCTTATAAAGCTTATCGACGCAAAGGACCGTCTTTCGGTTCAGGTTCACCCCGACGATACATATGCGCTTAAAAACGAGGGCGAATTCGGAAAGACCGAAATGTGGTATGTGGTTGACTGTGATGAAGGAGCCGAGCTTATTTACGGCTTTAACCGTGTGGTATCAAAGGAAGAATTCGAGCGCAGGATAAAGGATAACACTCTTCCCGAAATATGCAATTATGTGCCCGTTCACAAAGGCGATGTATTCTTTATAGCGGCAGGTACGCTCCACGCCATCGGCGCCGGAATACTTATAGCCGAGGTTCAGCAGAATTCCAACACTACCTACCGTGTTTCGGATTACGGCAGGATCGGAGCGGATGGAAAGCCGAGACCGCTCCACATTGAAAAAGCGCTTGATGTGACTAAGAGGGAAAGACCGCAAATACCGTACGGGAATACCGGCAAGTTTGAAAAAACTCCCTATGGTACTGTAAGAGAGCTTGCAAAATGCAGTCTTTTTACCGCCTCGCTTTTAGAACTTGACGGTAAGACCGAAATACACCGCGAAGACAGCTTTACTTCCTTACTGGTGCTTGAAGGCAAAGTGACCGTCAAATGGAAAGACGGTGAAATTAAAGCCTCAAAGGGCGCAAGCATTTTTGTGCCGGCAGATTGTTTAACGGAACTTTCGGGTGAAACTGAAATTTTAATAAGTAAAGTGTGAGATTAGCTATTTTTTAATTTTTCTGCATATCTGCAAATATCTATATATTTCTGCGTTTCGCTTTCGCTTTTATTCTTAAAAAAGTCGATAGCAGACTTAGAGATATTTGTAGCCGGAATATCGGGATATAGTACGGCGTCTAAGCTGACATTAAGTTCCCTGCACAACAGGATTATAGTTTCAAATTTCGGGTTGCCTTTGCAGTTTTCTATACCCTGTATTGTGCGGATACTCATTTTCAGTCTTTCGGCAAGCTCTGCCTGAGTTATGTTTTCTCTTTTTCTTGCTGTACGGATGGAAAAAGCTAATCTTTCATATGTATTTTGCATTATAATAACACCTCATATTTATTTTAATATGAAGTGCGGCTCACATAAATTACATTGTAATTCGTATAATATGAGTTATAATGCGTATTCGGAAAGGAAGTAACATATGACGCTTTTGTTTCAAAAGGAGTTAGGCTAAGAACGGCGGAGGCCGTTTTAAAAAAACAGCCGATTTTGAAACAAAAGAAAACAATTTAAAATGTGCGGCAGCGAGTTGCGGTTCTTTATGTGAGCCGCAGCTCGTTTTATATGTAACAAAACACATATCTTGTGACGGGTGCCGCTCACCGCCGCCCTTTATAAGTCTTTAAAAAACAAGATTTATAAAAGGTGGAATAAAAATGTTTAAAAGAAATGACGGAAAAGGTGTAAATGCTCTGCAAAACAGATTTACCGCGTTGCTTAAAACTGCTTTGCGCAACCGTAAAATAGATTATATTACAGAGCAAGGCAAAAGATACGGCAAGGAATTTCCGCTTGTGGATTATGTAGGGCTTGCCGGTGATGAATATGATTTTATTCAGGCAATTATAGATTATGATGTTCTTAAAACGGCACTAAAATCTCTTTCTGATAGAGAAAAGAAAATAATTGTAGCTCATATTCTTGAGGACAAGGACTTTGCGGAGATAGGCAGGTGTTTGGGATTAACATATAAAGGCACGGCAACCGCGTTTTACCGCGCCATAACAAAGCTGCGCGAAACATTGGGGAGGTATCGGGATGAATTTTAAGGAGCTTATTTTTGCCGCTCAAAAGGGCGATGCAAATGCCTTTGAAACCATTTTCGCTATGTACCGCCCGTTGCTTATGAAAGAGTCTATTATATGCGGAGTTTTTGACGAGGATCTCTTTCAAGAGCAATGTATTGTTTTAAGCAGATGTATAATGCTGTTTAGAAGTTAAAAAAGGGCAGGGGCGGAAAAACGCTCCTGCCTGTTATGTATTATTCATTATTAAATAAAAATAATAATTGCATATGCAATAGCATATAATACAAATTACAGCGTGTTCAAATAAGTGGCTTTTCTTTTTATAATTATAGCATAAAAAATATGCTATTGTCAGGAATGATGAAAATGGAAAAATTATCGGTAGGAAACAGAATCAGAGAAGTCAGAAAGGCAAGAGGACTTACCCAAGAGCAGCTTGCGGAAATGGCAAATATGAGTACGGGATTTTTAGGCGAGGTAGAACGGGAGGAAAAGCTGCCGGGTCTTGAAATATTTGTAAGTATTGCTATTGCCCTTGATATATCAACGGATTATATTCTGCGGGATACCGTTCCGTCCGCCAAGCACTTTGTAGATGACGAAACCTTGAGGCTAACAAGTAAGCTCTCGCCGGGGCATAGAAAAGTAGTTAATAATTTGATTTACGCATATGTAAAAAGTGTGAGTTGAGAATCGGGTTAAACCGATTCTTTTTTTATGCTGTAAGACATAATTCGACAAATATTTTAAAATTGATGTGATAATATTGATTATAGCATAGGATATATGCTATAATGTGTATAAAATGGAGGAATTGAAAATGAAAGAGGAATTTAAGAAAAAGGAAATGTCGGAAAAAATTATTATGCTGCTGGAAAGTTCCTGCAAGGATTTTAAAGGAGTTAAAACGGCGTATGCTGAAGCCTGTGCGGAATTAAGAAGTAAATTTGAGTATACGGACAGGATAATAGAATATAATAATTGTATTGCGGCATATGAAACCGAGCTTGCATTTGAACAGGGGATCAAGGATAATCTTAATTACTTTAATAACCCGAATAAGATATTATCTGATGATTATTACAGTGTTCTCGAAAATATAATAAGGCAGAAAACCACGAGTATTATTACGGAGCGGCAAAAACTTGTTAAGCTGCTGCCTGCAAGCCTGATTCCAGCCTATGACGCGGTTATTGGGTATACGGTATTTTTAGATACCTACATTCCGAAATTAGCGCATTATTACGGGTTTGTATACGGAAACAAAAACAATTACAACCCAGATTCGGAAGTATGTAAAAAATACAGGGAATGGTTAAGTACATATCTCGGTATAGAGCCGGAGGGAGAAAACAATGCTTTACTATAAGAATAATCGGTTTTATATAGGCGGAATGAGCTTTGCGCTGCCTGAAAATGTTTATGTGGTTACTGATTTTGAGCGCACAACCGCCAACGGCTTTGCATATATGAGCAGAGATAGAAAAATAACTGTTACCGTGGGTACGGATAATTCCGAGGAAAGTTTAGAGGAATACATTAAATCGGAAGATTTTGCGGATAACGGCTTTAAGGTGCTTGATATAATGCAGGGCGGATATTCCGGGCTGAAAGGCACGGCCGCGCTTTACGGCAGCGAAACTTGCGAATATTGCGAAATAAGGTTACTTTTACCGCGTCCGACCGAAGACGAAAGAATGTTTATTATTTTTGCCGAGGTGCGGAAAGAGGATATAACGATTAGAGAGGCAGTAAAGAATTCTGTTATAACAGAGTTTATTATGAGCCTAAAAATAGATTTGTCCGATTAGTTTCTAAAAATTTTTTGCACTTAAACTATGCTATAACCTACATACAAAGCTATCGTGTGTTCAAACTCTGAAAGTATTTTATTATACTTTATAGAGTAGAAATAATGCTATAGCAGAGGTGCGGGTTATGGATAAGATTGAGTTTGGAAAAAGATTGAAGCTTTTACGGACTAAGGCAAACTATACGCAGGAGAAATTAGCGGAAATGGCAAATATGAGTTCGGCATATTTAGGCGAAATAGAGCGGGGCAAAAAGGTTATAGGGCTTGATAAGTTTATAAATATAATTAACGCTCTCGGACTGTCGGCGGATTATGTTCTCTGCAACGAGCTGCAGAGCGGGGAGCCGTATGTTTTTGACGACTTAACGGCAAAGCTTAAAGACCTTGACCCGAAACAGCGTAAAACCGTTTTGGATATTGTTGACGGGTATCTTAAAAATATTTAATAGGTATTTTCTTTTATTTAAAATATTGAAAGTCTTTAGAAATACGGAATTTCAAATGTTTTCGGCTCCATTCTGAAAAGAGTGGAGTCTTTTTATTTATTGGTATTTACAGAATATTCCTTATTTGATATACTGTATATGGGCAGCTGTGAAAACACCCCCTAAACAAAAAAGAAAGGAATGTTCTTATGAAAGAAAAACGGCAATTTCAAAACAGGCTTATTTCATTAGCATTGGCAATATTATTTGTTTTGCTTCCCACCAATTCTCTGATGACAACCGCGCAAATTTTCAGTGGCAGTTACTCGAATTCGGATCTCTCAGAAGACAGTACCTTTGTTTTATCAAAATCAAATGTTCAAATCGGGGATGATTACAACCCCGAAATGCAATACAATGATGAAACTCAAACATTTTCTGCCGTTAGAGTAACCGCAACCAAAATTGACAAAATGGTACTCCTTACCCAGAAATGGTTGAATCAGGAATACGGGAATGTTTCGGGTTTCGGTTCTGTAACGGAAAACGGGAAAACCGGTTGGAATGTTATTTACGGTCTTACAAGAGCACTCCAACATGAATTGGGAATAACCGAGCTTGCAGACAATTTCGGACCGTCTACAAAAGCACTGTATGCAAAGAATCCGTTGCGTAGGCAGGACAATGTTAAGGATAGAAAATTCGCCATATTGCAGGGCGCACTTTGGTGTAAGGGCTATAATCCCGGTTATTATCTAAAGGAAGACCCCGATACAGGTAAGGTCAGCTTTGAAGAAATATTCAACGCACGGGTGGAAGAAGCGGTTATCTCACTGAAAACCGACGCGGGCTTTATAAATCCCGACGGCGTTGTTACTCCTAATGTTATGAAAGCGCTGCTTTCTATGGATTCGTTTAAGCTTTTAAGCGCGTATTACGGCGGTACTTATGAAGTCCGTTCAATGCAGCAGAAATTTAACCGTACATATGAGGATTATATAGGCGCGCTTATACCGTGCGACGGAGTATACGGCAGAAGCACAAGCAAGGCCTTGGTATATGCGTTACAGGCAGAGGAGGGTATGCCTGTCGGTACGGCAACCGGTAATTTCGGTGCTAAAACGCAGGAATTATGCCCGCAAATACCGTATGTAAGAAATTCGAGCGCGGCTAAGGACTATAACGGCAACTACTATACAGACGCTAAGCTTGCGGAAATAATAGGATTGGTACAGTTTGGACTTTTCCTTAACGGTTTCGGGGATGGTATATTTGACAGAAGATTCAATCCCGTTACACAGCAGGCTGTTCTTGATTTTCAGGCTCATTATGCTCTGCCGAGAACAGGAAAAGTGAATCTGGATACATGGATGTCGCTGTTTATCAGTAGCGGCAATCCAAAACGTTCTGCCATAGCTGCGGATTGCGCCACCATACTTAATGCGGCAAAGGCAAAGACGCTTTATGATAACGGATACAGATATATAGGCAGATACCTGACCGGCACCTACGGCGGCGGAATAAGCAAGGCCTTGACTGTAACGGAAGCCAAAACAATTCTGCGTGCCGGTTTGCGGTTTTTCCCAATTTATCAAACAAGCTCAAATAAGGTTGAGTATTTCACACCCGAAAAAGGCGTTTCAGACGCACAATCCGCAATAGAGGCGGCAGATAATCTCGGTCTTCCGGCTGATACAATTATTTATTTTGCAGTGGATTTTGACGCGATGGATTACCAGATAACCGGCAGCGTTATTCCGTATTTTGAAAAGGTTTATGATGAGGTCTCAAAAAGCAACTATAAGGTAGGAGTATACGGTGCGAGAAATGTTTGCACCCGTGTATCCAATGCCGGCTATGCCTGCAGTAGCTTTGTGGGGGATATGTCAACAGGCTTCAGCGGAAATTTAGGCTTTAAAATTCCCGATAACTGGGCGTTCTCTCAATTTGCCAATTTAGAAGGCAGCAACGCTTTGGGAACAGGCGACGGAAGAATAGAAATAGACAAAAATGCTTTTTCCGGCAGAGATCAAGGTGTGTCGATGTTAAGGTCTGCTAAAAAAGCAATTTATGTTCTTCCGGGATATTTAGGCTCGCGGCTTTACACAGAAGACGGTAATGAATATTGGGCGGATCAGGACAAATTAAGCAGCGATATTACCGACTATGTTATTTTAGGAGAAGTAAGTGCACGAAAAGATATTTTGCGCCTTGACAAAAACGGAGAAAATTCAAAGGTGCATCCGGATATTTCAAAGGATTTTTACGGAACCGAAATGAACCCGGGCGAAGGCGGAGTATATAAGCTGCTTGTAAACACTTTGAAAAAGCAATGCAAGGGTTACGATGTGGTGTTTTTTCCGTATAACTGGCTTGCCGACTTGAATGATTCGGCTAACGAGCTTCAAAAGCATATTAACGGTAACGGATATGAAAGCGTAGTTTTTGTCACCCACAGCACCGGCGGTTTGTTAGCGGCAAGATATATTGCAAAGAGTGTTGCAAATAAAAGAAAGGTTGAAAAAGCAATTCTTATTGCAGCACCGTTATACGGCACCTATTATGCGCTAAAGCCGTTAGAAACCGGTTCGGTTGACATGGTAGATGGAATTTTGTCAGAACAATTAGAGGAAATGCAGTTAGGAAATTTGGGGAAATGGTTGGCATATCAACGCACTTATCAATTTGTGCGCAAAGCGGTACACAATTCTCCGACTACTTATCAGCTTTTACCGAGTATTGAATATTTAAAGCTAATGCCGCAACTGTATGAAAACGAATTTAAAAACGGAAAAGCTATAACAACGCTTGATGAGTATTATAATATTTTGAATCACAGCTCAAATCTTAATTCTAATCTTACTGACGGTAATAAGCGCAGCCATAGAGCGTTTAGAAATAATATCGGAGATATTGTATCGGTTCTTCAGAGCGTTGATACTACATTGATAGGGACAAGCGAAGGCTTTGAGACATTCTCAGTTGCTCATTATAAAACAGATATGCTTGGGCAATCTAAAATGATAAGTATTTCCGAATCAAAAGGCGGAGATGGAACAGTATTAGCAGCAAGCGCATTTGCATTAACAGCCGATGGAAAACACAGATTAAAATATAAGGATTTCGCCGGCGAGGGCTCGTACAACCATATGGATCTGGCTATGAGCAGAAAACCAATACAGTATGTATGCGATACAATTAACGGTAAGGCTTACGTGTCACTCGCCGATGAGGCTGCGTTTGCAATAAATTCAAATAATAGTATCGGAATGTCCGATAATTTGAAAATTAACTATTCAAGCGACAAGTTTTTAGATGTCAATATCTATGATGAAAACGGTACAAATGTTGCGCAGATTTCCGACAATCGGTATTTCGGATTTAATAATGATGCATTCAGCTTTACACCGCTTGAAATAGAAGAAGATATCTGCCGTGCTGTCATTTATATACCGAACAGCGGCTATCGAATTACATTCGGTTACGGAAACGAAGCAAGTGCCGCGGTTGATTTTGAGGCTGAAGTTTCAACACTTGACACCGACGGTTGGAATTCAGTCAGTGTCACAGATACCAAAGTTCAAACATCGGAAAATGGCTTGCTCGCATCATATGACGGAACGCAAACCGTTATTGATGATTCTAATATTTCAGAAATTGTAAGCGGCACCGTACAAAATTATTTGACCGACTGGAAGCTACCAACAAGTATAGAATTAGATTTTAACTCATCGCAAAAAGTCGAAATCACAGGTGAGGACGCAGAGCAAGTTTCCTCTACTCTCATCTGGAGTTCATCGGATGAATCCATTGTATCGGTCTCATCAGACGGAATCGTTACAGCTGCCGGTTACGGCAAGGTCACAATATCCGGAACAGACGGAAACAAAACCGAAAGCTGTGAAATGACCGTGAAATCAGAGACTCAATCTGTCAGTTTTCAAAATATTGTTATGACGGTTGGCGAAAGAACCGTTATTTCGCCGCAATTCACACCCGCAAATGCAACACAGACAGATATGGTTTACACCTATGAGGAAGGCACCGTTATAAAAATCGACGAATATGGCGTTATACAAGCACTTGCACCGAGAACAATAATTGTAACCGGGACAGCCACCAACGGAGTTTCCAACACCTTTACCGTAACTGTTACAGACGCCGATTTCACAAGAAAAGTCGGGGATATAAACGGTGATGACCGTGTAGATATCATTGACCTTATAAAAGCCAAAAAGCATATTGTGGGTGCAGAGATACTGACGGGGGTCGATTTTAATACTGCTGATCTTGATAAAAACAATACAGTTAATTCCGTCGATTTGATTCTTTTGCGTAAAATACTATTAGGTATCGATACTAAATAAGGAGTGGTTGTATGAAGAAGCCAAATGGCCTACTTAAAATTATTATTTCATTTGTTGCCGGTATGGCTGTAATGTACTCGGCTTTTTTTGCTCGTGATTTGATTCAATTTTATCGTGTTATGACAAGAAAGCCTATTTTAAAAGTAATCTCCATAGTCCAGGGCGGTTTTCTTCCATCGAAAAATAATTATTATATTGTCTATGATAACGGTGATTATAAAGAAGTCGATGAATTTGAACCGACAGAGGTGGAAACTTATGACTTGCTTGCATATAAAGAAAATACCGAATCCGATAAAAACAAATCGGAAAATATTCCCGAATGTGCAAATGAAATACTGAAGTATGCGGAAAAGTTCGATTATTGCCATGTTAATAATTTATATGTAGATGACGGAAGATACTTTTTCGATATTCATAATACGAAAGTACAAAAAAAATACAGCAGCACAGTTTATGAATATTTCCCTGACAGTAATTCTGTAAAAAAACTCGTGCGATTTGAACATTTTGACACGGAGCATGTCGAGCTGTACTGATTTTAGGGTGTGAGCTGATGAAGAAAAATAATACCGGGTTGAAAGTTATAGCTTTTGTTCTTGCATTTGTTTCGATTGTCAGCTCCGTCTATTTAATTCGCAGTTTAGTAAAAAAGCATCGTATCGAAACAAGAAAGCCTATTCTTAAAGTAATGTCAAGAAGTTCAGGGG
>ERZ826613.4546-NODE-4546-length-10152-cov-3.712093_pt1 | contig 10152 bp, 6 predicted proteins | sample MGYA00519925_ERZ826613 | MGnify/ENA primary metagenome ERZ826613 (study PRJEB31778, sample SAMEA3449236) | human gut metagenome | biome: human gut; feature: human-associated habitat; material: faeces | place: United Kingdom | collected 2010/2012 ... | reverse complement strand
CAAAGGAACTGCCCTTTTCAATATTTATTTTTCCGAAAACTTAATTACGCTAACATAGTCCACCGATCAAATATACTGCAAAGGCCGCAACCCATGCAACGATACATTGCCAGATCACCATGCTGACAGCCCATTTACTGCCCAACTCACGTTTTACAGATGCGATCGCTGCGATACACGGAGTATACAGCAGACTAAATACGAGCAGTGAACCGGCCGTCAATGGTGAAAGTACTGTACTGATCGATCCGCTGAATAAAACTTCTAACGTGGAAACAACACTTTCTTTTGCCATAACTCCACTGATCAATGCGGTAGCAATTCTCCAATCACCAAGTCCCAGCGGAGTTAATATAGGCACAAATATCTGCGCAATCATTGCAAGCATACTGTCCGAAGAATCGGACACCATATTCAAACGCAGATTAAAACTCTGCAAAAACCAGACTACTACCGTTGCGACCAGTATAACTGAAAATGCTTTCTGCAGAAAATCTTTTGCCTTTTCCCATAACAACTGTCCCACATTTCGCACACCAGGCAAACGATAATTAGGCAATTCCATCACAAAAGGAACCGGTTCTCCCTCAAATAATGTTGCTCGGTATAGGAAGGCTACCAAGATTCCCATAACAATGCCAAACAGATAAAGCCCCGTCATGATCAGACCGCCGCGCCCCGGGAAGAACACGCTGACAAAAAACGCATATATCGGTAATTTGGCCGTACAACTCATAAACGGCGTCAACAAGATCGTCATTTTACGATCTCTTTCACTAGTCAGCGTACGTGTTGCCATGACAGCCGGCACTGTACAACCAAACCCAATCAACAATGGAACAATGCTTTTGCCGGAAAGACCGATCTTGCGAAGCAGCTTATCCATTACAAAAGCCACACGGGCAATATACCCACTGTCCTCCATTAATGACAAAAAGAAAAACAAGGTGACAATGATCGGCAAAAAGCTTAGCACACTCCCCACACCGGTAAATATTCCATCCATGATCAAACTGTATAACGCATCATTCAGCTGAGCCGCTTTTAATCCTTTTCCTACCATATCTGCAATTGCATCAATACCTAATTGCAATATATTTTGCAGCCATGCACCGATCACGTTAAACGTCAGATAAAATACTGCAGCCATGATCGCAATAAAACACGGAATCGCTGTATATTTTCCGGTAAAGATCCGGTCTATCTTCTCACTGCGAATTCGCTCTTTACTCTCTTTTGGTTTTACCACTGCTTGTTCACATAAACGTTCAATGAAGTCAAAGCGCATATCTGCAATTGCAGCACTGCGGTCTACACCTCGCTCTGTCTCCATCTGGCACACAATATGCTCCAACATTTCCTTTTCGTTTTCATCAAGTTTTAACTGCTTTAGGATCAGTAGATCTCCTTCAATTGCTTTCGTTGCAGCAAATCGCACCGGGATATCTGCCTTTTCAGCGTGATCTTCAATCAGATGGATCACCGCATGAATACACCGATGTACGGAACCATCGTGATCTTTTTTGTCACAGAAATCCTGTCGCATCGGCCGTTCCTGATACTTCGCAATATGAAGTGCATGTTTCACGAGTTCCTCTACGCCCTCGTTTTTGGCTGCAGAAATCGGAATGACAGGTACCCCTAGCAATTCCTCCATCAAATTGACATTGATCGCTCCATGGTTACTGGTTACTTCATCCATCATATTCAATGCGACTACCATCGGAATATCCATCTCCAAAAGCTGCATTGTCAGATATAAATTACGTTCAATATTGGTTGCATCGACAATATTGATAATTGCTGTTGGATGATCTTGCAGCACAAAGTTACGCGAAACGATTTCTTCGCTGCTATATGGCGACATCGAATAAATTCCCGGCAGATCCGTCACATTTGTATCTGAATATCCCTTAATAGCACCATCTTTGCGATCCACTGTAACCCCGGGGAAATTGCCAACATGTTGATTCGCACCCGTCAACTGATTAAACAATGTCGTTTTACCACAATTTTGATTGCCGACCAGGGCGTATGTTAAAGTGGTTCCTTCCGGCAGAGGATGTTCGTCCTCTTTGGAATGAAACTTTCCCTCTTCACCAAGCCCCGGATGTACAGATGGCTGTATTCTTTCACTACCGGCATGACTATTACTGCGCTTGTCAATCGGTTTTATCTCAATCTGTTCTGCTTCTGCTAGGCGAAGCGTCAATTCGTACCCGTGTATTTGTAACTCCATCGGATCTCCCATTGGTGCAAACTTGACAACCGTCACCTCTGCTCCGGGAATCATTCCCATATCCAAAAAATGCTGTCTAAGCGCGCCTTCGCCACCTACTTGCGTCACAACAGCACTCTTTCCTATCTCCAGTTCTTTTAAGGTCATACTATCCTCCAGGTATAATTCTTGTTGAGAATTTTTCTCATTAAATTACGGTATATCAATATATTTTCAATGTCAACTCCTTTTACCGTTTTTTTTGACTTTCCTGACATTTATTGCTATTCTTTTGGTAATGATCTATGCATCTGCGAAAGTAATGGATCCCACTTCTTTCGCTCAAGCTGATACACAAAGTATATTAGGAGGGAGCGCTCTATGTTACTGCATGTACTGGCAGCAATTCACAATACTACCACTCTGCTGTTTGGCATTTTTTTATCTGCCTTTTTTTTAGGCGTGCGCCAAAATAAGTCTAATACGATCAAACTGCTATTGTATTCTCTGGCAGAGGGTACCGTCTATCTGCTGTCACTCACTCTTATCGGTGAAACTGCTACCATGCAGATCTACCCTCTGTTCATACATCTTCCGCTCGCTCTGTTTTTGACATTCTACTACCATTACACATTCCTTTCGTCCTGTGTTTCCATCGTCTCTGCCTACCTTTGCTGTCAGGTCAGTACGTGGATCGGAATGTTTGCACTTTCTCTCTCCAGTGAACAATGGTGTTATTACTGCTTTCGCATCATCGCAACCCTCGGTACGTATTTCTTCCTATGCCGCTATGTGTGTCACACGACAGAAATGATTTTTGCGAAGGATAGACGAGAGCTTTGGGTTATTGGCTTTCTCCCTTTTGTCTATTATATTTTTGACTATATGTGTACAAAATTTTCCAATCTGTTATACTCCGGCAACAAAGCTGTGGTCGAGTTTATGGGCTTCGCTTCCTGTCTGGCCTATCTTACATTTCTACTTATATATTTCAAGGAATACGAACGCAAACAGCAGATCCGCCAATACAGCGATCTGACTAAAATGCAGCTTCTTTCTATTCAAAAGGAAATTGAACAGGTCAAACTTAGCGAACAAAAAATTGCTATTTTGCGGCATGATATGCGGCATCATCTAACGATCATCTTGACACAGCTTCAAAACAACAGTCCGGATCATGCGATGGATTACATCAAACAACTATACGACAGCTATGATGATACCGTCATTACAAATTACTGCAAAGATGAGATGATCAATTCCGTAATCTCTATCTACCATACACGATTTGAAGATATCGGCGTTATCTTTCAATGCAATATTGGCAGGATGCCACCATTGCCGGAATCCGAAACGGATGTTAGTACTATTCTGTCCAATGCACTGGAAAATGCATTGCATGCTCTGCAGAACATGACTATTCCGAATCGTATGATCACCTTAACAATCTCTGAAAAAAACGCACATCTCTTGATCCAAGTCGAAAATACGATTGAAAAACCGCCGAAATTCATAGACGGTATTCCAATCTCTGAGACACCCGGTCACGGTATAGGCGTGCGAAGTATTATATATTATGTTGAAAAGCTCGGCGGACAGTGCCACTTTTCTGTATCCGGCAACTACTTTACCCTTCAAATTATCATTTAACGAATGAGAGAAAGAGGACATTATGAAAATAGCAATTTGTGATGATGAACCAATTTATATAGAAACAACTTCCCGTTTATTACAGAAATGGGCTGGTGAACATGGTATTGAAATGCAGATCTTCACGTATGATAATGGCGACGATCTGATCGCTGCACATACAGATGAATGTATGGATTTGATCCTGTTAGACGTCATTATGCCTCTTTTGAACGGCATAGACACTGCTGCTGAATTACGTGCAAACGGACAGGATGTTCCCATTATTTTTCTAACTTCCTCCCGTGAATTTGCAGTTGAATCCTACGAGGTCAAAGCCTTTCATTATCTGCTGAAACCCATTGACGAAATACGATTATTTGCTGTCATGGACGAATACCGGAAACAATTTTGCAAGACCAAAGAAACCTTTACGGCACAGACTGTGACCGGTTTTTACAAAATGACGATCGAAGAGGTTGCCTGTCTGGAAGCGCAAAACAAACTGGTACTTGTAACCTTTTCAAACGGGACGCAGATCACAATCCGTGAACCATTTTATAAGTGCGAAGAGATATTCCATATGGATCGGGGATTTATCAAGTGTCATCGCAGCTATATCGTAAATCTAATGTTCGTAGAACAATTTACTAAAACCGAAGTGACTCTTCAAAACGGCATGATCATCCCAATTTCGCGAAATAACTATGCTGCCTTCAAGGAAGTTTATTTCCGATATATGTTTCAAAAATAGCAGTTGCATTTCCCAATTATGGTGTTAAAATAGATAATTGCGATATTGAAATTGTTAATTACTCCCTGTACATTATACGAGGCAAACAAATCGGAGTTCAGCGTTACATATGGAGGTCGAAATTAGATGAGTAAAGATGTCACGAAAGATATGACAACAGGTAAGCCACTGCTTTTGATCCTGCAGTTTGCATTTCCTTTGTTGATCGGCAACTTTTTTCAGCAAATGTATAATGTTGCTGATGCGGCGATCGTTGGACGATTCCTTGGACCGAAAGCGCTAGCTGCAGTCGGTGCCTCCTCTAGTGTCCAATTTTTGGTACTTGGATTTTGCATCGGCATCTGTTGTGGATTTGGAGTTCCTATCGCTCAACGCTTTGGCGGCAAGGATTACAGATCCATGCGCGCCTATATCTGGCACAGCATTTTTATCACGATTGTTGCCGCCGTCCTGCTGACAACGATCTGCGCCCTGCTTTGCCCTGCTATTTTACATATTTTAACCACACCAGCCAACATCTATAAAGATGCCTATATTTACTTATTAATTATTTTCCTTGGCATCCCTTGTACTTTACTGTACAATCTGCTTTCGAGCATACTTCGTGCCGTTGGCGACAGCAAAACACCTTTTTTGTTTTTGGTGTTTTCCACCATATTAAATATTATCTTGGATCTGGTCTGCATCGTTGTCTTTCACTGGGGCTGTGCCGGTGCTGCAATTGCAACGATCACCGCTCAGGGGATCAGCGGACTGCTTTGTCTCGTGTTTATACTAAAGAAGGTACCGATACTGCATCCAACTGCAGAGGATCGCGCTTTTCGCCCACAGATGGTATCGCATCTGCTTATCATGGCGATCCCTATGGGACTGCAATATTCCATTACAGCGATAGGCAGTATGGTCATGCAGTCCGCCAACAACGGACTGGGTGACGTCTATATTACCGGATTCACCGCAGCTATGCGTATTAAGCAGTTTGCCATGTGTCCATTTGATGCAATCGCAACCGGTGTATCCACCTTTTGCGGACAAAATCTTGGTGCCGGGAAAACGGATCGTATTAAGAAAGGAATCTTGCAGGGCGTCTTCGTCGGCATGGCATATGGCCTTGTAGCAGGCATTGTACTTATCTTCTTTGGACGTACATTGACACTGCTGTTCGTGAAGCCATCCGCTACTGCAGTGCTTGATGCTTCTGCCAAATATCTGCGCTGCCTCGGATTCTTCTATTGGTCACTCGGCATCTTAAACACCTGCCGCATGACCACACAGGGTCTTGGCTATTCCGGCAGAGCTATCCTCTCGGGCGCCGTCGAAATGGCGGCACGCTGTTTCGTCAGTCTGGCATTGGTTCCTATTTTTCACTTCGATGCAATCTGCTTTGCCGATCAAAGTGCTTGGATCACTGCTACGCTCTACATCGTACCGACTTGTCTGCTCGTTGTGCGCTCAATTGAAAAAAAAAGAAAGGAATGTAAATGATTATGAGAAAAAACAATTGGAAAACGACTGCAATAGCGGCACTTCTAAGCATCTCTATGGTGCTTCCTACCACCAGTGGATCAGCGGCAGCTGCTTTTGCTGTAACGCCTAAGGATGTCACTACTCACAAAGCAACCGCAACTGAACCAACCGCTACGCCTGATTCCAAGGCAACACCGCCAATATTAGAAACAGATGTGGCGAGCGCATCCAACGGATGTACAATGCTTGGTATCTATGGTTCGTATTATAGTCAGGCACAAGAAGCTCTCGACAAGCTGAATGAAATTCGTAAAGAAGCCTGTGAAGCCGGCAACATACCGGATCCGCGCGATCCCAGCCGTATGCTGACATCCGATGATTATAAACCGTTAAGATGGTCGAGAGACTTAGAAAGCATCGCTCGCATCCGTGCGGCAGAGGCTGGCATTTCGTTTAATTTCATGGCATCCGGACATGATCGTCCCAGCGATAAAGATACTTTTTCCCTATCCTTTCATGGTGTATCTTCCAATTGTGAAGATCTCGCTTACTGTTTGGGAAAAAGCATGACCGAAGGTGTCCTTCTGTGGAAATCTGAACAAAAAGACTGGGTCGATCAAAATCTGTCCAATGAAACCGGTCATTATAAAAGTATGATCAATCCAAAATACAACTATGTCGGATTGGGCGATTTCTATTCCGAAGCAGCACCTTATCCGAATACCGTTGCCGGTGAATTTTCTACGAGAACCGGTCTGAACGAAACCATGCAGGATGTGCAGACCGATGTTATACAAAAAGTTGAGATCTCCAACAAATATATCAAAGAGAATTTCTTAGACGGCACAGATACGATAAAAACGGAGCAGACTTCCAGCTTAACCGCAAAAGTACGTTTGGAACGCACTCGCAGCAATGGCAAAGTGTCCACCCGCGAGATCTGGTCCGTCCAGCCTCTAACCTATTCCTCTTCCGACCGTACGATTGCTACGGTAGATAACAACGGAAACGTTACAGGTCTTACCAATGGAGATGTCACCATTACAGCAAAAGCAGATAACGCAATATTTGCGACCAAAACAGTACATATCTCTTGTGCGCATAAGCGTAAAGAGACCGATTATACACCGGCAACCTGTACCAAAAATGGGTCACGTACATATCACTGTGACACCTGTAATAAAGATTTTGAGGAAATCATCCCCAAAACACCACATAACTATGTATATGGAGAGATTGATGCCAACGGCAAGAGCACGGGTATCTGCTCCGACTGCCAGAATACGATCTACATCGCTCCGCCAACCTCGTTCGATATTTATTGGCGGAATAGTACCTCCACCACAAGTTCCTATTATTCTTCCATGCCGGCCAGCAACCCAATCGGCTCCACCATTTATGCATGGGCGCAAAATATCAACGGCGATAGCGATTATCAGGAGCTCCGTATTGAATCCTCAGATCCGTCTGTCATTTCCACGCCTGGTATCATATCCGATAAGACCTACGTAAATCCGCTTAATGTATTAGCTGCAGGCATTACACAAATCACTGTGTATCCAACCTATAACCCTGCCATAAAGAAAACCTATACTCTTCGTATCGGTGAAAACGGCAGTGTTGACATTGCACAGGCCGAAATCACTCTGTCCGAAAAGTCGTACATCTATACCGGCAAGCCACAGAAACCAAAAGTCACTGTGACCATGCATGGTACTACCCTGACCGAAAATAAGGACTACACGATTCGTTATGAAAACAACACCGCCGTCGGAACAGCAACTGTCACGGTAACAGGAGCCGGTCTGTTTTGTGGACAGACAGCGATTCCGTATACGATTCAATCCTCTGCCGCCAAACCACATACACATGTGACTGTAATCGATGAAGCAGTTCCGGCAACCTGTACCACTCCGGGACTTACCGAAGGATCTCACTGCTCTGAATGCGGCTTGGTATTCACGCCGCAGCAGGTTGTAAATGCACTCGGACACCAATATAAAGATGGGGAATGTACCGTATGTGGCTACCAGCGTTATGTAAATAAAGATCATTTACGTTTCACTCTGGAAGAAAGTGTGGAGGGCACAAAATTCGCCTCCGTCTCTGTCGTTCCAAACGATATACTGACCGGAGATATCCATGTTCCATCCACCATAACGATCAACGACACCTCATATTCGGTACGTGTCGTCACCAAAAAAGCATTTGCCGGACAAACAAACGTAACAAGCATTACCCTTCCACAAACGATCACCCGCATTGATTCGGAAGCATTTGCTGACTGCAGCAAATTAAGCAAAATGTATTTTCAGTCCGATAACGCACCGACCACTGCAAGTGACGCTTGGAAAAATGTCGTCAGTGAAACCAATACTTTAGACTTTTATTGTCCAAAGTATGGCGTCGGATATTATAATCTGGCAAAAAATGCCGGTGCTACCACACACTATGATGAAGCGATTCCAAATCATGTACATACTATGATATTTCATGATACGGTTGCCGCGACCTGCACGGAAGCCGGTTCCGCCAGCTATTATACCTGCAGCGAATGTTGTAAGGTCTTTTGGGATGCTGACGGCAAACAGGAAATCGACATAAGCGAGACATATTTAAAACCACTTGGACACGATTGGGCAACTAACTTCACCATTGACATCCCGGCAACCAAAACATCTACCGGAGAAATGTCACTGCATTGTAAACGCTGTAATGAACGTTCACGTATTACGGAAATACCAAAACTGACAGACAATAACAACTCCGATGATCCGGACTTTGACCTTCCTAACCAAAATAACAATAATCCCGGGAATGGACAATCTGTCAACAAAAACAATACCGCCACTCCAAAAGTCGGCACTGTATTTACCGTCAAAGGACTGCGTTACCGCATTGCAAACCGCAATGTGTGCACAAAGACTTGCACTGTAACCTGTCTCGGATATGACAAGAAATATCTAAAAAGCAAGAAAAAGGGATCTGTTACATTATCCATTCCAGCTAAAATAGCTTACGGCAAATATAGCTGTATGGTTACTGCCATTGGCAATAAAGCATTTTATGGCTGCAAAGCACTCAAGCGTGTTTCGACCGGAAGTAATGTGCTATCCATCGGAAGTAAAGCATTCTCCGGTTGCAAAGCACTTAAGAAAGTAACCATTTTGAAAAAGACAAAGAAAATCGGAGCCTCTTCTTTTGCGAAATGCAGCAGTCTGCGCACCATAACCATTAAGACGACGTCTCTAACGAAAAAGTCTATTGGTAAAAAAGCATTTCATGGCATTGCAAAGAAAGCGAAATTTAAGCTGCCATCCAGCAAGAAAAGGCTGTACAAAAAATGGGTCAAAAAATAAACAGGCCGCTTCAATATCCCTCACCTTTAACAACCCATTTGCCGTTCTTTTTCTTCAAACGAATGATACGATACTTTCCGCTCTTCGTATCCTTGCCTTGGAACTGTATTTGGTCACCTGATCCACCATTGTATTCCAAGCTCTTCACCTTTTGTGTGGTGTGTTTATAATATTCTTTAGCCACCTTGAGTGCTGCGTGAATATCTTCTTCATCAAGAGATTCCTTAGCGACTGCAGAAGCCCTCTCCTGCTCTTTCTTCGTTGGGCTCGCAGTCGCTTCCTGCTCTTTCTTCGTTGGGCTTGCAACAGCTTTCTGCTTCGATGTACTCATTGTATTTTTTCGTCCGCTTGCTCTTTGACCACATGCCGTTGCAAGTGCTGCCACTACGATAATAGTAATGATAAATACTTGTTTCTTCATAATGTCCTCCTTGTATTCCTGTTCTGGTTTCACCATACTCCCCGCATCCACATATTGTGATTTCAAAAGAGTCTGAAACACCTTACTTTCTTTGCAGTGACATCATAAAACAACAATGTATCTAATTTGTATATAAACTCTTTACCGTTCTCTCTTCCGCTTTTGTTACATCTCTGATGAATGCATGCCTGAATCAATATACAATCTTACTTTCTCTATCTTCTCTTGTTTTACATCGTACAGAAATTCTTGCAAAATATTTTTAATTTTTTACACTTCAGATAAAAAATTAAGAGATACTCTC
>ERZ826613.4544-NODE-4544-length-10159-cov-3.149347_pt1 | contig 10159 bp, 7 predicted proteins | sample MGYA00519925_ERZ826613 | MGnify/ENA primary metagenome ERZ826613 (study PRJEB31778, sample SAMEA3449236) | human gut metagenome | biome: human gut; feature: human-associated habitat; material: faeces | place: United Kingdom | collected 2010/2012 ... | reverse complement strand
AGAAATCCCAATGACGATACGCAGGATAAATTAAATAAATTCTGGACAAGTCTTTCTGCTTGGATGAATCAATAAGAAGTCATTGAAAAATATTTTCGGGGTGACTATACGGGGTATGACAATGGATGGAATGGAGGAAGTTTCTATCTAAATATAGATTATGAACAGGAATATGAAATACAATATGGAGAATCTTATCCTGAATTAGAAATAAGCAATCATGGTATTAATATGGACGAAATCAAAGATTTTGTTGAAATAATGTATGAACGTTGGATAAGAGCTGACATGCACTATTCATTTACAGTTGAGATAAATAAGAGATTTGATAAATTCCAGTTACCATTTAAGTTATCTTCTGGAACCGTGATAGGAAAAGGATATAAAACTACAGAATCAATTGACAAAATTCTTGATCATAGAATGTTTGAGCGAAAAATAGCTTATTCTGAAGAAATGATAATGAGTACGGAAATGCTAGATAAAAAATGTGCCCTCGATTACATAGTAGATGCATTACAATACTTTATTTCTGTTCAAAGAGGAAATGGTGTAGACAAGAAGTATGCAGCAGCTGCCAGGGAGATATGTTCGAATCAAGACTCAAAGATATATGCGGTTGTAAAGGCTGAAATTAGCGAAGTGATGAAATTGTCAAATGAGTATTTTGACATTAGGCATAATGAGTATTTGAATAAAGCGAAAGAGAAGAGAGAGGCTTTAGACGATCTGCAATTTATAGAATATTTGTATAATCGTGTTTATGCACTGTTGTATTTAGTACGATTAAAGGTAAATAAGGCAGATTTGATTAGTGATGATGCTGAAGGACAAGAGAATTTAGAAAAAAAATAAAAAATTTCTTAGAACTATCTTGACATATGCTGATGAAGCGCACCATGTTCCAGCAGATACATATCAGAAAGTAATGAATCATTTCACACCAAAGTTGTGGCTTGGAATGACCGCTACTCCAGATAAGCGAGATGATAATATGGAAGGTAGAAATGTCTATGAACTTTTTAATTATCAGATTGCTTATGAGATTCGATTACAGCAAGCAATGGAGGAAAAACTTCTCTGTCCATTCCATTATTTTGGAATTACAGATTTAGCAATCATTGGTGATAATGGGGATACTAGTCGTGATTTCTCAATGCTTACTAGTGAGGAACGGGTAAAACATATTATCAATCAGGCTGACTATTACGGATATAGTGGGGATAAGGTGAAGGGATTGATTTTCTGTAGCAATATTAAGGAAACAGAGGAGTTATCCGCAAAGTTTAATGAAATGATTAACCCATCAACAGGAAAAAAATTTAGAACAATTGCCCTCAATGGTAGTGCCTCGGAACAGGAGAGGCAGAATGTATTTGAAAGGCTTGCTATGAATGAAGAAGATGCAACAATTGAGAATCAACCATTAGATTATATTTTCTCGGTTGAAATCTTGAACGAAGGTGTTGATATCGTTGAGGTTAATCAGGTTATTATGCTAAGACCAACACAGTCACCGGTTGTTTTTATTCAGCAGCTTGGGCGAGGACTTAGAAAAGCAAATGGAAAAGAGTATGTAGTCATTTTGGATTTCATTGGGAATTACAATAACAATTTCATGATTCCAATTGCATTATCAGGGGATAGAACCTATAACAAGGACAATATTCGTAGATATATTATGGAAGGCGGAAGAGTGATTCCCAGAGCTTCCACGGTTCATTTTGATGAGATTAGTAGAAAAAGAATTTTTGCATCTGTAGACAATGCAAATTTTAGTGACATTAAGCTTATCAAAGAAAATTACACAAATTTAAAGAATAAACTTGGGCGCATTCCTCGTTTACATGATTTTGATGATTACGGTGAGATGGATGTTATGCGAATATTTGATAACAATAGCCTCGGATCATATTATAAGTTTCTGGTGAAATATGAGAAAGAATATAAGATCCGGTTATCTGAGGATGAAGAAAAAGTAATTGAATTTGTTTCGAAAAAATTGGCTAATGGAAAACGTATTCAGGAACTTCAGATACTAAAGAGAATACTTACATACGCTCATGGTTTATCAAAAATTGGTTTATTTGCGGGTTTATCAGAGGATATGAGAGAGTATGGAAAAAATATCAGTCAGGACCAGAAGGAGAATATTGTAAATGTTATGACAAACAAATTTCCTGCTGGAGCAAGTAAAAAGACATATTCGCAATGCGTATTTATGGAGCAAGAAGGAAATGATTATAAACCAACAAAATTATTTATGCAGATGTTGGCAAATGATGAGTTTTATGGTGTGCTTCAGGAACTTGTTGACTTTGGAATAAGTCGATATGAAAGAGATTACAAGAACACTTATGATCAGACAGATTTGGTTTTATATCAGAAATATACATATGAGGATGTTTGCCGACTTTTGAACTGGGAGCAAAACGAAGTACCATTAAATATTGGTGGTTATAAGTTTGATAAAAAGACGAAAACATTTCCTGTTTTCATTAATTATGATAAAGCAGAGGATATCAGTGATACCACAAAATATGAAGATCATTTTATACCAGGATTTAGAGATCGTTTGATTGCTATTTCAAAATCTGGAAGAAATTTACAGTCGGAGGATGTTCAAAATTTTTTGAAAGCAAAGGAACGAGGTATTCAAGTAGAACTTTTTGTAAGAAAAAACAAGGATGACAAGGTTTCGAAGGAGTTCTATTATCTTGGTCATATGACAGCAAGTGGAAATACCAAAGAATTTACAATGACAAATACCGAGAAAACAGCAGTGGAAATAGAGTGGATACTTGACGTTCCGGTGCGAGAAGATATTTATGAGTACATTGTGAATTCTTAATGGGAGGATATATGAAGACAGTAAAAGTAGTTGCTGCGATTATAAAAGCAGTTAACGAGAATGGAGAAACAATCATTTTTGCAACACAGCGTGGATATGGTGATTTCAAAGGCGGTTGGGAGTTTCCGGGTGGAAAAATTGAATCAGGAGAAACACCTCAGGAAGCGTTGAAGCGTGAAATTATAGAAGAACTTGATACGGAGGTATCTGTTGGAGAATTGATGGATACAGTTGAGTACGACTATCCACAGTTTCATCTTTCTATGGATTGTTTTTGGTGTCAAATTGTAAGAGGAAATCTTGTGCTAAAAGAGCATGAGGCAGCAAGATGGTTAACAAAGGACGAATTGAATAATGTAGAGTGGTTGCCGGCGGATATTACATTGATTGAGAAAATTAGAAACTTACTTTCAATGACAAGATAATTAAGGTGGATAGAGGTAATAATGCAGATATTTGTAGATGCAGATGCTTGTCCGGTGGTGGGCATTGTTGAATCATTGGCAGAAAAATATAATATTCCGACAACATTGCTTTGTGATACGAACCATGTGCTATATTCAGATTATAGCGATGAGATTATTGTCGGAGCAGGAGCTGATGCAGTAGATTACAAGCTGATTAGCATTTGTCATAAGGGTGATATTGTGGTATCTCAGGATTATGGGGTAGCTGCTATGGCACTTGGGAAAGGTGCGTATGCCATTCAACAATCAGGTAAGTGGTATACTGATGAAAATATAGACCAAATGTTGATGGAGAGACACCTTAATAAGAAAGCAAGACGAGGTTCTCACAAAAATCATATAAAAGGACCGAGAAAACGTACAGAAGAAGATGATGTGCGCTTTGCTCAATCTTTTGAAAAAATGATACAGACAATCATACAGGTAAGATAGCAGAAGGAATGCTGATAAAGAGTCCGGCATAAGGGGGATTTTGATGAATACAGAAATAAAAAATATGTGGAGAAAAAAATCATGGTCCATTCCAGATTTATTAGGAAGTAAAAGTGAATATACAAAGATTGTTATAGGATTGATCCAGCAGATTGCATCTGGTAATGCAAACGGTATGGATGATTTCCCTAAATTGGAAGGTGTCTTTGAGCCTAGAACATGGAGAGAATATGTCCCTTTTCTGAAAGGAATTGGAATCGTTGGAAATCATAACGGAAGTTTGTGTTTATCAGAAACAGGCGAATGGTTACATAGAAATTTGTCATTTTATAATATTGCAAGTGTGATGCAAGAGAGGTTTCGTATATTTGGAGAGATTTTATATGTGTTAGATTCTGAACCAAGCACCGTGCAGGAAGTTGATGAAAAAATTTGTGATTTATATAAATTGAAGTGGAAAAATTGTTCTAATACAAGAAAAAGAATGGATTGGCTAGAAGTATTAGGGCTTATTGATATTATTGGAAATCGAAAATGGGTAGTAACTGAAAGTGGGAAAAGAGCATTGAAAGAATGGATTCTAGTTACTCCAGAAATGCTGGATTCATTCGAAGATGCTGAAGTTTCTTACAAGATTAGCGAGGCTCCGACAGAAATATCAAATATGATACAGGAATTATATGATAACAATTTATTACAGAAAGAGCGTTGTACATATAATTTGTGGTCTCCAAGTCCAAATAAAATTGAAAATTTAAGAAAAATATTAGAGTATTCGTGTGAAAAGGTAACAAGGATAGAGCTGTTTAAATATATTGGTGATGAGTTTAATTTGAAGGTAAGCAGTATAGAGTCAATGATGCCATTTCTGAAGGCTTCTGGGTTACTGGAAGAAGTTGGAAGAAATATATATATTACCAGTTCGGTTGCCAAGGAATGGTGTGAAACAGGAGTGGATATAGACTTTATAAGGATTTTGCATTGCCATTATCGTTTTGTCGGAGAAATGATTCTTTTTGCAGAAAACGATGTTACAAGGAATGAAATTTATCAAGAAGCAAAGGAATATGGTCTTAATAATGAAAAGGCAAGATGGATAGCTGGTTTTTTGGTTGAAGCTGGATTATTAGAAGAACCACAGTACTTGCATTTAAAGGCAACAACCTTTGGCATGGAATTTGCGAATACGCTTCCATTGACAGATAAAAATGTATATATGGAGGAAATAAATAGTAAGGAAAATATAGTTGCCGAAACAAAAAAGAATCCATCTGAAAATGATTTGTTTGAGAGATTAAGTGCAGCAGCATTAGATCCATTAGCAGAGGGAAAAGCTTCAGGAGTAGCTTTTGAAGAAGAGATTGCAAAAGTATTTAGATATATGGGTTTTGAAGCGAAAAGAGTAGGTGGACCAGGAAATACTGATGTAGTAGTACGTTGGATAGATGATGAAGGAAAAAAAGTAACGGCTATCGTTGACGCAAAGTCAAAATCAAGTGGTCAGGTTTCACATAATGATGTGAGCGATGTGGCAATCGATGCTCATAAAGAGAAGAATAATGCTGATTATGTTGCAATTGTAGGTGCTGGATTTAGTGGTGATACAATAAAGAACTTTGCATCAAGGAAAAAAGTTGCCTTAATAACGGATCAGGAATTGATTGATATAGCAAAAAAAGCAGAAGAACTGGGATTAAATTTGCAGGAGATTGCGATAATATTTCAATCTCCTGATGGAAAATCAAGATTACAAGAGTTGATTTCAACAAAGCAAAGAGAACAGAATTTAATTGAACTAATCGTTGCTACTTTTAGAAAAGAGCAAGAGATGTTGGAAAGTATTTCTGCAAGAGATATGTTTTTGTTATTAAGAATGACGGATAATTCTCCTTCTCTTGAAGAAATTTTAAATGTTTTTTCTCTTCTTTCAACGGATGAGATAGATGTTTTAGAGATGAATAAACAAGCATCTGCAAAGGAAAATACAACATACACGATGAAAAATGCTAAAGCAACAGTAAATAGATTGAAGATGATTGCAAATGCAATAGAAAAAGGGATAGAGAAATAAACATAACATAAAACAAACACAATTTTAGTTAGGATGACACATGAAATTATTATCAAAAGATATCAATACTTCGGACGCGGAAACAAAAGATACATGTAATAATGACAAATACCATACCCCCGAACAGGCATTAAAAATTTTGCTTGGATATGATTCGTTCAGAGCGGGACAGAAATCTGTCATTGACAGCATTTTGGCGGGGAGAGATGCTTTTGCAGTCATGCCGACAGGCGCGGGAAAATCTGTGTGCTATCAGATCCCGGCGGTGCTTCTGCCGGGAATCACCTTGGTGGTTTCGCCGCTTATTTCACTTATGCAGGATCAGGTCAAAGCATTAAATGAGGCAGGAGTGCCGGCGGCATTTATCAATAGCTCACTTTCTGAAAAAGATTATAATGAGACGATCAGGAGAGCGAGACAGGGCATTTACAAAATTATTTATATAGCACCGGAGCGGCTCGTCACAGAGGGCTTTCTCGCTCTCGCAAAAAGCGTACCTGTTTCAATGGTGACAGTGGACGAAGCGCACTGTATCTCACAGTGGGGGCAGGATTTCCGCCCAAGCTACATGAAAATTGTTGAATTTGTCAAAACACTGGAAAAACGTCCAATTATCAGTGCATTTACAGCTACGGCAACAGAAACCGTCCGCGAAGATATTATCTGCACGTTAGGGCTGCAGAATCCTTTTACATTGGTAAATGGATTTGACAGGGAAAATCTGTTTTTTCAGGTGGACAAGCCTAAGAATAAAGAGCAGTATATTTTGAAATATATTTCCGAGCATAGCGGTGACAGTGGAATTATCTATTGTGCGACAAGGAAAAACGTTGATAATATATACGAACTGCTTAAGAGCAAGGGCATTTCTGTGGGAAAATATCATGCAGGAATGAATGCTGAGGAGCGGAAAAAAATGCAGGATGATTTCGTATTCGATTACACGAGTATTGTCGTTGCCACAAATGCGTTTGGCATGGGAATCGATAAATCAAATGTCCGTTTTGTCATTCATTATAATATGCCGCAGAGTATGGAAAATTATTATCAGGAGGCAGGAAGAGCCGGTCGTGACGGACTTGACGCTAAGTGCATTCTTTTATTTTCACCGCAGGATATTGTGATCAACCGGTTTTTATTGGATCATAAGGAAATGCAGGATCTCGATCCGGCGGACAGGGAGACGGTCAGGGAAAGGGATGTCCGGCGGCTGCAGGTGATGGAGCGATACTGCTATACAACAGAATGTCTGCGCAATTATATTTTAAAGTATTTCGGGGAAAATCCGAAAAAACCGTGTCAGGACTGCGGCAATTGCCTGCGGGAATTTGAAACTCTGGATATGACAGAAGCAGCCAAAAAAGTGATCAACTGCGTATACGAAGCGAAGGGAAGATATGGAAGGCAGATCATCATTGACACTGTTGCCGGAGCTAAGACGGCGAGGCTGGAGGAAATAGGAGCTGTTCGCTACAAGTCATACGGCGTTCTGGCAGGAACGAACAAGAATCTGTTAAGACGTTTGATCGAACAGTTGGTATTAGAGGGATATCTTCGCGTGGGGGATTATCAGGTTCTCAAACTGGGTGATATCAGTGGCCTGAAAAATCCAGAGGCTTCTGTTTTCGTTAAGATCACAGATGAAGACAAACAGCCGGAAAAGACAGCCAAAACGAAGAAGAAAGCAAAAAGTGTGGAAACACTTACATCTTCCGGCTACAAGCTGTTTGAACGACTTAAGAAACTCCGCCTTGAAATTGCACGTGAGGAAAGTATGCCGCCGTATATTATTTTCAGTGACAAGACCCTGATCGATATGGCAGCAAAAATGCCGGCTTCCAAGCCTGAAATGCTGGACGTTTCAGGTGTGGGCGAAAATAAATTTGCGAAGTATGGAGAGCGGTTTCTTGAGGTAATTGAGGAGTATAGGCGGGAATAAAGTAATGTAAGATTATCCGACGTTGAAATTAGTTGGATAGAATGCATCGCAAAAAAGTTAGAAGCAACTTTGTAACAATTGATATAGCACGGAAGGATGACGGAGGGCTAATGATCATGGAATTTGGTGATGGTCAAGTTTCTGGATTGCAGCAAATCGAAGCAAAAGATTTTTATCAATCATTCGGACAAGAAGAAAGTATTTCGGCTAAAGAGTTTTTTACAGACGGAACTGTAATATTGGTTGGAAATCCAATGCCGGATAAGTCAGTTGAGCAAATGCAATTAGATATTGCAAGTATCGGTGGTACTCAAGAACTAGTTGATGTTTATGTGCAGGTACACAATAAGTTCTGGTATATTCAAGATGATCTGTATGATTATGAAGAAGAATCCGAAGAGTATATTAGAGTAAAAGAAAATGTGGAAGCCATGGGTGAAATGATGGATTTGCTCGGCAAAAAGATTATGGTTGCAGCAAAGGAAGAAGGACTTCTTGCAGAACGTCAGCCAAATTCCGGAACTGTCAAACAACTTGAAAGTTTTATGAAGAAATATGGCTATAAAAATGGAGGCGGATGGTGGATTAAGTCAGAATAAATAACGTGGTGTGAAGCAGCGAATTGTCAGCGGAGGGAACTGCACGATAGAATCGGCAGTATTCTCTTCCTGACAGCGCAACTTATCTGAAAAAACATTTTCTGAGCAGAAGAACGACACAATCTCGTAGCTTTATCTTATGGGAGCATACTGCTCTTATAGGATAAGACCATAAGCACGAAGAGGTCACAGCCTTAAAAACAGAATATATACATGGATCAAAAGTTCTGATTGTTGACAGCAACAAGGATGATCTCGACATCAATGACCTGACATTCCGTCTGCGCTCCTATAGAAAGGTTTGGAAATATAAAATGAGCAAGAAAAATGTGGATATAAAATATGAATTGATACCATATGATGATTTTATTGGCTCAAAAGAATTTGATATTGATAAAACCATTTATGATTTGAATAGTCAGATTGAATTACTATCAAATAAAGCAGATAATTTGGATTATATTGTCGCAGTTGCAAGTGGTATTGCCTGTGGCCTGTTGGATATTCTTTGGGTTGGAGAGTTTAATCTGGCAAATGGATGCAGTGTTGCTAGTGATAAAGTAGATGCTTTCGTAAAAAAGACAGCAGAAATGTTAGAGGATGAGAAATTCGATGATGTAAAATCCGCAGTGAAAGCTTTGGAAAAGCGATTTCCCATTCCGAGCGATGGGAATACGCCTGATTTCGGTGGTGGATTGCAGCATCATTTGAGAGATTTTGCTCACCATCCGACAATTGTGGGGCTGGCATTTTCGTTATTGACTCAGTTTACCGAGAAATCATATGGAACAGATGCTAACGGGGTATTTCTTATTGTTGATGTTCAGGAAAAGAGCAAGCCTTTCATTGGAAAGGATGTACCACAGAAGATTTTGATGGGAACTATTACCTGGTTCTTTCATCTTGTAAGTGATGTTGCGGGGGCAAGCAGTACGGCGGGTGTTACTGGTGGTACAGGAGTTCCAGGACCGATTCTTGCTTTGGCAAAGGAGATTTCAGCAATACCGTTTTTTAAGGATATAAAGGTCGATGATGATATGTCCTTGTCTTTATTCCTTTCAAAGTTATTTAATGGTACACTTATGATGCAACGTGATGAAAATGGACAGATTATCAAGGAGTCCGTTATTAAATTTGATTTGCGCGGTGAACTTGGCGTTGCTGTGGAATTGTGTAAACAGGCTGTTCCAGTAATTGCTAATGAGTGTATGGTGCATGTATTTTATTTTATAAGGCATCTTGCACTGGAAATGAAAGAAAATAGTGTGAGTTGCCTTGTAGACATGAAAAAGATTGATTGGAATTCTGTTAAGCCTGTCAATAATCCAACAATTACACGTATGTTGACTGTTTCAACGGGAGTATTTACTGCTCTTGATGTTGGTGAGGCAATTGCAACTAAAAAGTATTGGGTGTCTATTAATTATGTTGGCGTGGGAAGATTTGCAGTTGCTATTGGTTCTGATGTGAGTTGGGGACTTAAAGTTCGAAACGTTAAAAAGGTTCGAGATGTGTATGAGAATATAAAGCAGCAGACATTCAGAAAAGCCGATGCAGATATTTATAAAAGAATAGGAACAGATATGGATATACAGATGGATAAGTTCGGTCTCTCATTAGAGCAGACGGAAATACTTTATAATCTTGAATATTATAAGACACTCGATGATATAGAACACACCAATATTCCTATAACTGGAGAAAGCGTTAAAGAACTGAAAACTGCATGGATCCAGGAATGGACGAAGTTTATCTCTGATGGTTTTGAGAGCTTTACGCAGGTTCCTGGAGCGAAAATGC
>ERZ826613.4543-NODE-4543-length-10162-cov-12.830415_pt1 | contig 10162 bp, 8 predicted proteins | sample MGYA00519925_ERZ826613 | MGnify/ENA primary metagenome ERZ826613 (study PRJEB31778, sample SAMEA3449236) | human gut metagenome | biome: human gut; feature: human-associated habitat; material: faeces | place: United Kingdom | collected 2010/2012 ... | reverse complement strand
TCACCGACCACAATATGGAGGGCATCAAGGAGGAGCTGGGCGACCTGCTGCTGCATGTGGTGTTCTACTCCAAGCTGGGTGAGGAAGCCGGGGCGTTCGACTATGCGGATGTGGCCAATGCCTTGTGCGACAAACTGGTATACCGCCATCCGCACGTTTACGGCGACATCCATGCCAATACGCCCGACCAGGTGAAGGAGAATTGGGAAGCGCTCAAGCTCCGCAAAAAGAATCGCAAGAGCGGTACGCTGGGCGGCGTTCCCCGCTCGCTGCCGGCGCTGGTCAAGGCATTCCGCGTAGGCGAGAAGGCCGCGGCGACGGGCTTCGACTGGCAGAAGCGCGAGGATGTGTGGGACAAGGTGAAGGAGGAGACCGCCGAGGTCGAGGCCGAGATGCGCTCGGGCGACAAAGCGAACCTCGAAGCCGAGTTCGGCGACTTGTTCTTTGCGCTGGTCAACGCTGCGCGGCTCTACGGCGTCGATCCCGAATCTGCGTTGGAGCGTACGAACAAGAAGTTCATCCGCCGCTTCAATTACATGGAGGAACAGGCTGCCGCACAAGGGAATTCGCTGCACGACCTTTCGCTCGGCCAGATGGAGGCCCTGTGGCAGGAAGCCAAAAAAGGCGAATAAAAGATTGCCTTCCGGCAGCGCTTTCCATGTCCGGGGCACCACCGTACGGTGGCGGGTCATGCAGGGAAATATACATGTGAAACAAAGAAATTTTATTACGGAATTATGGCTTTGATTAAAGAAGTGCGGGGGCACACCCCTGTGATCGGAGAAAATACGTTCCTGGCCGAGACGGCCGTCATCCTGGGCGACGTGACCATCGGCCGCGACTGCTCCATTTGGTACAACGCCGTGCTGCGCGGCGACGTGAACAAAATCGTCATCGGCGACCGTACGAACATCCAGGACGGCGTCGTGCTGCATACGATTTACGACAAGGCCAAACACCCGTCGCAGACCATCATCGGCAACGACGTGTCGGTGGGCCACAACGCCATCGTCCACGGCGCTGTCATCGGCGACAACTGCCTGATCGGTATGGGCGCTACCCTGCTGGACAATGCCGTCGTCCCCTCGGGCTGCATCATCGCGGCCAATGCGCTGGTGCTGTCGAACGCCAAGCTGGAACCCAATTCGGTCTATGCGGGTGTCCCGGCCAAGAAGGTCAAGGAGGTGACGCCCGAGCAGCGCGAGGAGATCATCCGCCGCACGGCGCACGATTACATGCTCTATGCCTCGTGGTTCAAGGAGGATGAATGACCCTGCCGGGGCGTAAGGAGATGCGATGAACCTGCAATCGAAATATTCCGACCTGATGCTCAACCTGCTGGTTGCGCTGGCCATCAGCCTGGTGGTCAACTTTTCCTATGTGCTGTTGCTGATCGTCGAGCAAAAGGGCGAAGGACAGCCGCGGCCGGCGCGGGCGAGCGTCGTCACACGCAGCGAGGAAGGGGTGCTGCACGTCAGTCCCGACGGCCACGGGTACATCGTCTACGGGAACCGCGACAGCGTCTACGTGCCGATGCAGCGCATCCGCCGGATGGATCTTTCGGACGGCGACCGGCTGGTGGTCGACGTGGTCGCCCCGCGCCGTTACGGCGCCCATCCGGTGATGAACGAACTGCGTATGCGCAACGGCGAGGAGTTCGATTACAGCACGCTCTACAACCGGCCGTCGAGGACTTCGGAGCTGACGTTGCAGTTGATCTACTACCTGGTCGTATCGTTCATCATGCTCTCTATCCTGACCTCCGCACGCCGCAATTACAAGGCGGGGCGTTTCGCCCTCCACTGCATGGGGTGCCTCGTGGCGGCCGCGGCGCTTTATATCTTCGCCCCTGTCCGCGAATGGCATTCGGGGCAGATCGTCCTGAATTTCATGAGCGGGCATATCTTCGACTACATGCTGCTGCTCAAGTGTTCGTTCGCCGTGGCCGTGTCGATGCTCTACGGCTGGGTCTACGTGCTCAACTCGAAGCAGCAGGCGGTCGTCATGGAGAACGAACGGCTCAAGAACGAGAACCTCACGACCCGCTACAACATGCTCGTCGGGCAGATCAACCCCCATTTCTTCTTCAATTCGCTCAATTCGCTGGCGATGCTCGTGCGCGAGAAGCACGACGACAAGGCGCTGACCTACATCGACCAGCTGTCGTATACGTTCCGCTACATCATCCAGAACGGCCAGAGCACGCTGATGACGCTCGACGAGGAACTGAAATTCATCGAAGCGTACAGCTACCTCTTTGAAATACGCTATGCCGACAAACTGTTCTTCGACATCGACGTCGACGACAAGTATCGCTCCTGGACGCTCCCGGCGCTGTCGTTGCAGCCGCTGATCGGCAACGCCGTCAAACACAATACCATAACCCGCAGCAAGCCGTTCCATATCTCGATCCGCACCGAGCAGGGGTGGCTGGTGGTCGCCAATCCCAAGGTGCCGAAGATCGAACCCGAACCGTCGACGGGCATCGGCCTGGAAAACCTGCGCAACCGCTGGCACCTGATTACGGGCCGCGACATCGAGATCATCGACACCGACAAGGAGTTCGTCGTGCGCATGCCGCTGCAAAAACCCGCCATCGGATGAAGGCCCTGATCATCGAGGACGAAACCGCCGCCGCGCTGAACCTGGAGGCCATCCTGAAACAGGTGGCTCCCGGCGTGGAGATCATCGGGACGCTCGAAAGCGTCGAGGAGAGCGTCGAATGGCTGCGTGCGAATCCCCAGCCCGACCTGTTGTTCATGGACATCCACCTGGCCGACGGCGATTCGTTCCGCATCTTCGACGCCGTGGAGGTTACCGCACCCGTCGTCTTCACGACGGCCTATGACCAGTATGCGCTCGAAGCCTTCAGGGTCAACAGCATCGACTACCTGCTCAAACCAATCAACAACGCCGACGTGCAGCGTGCGCTGGGCAAGCTGGAACGCCTGTCCAAGGGCGAACGCCGCGATTACGGCTTCCGGGTGCGGACGATGGCCGCGGCACGGCACGAGCAGGCTTTCCTGGTGCATGTCCGCGACCGGATCATCCCGCTCCGGCGCGAGCAGATCGCCTATTGCTATACCAGCAACGAGAAAGTCACCGCCTGTACCTACGAGGGAGTTTCCTACCCGCTCGACAAGACGCTCGAAACCCTGCAGGCCATCCTGCCCGAAGCGGATTTCTTCCGCGCCAACCGCCAGTTCATCGTGGCGCGCCGCGCCGTGAAGGAGATCGCCGTGTGGTTCGGCAGCCGCCTGGCGCTCCACCTGACGGTCGGAACCCCCGAACGCATCGTCATTTCCAAGGCCCGCGTCCCCGAATTCAAGGCCTGGCTCACCTCCGTTCAACCCGCCGAATAGTCGGTTCACCCTGCCTTTCAGTCGTTTGGCCCCCGAGTCGGCATCGTCGTGCCGATTTGGCTTTACCTTTGCATCAGTACTGCGAGCCGAAGGTGTTTCGGCGAACGGATAACAAAAATCTTAATGCTATGAAAAAGAGAATTTTTGCGGTTGCAATGACCCTTTGCCTGCTGGCGGGAACGAGCGCTTTTGCGCAGGATCGGCGGGCTCCGAGGACAAAGGAACGCCCCACGGCCGAACAGATGGCCCAGCGCAAGACCGACCGCATGGTCGAAAAACTGAACCTCAACGAGGATCAGTCGAAGCAGCTCTACGAACTCAACCTGCAGGAGGTAAAGGATATGCAGGCGCAGCACGAGCGGATGCGCGCCGCCCGCAAGGCCAAGGCCGAGAAGATGCAAAAGATCCTTACGCCCGAGCAGTTCGAGCAGTGGAAGCAGATGCAGGGCCCGAAGCCCGGCATGGGGCATGGCCCGCAGATGAAGGATGGAAAGGGATGCGCCTGCAAGGAAGGCAGGAAATGTGACAAGCCCCGTCCCGCAAAGGGCAGGAAGTGAGGTTAGGTCATCGAACGGCTTGTCGCAGCCGGGGTGTCGGTTGGTCGACTGGCACCCCTTTTTTGTCGATTCACCCGCGGCAGAGGGGAAGTCTGCCATAAAAAAGTTATCTTCGCAAGCGCAAAAAATAAACGTATCTATATAATCTGAAGATGAAACGACTGCTACTCTCAACCTTATTTACGCTTTTCGCCGTCGCCGCCTTTGCCCAGAAGGGGACGGTCACGGGTACGGTGGTCGACGCCGATACCGGCGAGACGGTCGCGGGTGCCGTGCTGGAATTCGCCCCGGCCGCTGCCCCCGACAAGAAACAGTATTCCACTTCGGGCTATAAGGGCGCTGTGTCGATCCCCTCGCTCGCATACGGCGAATATAAACTCGTAGTCTCTTTCCTGGGCTACAACAGCGCGGAAACCACCTTTAAGGTCTCGGCCGCCAAACAGGACATCGGCAAGATCGAACTCAGGCCGGGCGTGCAGATCGAAACCGTCGTCAAGGAGGCCAAGGCGCTCCGCACCTCCCAGAAGGGCGATACGGTAAGCTATAACGCCGGGGCGTTCAAGGTCACCGACGATGCCGACGTCGAAGGCCTGCTCAAGAAGATGCCGGGCATCACCGTGAGCGACGGTACGGTCGAGGCACAGGGCGAGTCGGTCAAAAAGATTTTCGTCGACGGCAAGGAATTTTTCGGCGAGGACGTGACGACGGCCATCAAGTCGCTGCCGGCACAGGCTGTCGACCGCATCGAGGTCTACAACAAACTGAGCGACGCCGCCGAATTCTCGGGCATGGACGACGGCGAGGGTTATAAGGCGCTCAACATCGTCACCCATGCCAACATGCGGCAGGGACAGTTCGGTAAACTGTATGCCGGTTACGGTTACGATGCCGATACCAAGACCGAGGCCAGGAACAAATATGTCATAGGCGGTAATGCCAATATCTTCAGCGGCGACAGCCGCGTGTCGGTCATCGGCCTGTTCAATAATATCAACCAGCAGAATTTCTCGTTCGAGGACATCCTCGGCGTATCGGGTTCCGGCGGCGGCCGCCGCGGCGGTGTCGGACAGTACATGGTGCGCCCGCAGAGCGGCGTGGCGTCGGTGAACGCCATCGGCGTCAACTACTCCGACACATGGGGCAAACGCGACCAGGTGTCGTTCCAGGGCAGCTATTTCTTCAACAATACCGATACGAAGAACCAGTCCACGGTGGACAAGTGGTATGAATCCCCCATGCCGGTGGACACCCTCGCGACGCGCGGCTATTCGAATACGGAGGCCTACAACCACCGTTTCAACGCCCGCCTGGAGTGGAAGATCTCCGACAACCAGAATCTGATGGTGCGCCCCAGTTTCAGCTACCAGTCCAACGATCCCCTGAGCACGACGCAGGGCTGGCAGTTCGGCCAGAGCGGTTACAGCCGTACCGAGAATTTCAACGACGGCCTGCGTCACGGTTATAACCTGCGCACGAGCGCCGTCTACCGTGCCAAGCTCGGGAAGGACGGCCGTACGATCACCCTCGACGGCAATGTGAATTATTCGGACAATACCAACAACTCGAATTCCTTCTCGAACGTCCTGCCGATTTCGTCCGTCCGCCCCGACGGAGCCGACGGCCCGTGGGGCTGGGACACGACGGGCTATACCCGTCTGCGTTACCTGCGCAACCTCGCCCCCTCGAACAGCTACGGCCTGCGCGGGCAGTTCACCTATACGGAACCCGTGGCCAAATATGCCCAGGTGAGCGTGCAGTACCGTATCCGCTATGATTATCAGGAGCGCGACAAGAGGTCGTTCATAACCGGGCCGGACTATTCGGTCGCAGGGCTTCTCCCCGACGGGGCGCTTTCCAACTCTTACAAGAGCGGTTACCTGACGCAGAGCGCCGGCCCCGGCTTCCGTTATTCGAAGGAGCGCAACACGTTCGTGGCGAACGTCTATTACCAGCATGCCACGCTCGACGGGCAGATCGTACGCGACGCCGCCGACAAGATCAAGCATTCGTATAACGACGTGACCTATTTCATGATGGGGCAGCTGAACATCAACCGCGAGAATTCGCTGCGCCTGTTCGTCTCGTCCTATACCGACAACCCCTCGATCACCGACCTCCAGAACGTGGCCGACGTGTCGGACGCGCAGAACATCACCAAGGGTAACCCCAACCTGAACCCGTCGTACAGCCACCGGGTCAATTTCCACTATACGAACTCCAACGTGGAGAAGGGACGGACGTTCATGTGGATGTTCTCGATGCAGAATACGTCGGATTACAACGCCAACCACCTGGTGTCGAACCCCGGTACGATCACCCTCGGCGGCGAGCAGTACACCCCCAACTACTACTCCACCCCCGTCAACCTCGACGGTTACTGGAACCTGCGCACGCACCTGAGCTACGGGTTCCCCATCGGGTTCCTGAAGAGTAACTTCAACGTGATGGCGGGCGTCAATTTCACCAAGACCCCGAGCATGCTGGGCGGTGTGGTCGACAGCGACGGGTTCATCACGGGCGGCGAGCGCAACGACACCAAGAATATCGGCTACGACTTCCGCACGGTACTGGGCAGCAACATTTCGGAGAACGTGGACTTCACCCTTTCGTGGGCCGGTACCTATAATGAGGCGACCAACTCGCTGGGCGAATCGGGTTCCAAGAACCGTTATTTCAACCATACGGCGCAGGGCAACATGAAGTTCGTCTTCCCGCTGGGCTTTACCTTCACGGGCAGCGTGGCCTATACGCAGTACATCGGTTTTACGAACGATTACGACGATTCCTACCTGCTGTGCAACGCCTGGATCGGCAAAAAGGTCTTCAAGAACAAGCGCGGCGAGATCATGGTCGGCGTGAACGACATCTTCAACCAGAACAAGGCCTTCGCCCGTTCGACGGGCTCGGGGTGGACGCAGAATTCGACCAACAGCGTGATCGGCCGCTACTATATGGTGCAGTTCACCTACAACCTGCGCCGGTTCGGCAAGAAGGGGTCGAAAAACATCAAGGATTACGACGGCGTGGCACAACCTTCGGGATCGCGCCGCATGGGGCCCGGCGGCCCGGGCGGCCCTCCTCCGGGAATGTTCCACGGCCCTCGGTAAATCAGCTCGTCATGATGCTGTACCACAGAAAAAGCATGACGATAAATCCGATGAGAACGATCACTGCAGGCCAGCAGCTGCCGACCAGTTTGTACGATGCGAATAGGCTGACGATAAAACAGATGACGACAGCCACCATTGCATAATACAACATTTGGTATCCGCCGGCCATGCCTTGTGGGTCGTAACGAACGTTGTTGGACAGCCAGATTGCAAGATAGATCGCTAACGGATAGGCCGTAACGTTGAGCAGATAATAAAGCCACTTCGGAATCATTTTGCAAGATATTTGGGGTTTCAGTCTAAAGGTAATATAAATTCCGTCGTTCGCAAGCAATGGCGGGTATAAAAAAATATGAAAAACCGGGGTATTCACCCCGGTTTTTCATGTCTGTCCCGACTTTTCGGTTGCGGCGAAAAATCAGTACTCTTCTTTGTCGTTCATCCTCTGCGCGAGGCGTTCGCGCTGTTCGCGGCCGATCACCTGGTGAATGCCGATGCAGGCCAGCCCGCCGTAGATGAGCGTAAGGATGCAGAGCATCCGGATTTCGGGCAGTACCTCGCCGAGCGATGCGCCCATGCTCTGGATGCGGATGAAGCCGTCGACACCGTGGCTGCTGGGGAACAGCTGCCCGAAGTTGAACAGCCAGTCGGGAATACCCTCGCGGGGGTACGACACGCCGCTGAGCATCAGCAGCGGGATCGACGTCCACAACAACAGCAGCGAATTCTCGCGGTAGCGGAACAGCGTCGAGATGGCGATGCCGAGGAAGATGCAGGCGGCCAAGTATGCCAGCATGAAGACCACGACGGTGCCCGTGGCGCCGTTCATCGGGTAATGGAACAGCCGGTAGTGCAATCCGAGGATATAGAAGGTCGTCACGGCGTAGATCAGCCCGTAGACGGTGGCCTTGCCCAGAACGATGGGCAGCGTGGACATGCGTTTGCGGTCGGGCGGGCAGAGTTTGCGGTAAAGCCCGAATTCGCGCCACGTGCCGCCGATCATGCCGATGCCGATGAGCAGCGTCTGCTGGATGATGACCATGATGATTGCCGGCATGACGAAGGTACCGTATCCCAGGTAGGGGTTGAACAGGTTGTGCGACTGGTAGATTACGGGCTGCGTCGTGGCCTGTGCCTGCGGGATATCCGCCCCCTTGGCGATCAGGCGCTGGAACTCGACCATCGCGCCCGTGCTGCCGATCGAGGTCACCAGTTCCTGGAACGCCTGGCGGTACATCAGGAAGTAGCTGGCGTCGACGTAGATCGCCACGTTGGCCTGCGAGCCCCCGAGCATTTTTTCCTCGTAGTCCGACGGTATATAGACCACGCCGTATATTTTGCGGTTGAAGAAGAGCTCCTTGGCCTCCTCCATGTTCGTCGGGTTGTAGGCCACGTACGTATTCGGCCCGGCGTTGAACGTTGCCGCGAGGCTGCGGCTGGTCGGGGTGCGGCATTCGTCCACCACGCCGATCGGCACGTTGCGCAGCACCTGTGCGCCGTAGGCCATCGAGTAGACCGTGGCGTAGATGATCAGCGCGAGAACCAGGATGAGGACGACGCCCGCATCGGTGAATATCGAGCGGAATTCGTTGCGCATGACCGACAGCATTTGCTGCCGGTAGGATGCCATCTGATGTGTGAACCTACCCATGTTATAACCTCCCCCAGTATTTTTCCTCCGTGCAGATCGTCCGCAGGCGCGGCAGGCACAGGAGCGGTAAGACGATGAATAACGACATGTAGCCCATGTCGGGCAGCGAACAGGCTACCGGGGCGCCCCGCAGCATCTGGTCGACGAAGATGTCGGTGTAGTAGGTGAACGGGAACAACCTGCTCAGGTACCGCATGGCGGGCCACATGGCCATGATCGGAAACGTGAGGCCCGAGAAGGTGAAGGCCAGCACCGAGTACCCGCCGCCGATCGAGAGCGACAGGCGCAGGTTCGAGAGCAGCGACACGATGAACACCGCGATGGCCTGGTAACTCAGGATGAAGAGCAGCGTGCCGAGGAGTATGACCGTCAGGCTGCCGTTGAGCGGCACGCCCACGACCTTGAAGATGATGAGCAGCATCACCAGCGACATGAGGAACATGATGACCGTCACGGGCAGTATTTTCCCCGTGAGGGCCGCCCCTACCGAACCGTTCGCCGTGTCGATCCACTCGCGCGCGGTGGCGTGCTTGAGTTCGGTGCCGATGGTGAAGACGGTCACCATGACCACGAAGATGAGCAGCATCATGGGCATGAAGCTCGGCGAGAGGTAATAGCCGTAATTGATATAGGGATTGAACAATACGTGCCGGCTGAACCGCACGGGCATCAGTTGCGCCATGGCCTGCTTCTCGCTGAGCCCCTGTTTGGTGAGCAGTTGTAGCTGGATGCCGGCCGTGAAGGTCGTCACGGCGGTCTGGATGTCTTTCGACAGCAGTCCGTTGACCGTGATGTTCGTCCCCGAAACGTAATTCTCGATGTGCGTCTGGCTGTTGCTCAGGATATTCTTCTCGAAGAACGACGGGATCTGCACGATGGCCATGACCTTCCCTTCGCGCATCAGCCGCTCGCCTTCGTCCATGTCCTGGATTTCGTAGGCGACCAGGGCCGTCGGGGTCGCGTCGATCATCTGCGTGACCTTGCGCGAGAGCGACGTGTGGTCATCGTCCAGCACGGCGATCGGGATGTCGCGGGCCACGCCCTTGTTGAACAGCAGCGCGAAGAATGCGAACGACACCACGGGCAGCACGAGCATCAGCACGAAATACATCGGCTGGTGCGTCAGCCGCACAAGCTCGCGCCGCAGGACGGCGTAGGTATTATGCAGGAATCCCGGCATCGTCCCCTCCTATTTCCGGATTTCGTCCCAGTCCACGATTACGCTCATGCCTGGGCGCATGTTCTCGACATGCGACACCGGCCGGGCCTTGATGGCGAAGGTGCGGATGTCGAACCCTCCCTGCGTGCGCGTCGCCGCCCATGTCGCGAAGTCGGCCTGTGCGGAGATGTAGGTCACCTCGAACTCGACGTCGTAGTCCAGTGCCGGGACATAGCCGCTCATGCGGGTGCCGACGCCGATCCCCGGAAGCAGGGTCTCCTTGATGTTGAAGGTCACCCACAGGTCGGTCAGGTCGAGGATGG
>ERZ826613.4541-NODE-4541-length-10173-cov-4.936944_pt1 | contig 10173 bp, 7 predicted proteins | sample MGYA00519925_ERZ826613 | MGnify/ENA primary metagenome ERZ826613 (study PRJEB31778, sample SAMEA3449236) | human gut metagenome | biome: human gut; feature: human-associated habitat; material: faeces | place: United Kingdom | collected 2010/2012 ... | reverse complement strand
TTTCTTCGTAAGATCGTAAAAGGTGGCGCTGACAAGAGTTATGGTATCCAGGTTGCCAAGCTTGCCGGTGTTCCGGATTCCGTGATCCAGCGTGCCAAGGAACTTGTGGAAGAGCTCAGTGACGCAGATATCACCGCAGCGGTAAAAGACCTGACTGCTCCGAAAAAGAAGCAGAAGATCACCTATGATCAGGTGGATATGGCACAGATGTCACTCTTTGACACGGTGCAGGATAATGATATCATCGAAGAGATCAAAGGCCTGGAGATTGGCAACCTGACTCCAATGGAGGCCCTGAATATTCTCTATAATCTGCAGAACAAAATAAAGAACCGGTGGTGATACCTTGAGAAAAATTGCAGTTTTAGACCAGAATACCATTGATAAGATCGCAGCAGGAGAGGTCGTAGAGCGCCCCTCCTCTGTTGTAAAAGAACTTGTGGAAAATGCTATTGACGCAGGAGCTACCGCCATCACAGTAGAGATCACAGATGGTGGAAAAAAGCTGATCCGTATCACAGATAACGGCTCCGGAATGGAAGCAGAACAGGTTCCCCTTGCTTTTCTACGTCATGCTACAAGCAAGATTGAAAAAGTGGAAGACCTGACACATATTGCCTCCCTGGGCTTTCGTGGCGAGGCTCTTTCCAGTATTGCCGCCGTCTCCCAGGTGGAACTGATCACAAAAACACCTTCCGCCATCAGTGGTACCCGCTATGTGATCGAAGGAGGAAAAGAACAGTCTCTGGAGGAGATGGGCGCACCGGAGGGAACCACCTTCCTGATCCGGAACCTTTTTTACAACACACCTGCAAGAAGCAAATTTCTGAAATCCGACATGACAGAAGCCGGTTACATCAACACTTTGATGGAACAGCTGGCACTTTCACATCCGGAAATTTCCTTTAAATATATTCAGAACCGTCAGGTGAAACTGTCAAGTTCCGGAAACTACAGTGTAAAAGATGTGATCTACAGTGTTTACGGACGGGATATCGCCAAAGCGCTTCTGGAAGTTTCCTACGAAAATGATTTCATGAAGATCGAGGGATTTGTAGGAAAGCCGGAGATTTCCAGAGGAAACCGTACTTTTGAAAATTATTATATCAATGGCCGGTATGTAAAAAACAAGATCATTACCAAGGCTATTGAGGATGGGTATAAAGGACTGGTCATGCAGCATAAATTTCCATTTGTTTCCCTTCGGATCGAAATGGATGGTAATGACCTGGACGTTAATGTACATCCGGCAAAAAGAGAAGTGCGTTTTGCCAGAGAAACCGAAGTTTATACGGCTATCTATGAAACTGTTCGTAAGGTACTGACTCACAGAGAACTAATCCCGCAGGTATCTGTGGGAAAAGACGAACCGACATCTCACAACGAGCAGATGAAGCCAGGAAATGTTCCGGAACCTTTCGAGGTAAAAAGACGGCAGGAGATGTACGGACACCAGAACCGGACGGCGAATATAGCTTCCCATATTGCACCGACAGCTTCTGAAGTACGTACATCGCCGGTTTCATCGATACCTTATAATAAGTTGACAAATAGTACAGCCTCCTATGGCTCAGCTGAAACAGCTCACAGTTCTTCAGATTCTTTTACAGATAAATACAGGCATATGGGTTCTCTGCGGGAAAATCCCGTATATAGATCTCAGCCCTTTACAAAAGAAGAAGAGGAAATGTTTTCCGGCACACTGAAGGACGGAAAAAAAGAGACTTCCGCTGTAGAAACAGCTGATCCAGAAGTGATATCTGAAAAACCTGCCGAATCGACATCTCCTGAGATAAACAGCGAGCCGATCAAATCCCTGGAACAGGAAACGCCAAAACAGCTGGAACTTTTCGAAGAACGGCTTCTTGCCCCGGAATCCAGAAGCCGCCACAGGCTGATCGGACAGCTGTTTGACACCTACTGGCTGGTACAGTTCGAAGATAATTTTTATATCATTGACCAGCATGCGGCCCATGAAAAAGTATATTATGAGCGGTTCGTAAAGCTGTTCCAGTCTCAGAACATCCAGTCTCAGTACGTAAGCCCTCCGCTGATCGTTTCACTCAGCCTTGAGGAAGAAAACCTGTTAAAAGCAAACGAAAAATATTTTCGAGATTTCGGTTTTGAGATCGAACCTTTTGGGGGAAGAGAGTACAGTATCAGTGCGGTGCCATCCAGTCTTCTGGGAATGACAGAGGAAGAGCTGTTTCTGGAAATGCTGGACCATCTCACTGCAGACGGCTCCAAAGATGCATTTGAACTGTTTACCGCAAGGCTTGCAACTATGGCCTGCAAAGCTGCTGTAAAAGGCAATCATTCCATGTCACCCCAGGAAGCCGACAAGCTGATCGATGAACTTCTGACACTGGAAAATCCTTATAACTGTCCTCATGGAAGGCCAACCATCATTGCCATGAGTAAGACAGAGATTGAAAAAAAATTTAAACGTATCGTGTAAGATACCTATCATAAACGGAGAAAATCTATGAAAAAACCTCTTATCGTCCTTACCGGACCTACTGCCGTGGGAAAAACAAAACTTTCCATTGCCCTTGCAAAAGCAGTAAACGGAGAGATCATCTCCGCAGATTCCATGCAGGTTTACCGCCATATGGATATTGGTTCCGCCAAGATCACACCGGAAGAAATGGATGGCGTCCCTCATCATCTGGTGGATGTGTTGGAGCCCACAGAAGATTTTAATATTGTCCTTTTCCAGCAGATGGCAAAAGAAGCCATGGAAAAAATTTATGATAAAGGCCGGATCCCGATCCTAGTAGGCGGCACGGGATTTTATATTCAGGCCGTAACCAGAGATATTGATTTTACCAGTTCCAACCAGGATGACCATTACCGCAGGGAGCTGGAAGAGCTGGCAGAACAAAAAGGCCCTTCATTTCTTCATGATATGCTTGCACAGGTTGATCCCAAGTCAGCCCAGGACATCCATGAGAACAATGTCAAGCGAGTGATACGCGCCCTGGAATTTTATAAACAGAACGGTACCAGGATCTCCGAACATAATGAAGAGCAGAAAGAACATACCAGCCCCTATGCCCTGGCATACTTTGTCCTGAACGCACCCCGTCCCCTTCTCTACGAACGCATAGACACAAGAGTGGATGAGATGTTGAAAAACGGGCTTGTAGAAGAAGTAAAAAAGCTCCGGGAAATGGGCTGCCACAGAGGAATGGTTTCGATGCAGGGACTGGGCTATAAAGAAATCCTGGACTGGATGGACGGAGAATACCCTTACGAGGAAGCCGTTCGCATCCTGAAACGTGACACCAGACACTTTGCCAAACGGCAGCTTACCTGGTTCCGCAGAGAAAGCGAAGTAACCTGGGTAGATAAAGATAACTTTGATTACGATGACAGCAGGATCCTTTCCTACATGCTTTCTGTATGCAGAGAAAAAGGGATCCTGCCTGCCAAATAAAATAAAAAAGGAAAAATGATCATGAAAGAATTATATGCACAGCTTGGAATCTCTTCCGCAGTTTACGATTTCGGTAAAACTGTAGAAGATTCCCTGAAAGAACGTTTTGAAAAATTTGATAAAACTGCAGAGTATAACCAGATGAAGGTTATCCATGCCATGCAGAAAAACCGTGTCAGTGAGGCATGTTTCGGAGCTTCCTCCGGTTATGGCTACAATGACCTTGGACGCGAGACCCTGGAGCAGGTCTATGCGGATACATTCCACACAGAAGCCTGCCTGGTCCGCCCGCAGATCACCTGCGGAACCCACGCACTTGCCATTGCACTGTTTGGAAACTTACGCCCGGGCGATGAGCTTCTTTCCCCTGTAGGCAAACCATATGATACTCTGGAAGAAGTCATCGGGATCCGTCCGTCCAACGGTTCTCTTACAGAATATGGTGTAAAATACCGTCAGGTAGACCTTCTTGAGGATGGTACTTTTGATTACGAAAATATCAAAAAGGCAGTCAATGAAAAAACAAAACTGGTAACCATTCAGCGTTCCAAAGGCTATCAGACTCGTCCTTCCTTCTCTGTAAAACAGATCGGTGAGCTGATCGCTTTTGTAAAGAAGATCAAACCGGATGTGATCTGCATGGTAGATAACTGCTACGGTGAGTTCGTAGATACCATAGAGCCAAGTGATGTAGGTGCAGATATCATGGTGGGTTCCCTGATCAAAAATCCAGGCGGCGGTCTTGCCCCTATCGGCGGATATATCGCCGGAAGAAAAGACTGTGTGGAAAACGCTTCCTACCGTATGACCTGCCCGGGACTGGGCATGGAAGTGGGGGCAACCCTTGGTGTAAACCGTTCTCTGTACCAGGGATTTTTCCTTGCACCGATGGTTACCAAAGGAGCTTTAAAAGGCGCCGTTTTTGCAGCAAACATTTACGAAAAACTTGGTTTCCCGGTGGTACCGAACAGCACAGAGCCACGTCAGGATATCATCCAGGCGGTCACTCTCGGAACACCGGAGGGTCTTGTAGCATTCTGCCAGGGTATCCAGGCTGCTGCACCGGTAGACAGCTTTGTAACACCGGAGCCGTGGGATATGCCGGGATATGACAGCCAGGTGATCATGGCAGCAGGTGCTTTTATCCAGGGTTCTTCCATCGAGCTTTCTGCCGATGGTCCTATGAAACCGCCTTATGCAGTTTATTTCCAGGGTGGTCTCACCTGGGAGCATGCAAAGCTGGGAATCCTGAAATCTCTTCAGTATATGGTTGATAAGGAACTTGTAAGCTTATGAAAAAATCCGAAGGACCGGACTTAAAAAAACAGATCTTTGTCATAGGAGCCGGTGCTTCCGGTCTTATGGCAGCTATTCAGGCTGCTGTATACGGAGCTGCAGTTACGGTTCTGGAACAAAATGACCGTCCCGGCAGAAAAATCTGTGCTACGGGAAACGGCCGTTGTAATATGACGAACCTGAATCAGGATAAAAACGCTTACCGGGGATCTCATCCTGAATTTGCCAAAGATGCCCTGGCACAGTTTCCTGTGGAAAAAACTCTGAAATTCTTTCAGGAACTGGGAATCTGTACCACAGACCGTAGCGGATGGATCTATCCCCGAAGCAACCAGGCACAGAGTGTGGTAGATGTTCTTGTCATGAAGGCACGCAGCCTGAAGGTAAAGCTGAAAACCAATCAGACCGTTACCGGCGTGTCTTTTGCAGACGGACAGTGGAAGATCCATACGGACGGATGGACCTACAGTGGTGATGCCGTGATCCTTGCAAATGGTTCCCGTGCGTCTTCCGTTGCAGGTTCCTGCGAAAGCGGATATGAAATTGCAAAAAGTCTCGGACATCATCTGATCGAACCCCTTCCCGCACTGACAGCTCTGAAATGTAGGGGAAATTCTTTTTCCGGCTGGAGTGGTGTACGGACAGAAGGGAAGATAATACTTTATATAGACGGCACACCGACAGTCTCCCAGCAGGGAGAGCTGCAGCTTACCGATTACGGTGTATCCGGGATCCCGGTATTCCAGATTTCCCGCTATGCTATCCGTGCCGTCCATGAAAACAAAAATGTGGAGCTTTCCATAAATTTTTTTCCGGAACTGAACCGGAAAGAGCTGGAAGAATACCTGGAGCACAGAAAAGCAGCCTGCCCTTACAAAACAGAAAAAGAACTTCTCATCGGACTTTTTCCTGAAAAACTGATCCGTGTTTTATGTGCGCAGAAGGATCTTATCCGCGGGATCACCGATTTTCGTCTCCCGGTAAAAAACGGCCTTTCCTTTGAACAGGCACAGGTTTGTTCCGGTGGAGTGGATACGTCTGAAGTTCACAGCAAAACCATGGAGTCCAGACTTCATAAAGGTCTTTATTTTGCCGGAGAGCTCCTTGACATTGACGGTACCTGCGGAGGTTATAACCTGCAGTGGGCGTGGTCAAGCGGAGCTGCCGCCGGTATCTGGGCAGCAAAGGAGGAAGAAAAATGATCCGGATCACACAGCTGAAGCTTCCCATCACTCATACAGAAGAGCAGCTTCACCGAAAAATAGCAAAAATGCTTCGTCTTGGAAATCAACCGTTCACCTATGAGATCCGAAAACAATCTCTGGATGCCCGGCACAAAGAGGACAAAAAATTTGTCTACACTGTAGATATTAAACTGGATAACGAATCCCGTGTTCTCAAAAAGGTTCACGATAAAAATATTATGTTAACCTCTGAGAAAAAATATCATTTTCCCTCATCTGGCTCTGAAACTCTGTCCCATCGTCCTGTAGTGATCGGAAGCGGACCTGCAGGATTATTCTGTGCCTGGTACCTGGCCAAAGCCGGGTACTGTCCACTGGTACTGGAACGGGGAGAAGAAGCAGACAAACGCCAGGAAACCGTGGAAAATTTCTGGAAAAACGGCATCCTGGATCCGGATTCCAATGTACAGTTCGGAGAGGGCGGTGCAGGGACTTTTTCCGATGGAAAGCTGAATACTCTGGTAAAAGATACTTTTGGAAGAGGAAAGGAAGTTCTTTCCCGATTTGTGGAGGCAGGAGCTCCCTCTGAGATCCTTTACCAGCAAAAGCCTCATCTTGGCACAGATCAGCTTGTAGGTATCGTTCAGTTTATGCGTCATCAGATTGAAGAAATGGGCGGGGAATTCCGTTTTCGTTCCACAGTAACTGATCTGATGATTCGTGACCGGAAGCTTAATGCAGTCATTGTCAATGCAAAAGAGGAAATACCGGCAGAAATCTGCATTCTTGCTCCCGGCCACAGCGCCAGAGATACGTTTGCCATGCTGGAAAAACACAATATTAACATGGAGCCGAAATCTTTTGCAGTGGGGGTACGTGTGGAACATCCGCAGACTATGATCAACCAGGATCTTTACGGGGAACCGGAAAACGACCGTCTGGGTGCATCCAGCTACAAGGTTACCCATACACTGGAAAACGGACGTGGCGTTTATTCTTTCTGTATGTGTCCCGGCGGATATGTTGTAAATGCATCTTCTGAAGAAGGTATGCTTGCAGTGAATGGTATGAGCTATCAGGCACGTGACAGCCATAATGCCAACAGTGCTATCATCGTTACGGTAAACCCTTCTGATTTTCCTGAAGAGGGAGTTCTCGGCGGAATCGCTCTGCAGCGAAAACTGGAGCGCGCTGCCTGGGAAGCCGGAAACGGAAAAATTCCGGTACAGCTTTTCAAAGATTACTGTACCCATCAGAAAAGTACCAGGCTTGGAGATGTGATCCCCTGTATCAAAGGAGCTTATACACTTACCGATGTCCGCAGTATTTTCCCGAAAGAGATCGGCGATTCCATTGAAGCAGGAATCCATGCTTTTGGAAAAAAGCTTTCCGGTTTTGACCGACCGGATGCATTGCTGGAAGGAGTAGAAAGCCGTACCTCTTCTCCTGTACGGATCGTTCGGGAACCGAAAAAGCTCACTTCCAATATAGAAGGGATCTACCCCTGCGGAGAGGGCGCCGGTTACGCCGGAGGCATTACATCCGCAGCAATGGACGGGATCAAGGTGGCAGAAGCAGTCGCTTCTGTTTATGCCCTGCCTGTAAACAAAATGTGAAAAAAGTGGAAATTTCCGGGATAGAGTGTACATCCCTGCTTTTTTATGCTAAAATAACTTCTGCAATTTTGCATCCCCTTCTTCGAGAGCGAAAAGGGAAATCATATGAAAGATACTATAATGGAAATGCCAGATTATCAGCGTCCGTATGAAAAATGTCTGCGGGAAGGAGAACAGTCCTTGAGCGATCGAGAGCTTCTTGCCGTGATCCTGCGCTGTGGCGTACAGGGATCCAGTTCCCTGACTCTGGCAGATAAAATCCTGAATTTATCGAAACAGACCGGATACAGTGGCCTGCTTGGACTGTTTCATATTTCCATGCAGGAACTGATGAAGATCCATGGGATCGGTAAGGTAAAAGCCATACAGCTGAAATGTATCGGGGAACTTTCCAAGCGTATGGCAACCGCAGCTGCAAAACCGGAATTGTCTTTTCACCATCCGGTAACCATTGCGAAATATTATATGGAGCGGCTTCGACATGAAGAGCAGGAATTGCTTTACTGCATGATGCTGGACGGACATAACCATTTGTCGGGTGAACAGCTTTTAAGCCGCGGTACAGTCAATGCCACACTGATCACACCAAGAGAAGTCTTTGTAGAAGCTGTAAAATATCGTGCGGTGAACCTGATCCTGGTCCACAATCATCCGGGTGGTGATCCCTCCCCCAGTCAGGCTGATCTGGATGTTACGGAACGGATCTATCATTGCGGTGAACTCCTCGGCATCCATCTTCTGGATCATATCATCATCGGTGATCACAGGTATGTCAGTTTCCGCGAAAAAGGGATTTTTGATGAATATACTTAAGTGAAGGGACAGATTTATGCTTTTTAGAAATAATTACGGAGTAGACCTTGGAAGCAGCTCTGTAAAAGTCTATTCATTTTTCAGAAACAAAAGTTACATAGAAAAGAACATGGTAGCCTACAGAGGACGCCGGATCCTTGCCATAGGGAACGAAGCTTATGAAATGTTTGAAAAATCACCTGCAGATATTTCCGTAAATTCTCCTATGGCTTTCGGTATGCTGGCAAATCTGGAATTGCAGGAGATCGTCCTTTACAGCATGATAAAAAAAATCGATCATACATCCGGTCTCGGAGCAGACATGTATTTCTCCGTACCACTTGATATGACTGCTATCGAAAAGAGAGCATATTATCATCTGGTCAATGGCCACTGGCTGCGGAAAAACCGTGTTTTTATGGTGGAGGCCCCTATTGCAGATGCCATTGCCATGGGAATCGACCCTGAAAAGAATCAGGGCAGCATGATCGTAAACATCGGTGCACAGAGTACAGAGTTTTCCATCATAACCGACGGCAAGATCATCATCAGCCGTAAGATCCCCATCGGAGGCAGACAGATGAACGAATCTATCTGCAGCGAGATCCGAAAACATTATAATCTTCAGATTGGAACACGAACTGCAAAACGTCTGAAAGTAGTTATGGGAAGACTGAATGATCAGAAAAAAGAAGCCCGAAAAGTAGTCGGGATCGACAGTATTTCCGGACTTCCACGAGAAGAAGTTATTTCTGCCTACGTTGTTAATGAAGGGATCGCCAACTGTGTGAACCAGATCGCAGCAGAGATGAAATCTTTTCTGGAACGTACCCCGCCACAGATCGCTTATCATATCGCAAAAGAGGGCATTTATCTGACCGGCGGCAGTACACGGCTTCCTTATATAGATAACTATCTGGCTAGCTATACAGGATTTGCCTTTAATCTTTCTGATCTGTATGAAACTTCTGCAGCATACGGCCTGGAAAAGATCATCCGCGACAGAAACCTGCGCAAATGGGCCCAGCCGGTAAAGCAGAAAAAACTGTAAAGGGGCATATATAATGAAAAACATCCGAAAAAAAGTGCGTTTTCATTTTAATTTAAAAAGTAAACATCTTCTGGTAATCATGACACTTTTCTGTGGAAGCTGCATTGTAGCTACAGCAGCCTCCGGAACCTCTTCCGCACCACTTCAGGAGGCAGCCGGTTTTCTTATCGTTCCCTTTGAAAAGGGGATCGCCGGTGTCAGCGATATATTTGGAAATGTAAAAAACAATCTTCGTGATAAACAGGACGTGCTTCAGGAAAACGAAGAGCTGAAAAGTCAGATCAACAGTCTTACGGAACAGAATAACATCCTGATCCAGGACCAGACAGAGCTCACACGCCTGAAGGAACTTTACGATCTTGATCAGGAATATACCGACTATCCCAAGGTTGCCGCAAGGATAATCTCCAAAGATCCCGGAAACTGGTATGATACCTTTATGATCAACAAAGGCAGTAATAACGGGATCCGGGTTGATAACAACGTGATCGCCGGAAAGGGTCTTGTGGGTATCGTTACAGAAGTGGGACCTTCCTGGGCTACTGTCCGTTCCATCATCGATGACAGTAGCAATGTCAGTGCCATGGCAGTCAGTACTTCCGACAACTGCGTTGTCACTGGAGATCTGAAACTGATCGATGAAGGCAAATTAAGCTTTGAGCAGCTTTACGATCAGGATAACAAGGTAACAGTCGGAGAACGTATTGTCACCTCGAACATCAGTGAAAAATATGTGGAAGGACTGTTTATTGGTTATGTCAGTGAGATCCAGCAGGATCCCAATAACCTGACAAA
>ERZ826613.4536-NODE-4536-length-10176-cov-3.591740_pt1 | contig 10176 bp, 10 predicted proteins | sample MGYA00519925_ERZ826613 | MGnify/ENA primary metagenome ERZ826613 (study PRJEB31778, sample SAMEA3449236) | human gut metagenome | biome: human gut; feature: human-associated habitat; material: faeces | place: United Kingdom | collected 2010/2012 ... | reverse complement strand
TATCAGGGAGAGCTCCTATGGAGGGAAAAGAGACGGAGGCAATGTTCCGGCGAGAAAACTGCAAGGCACGGGTCGCTTATCTGAACGGCTCGGATCAGCTGCATATGCCGCCAGTGGAGCTAATCCAGTTTGTGAAGGATGAAATTCACCGCAAGCCCATGGATCTTTTCGCAACTTCCATATCAGAACTTTGCTTCTATGCAGAGGATGCCGATGCGGTCTATCAAAAACTGGTGGAGCAGGGCGTGGAGTGTTTTTCCGCTCCCCAGGAATTTGATTTTCGGCAGGAAGGCTTTGGTCGGAGCAAAGCCTTCTACTTTCGTGACCCAGATGGAATCATTTTAGAAATCATGCAGCCGCTGGAGAACTGATTTTTTGCTCCAGCGGGAAAGAAGGTATCATGCATCAAGATACAATCCGTGTAATCGATGTCGTTCAGAACAATCTTAAGACAACACCGCACAGTTGCCAAAAGGGAAAAAATATGAGGTCACCTCTAAAAACCTTGTTTGAGTGAAAATGTGTATAGTACGGGTCTGAAAAAATCTTCTTTCTTCGGCTTTGTTGTCATGCTATAATACTCATATCATTGAGCAAAAAAAATTTCTTCTTTTTTCAGAAATGGGCTTGACAAACAGTAACAGGTTTGTCGTTCTCTCGTTATTTTAATTATATCACAAAACCCCACTCTTGCATAGTACCTATAAACAAAAAACGCTCCGAAATCATATTCAGAGCGTCTAGTGCAATTTCTAAATGTATGTTTTAAGCCGTTTCCGACCCCTTACCCGCAACCTCTTTCCTTGCCTGCTCCAGTTCCTCCATTCTCCGCAGTTCGTCCTGTGCGTCCTCAAGTCCGAGATGGGTATACGTGTTCATCGTAACCCCGATTTCGCTATGACCCATAAGGTATTGCAGTGTCTTTGGGTTCATTCCCGCTTTAGCCATATTGCTGCAATAGGTGTGGCGGCAGACATGCGGAGTAATGTTTGGCAGCTGAAGGCGGTAAATGTCGTTGTACCGCTTAACCATATTATTGAACCTGTGTTCCCAGTGCATTGCTACCAGCGGATATCCGTTCTTGTCAATAAAAAGAAATCCGGTGCGTCCGTCAACAATTCGTTCGCACTTTGGTCTGCCTCTGTCCTCAATAATTGCCTGAAACTGAATTGCCACATCATCTGTCATTGGAATTTTCCTTGTACCGGCATTTGTTTTTGTATGCTCGATAATGTACTTCATATCCGCAGTCCGCTGAAGCTGGTGGTCTATGTTGATGATTCTATTTTCAAAATCAATATCTTTAAGCGTAAGCCCACAGAACTCCGAAATTCGCATTCCCGTGTGGAACAGAATGTACACCGTTTCGTAATACTTGCAGTACACATTATCGTCACGAATGAACTTGAGAAATTTTCTCATTTCTTCTCTTGTAATTGCCTGACGAGTTACGCTGTCATTCACCACCACGGTCGCAAGTTCAAAGCCAAATGGGTTCTTAACCAGAATATCATCGTCAACCGCCATTTGAAATGCCGGACGGAGAACACCCCGAACGGATTTTATGGTGCTGTGACCTTTTCCGTCCTGCTGCAGCTTTACTAAAAACAGCTTAGCGTCAGAAGTCTTGACGGTTGAGATTTTCTTTGCGCTGAATGGGTCTTTCTTTAGCAGATTTCGGATAAAAGTGTAATTCGTGAGCGTGTTCGGCCTTACTCCTGTTTTGGTGGATAGATAACGTTCTACCAGTTCCATAACCGTGATGTTTTTGCCCATAATGTCAAGCTGTGAATCCAAATCGTAGCCTATCTGCTTTTCAAGCTCTCTCAGCGAAAGGCACGGTTTCTTTCCCGCAGGCAGTCTGTCGGTGGGCTCCAGCCGCCAACTGTAAACAAAATGCGGCACGCCGTTTACGTGGTACTTGAACTGATATTTTCCGTCAGCACGGATTGATTCTCCCCTACGGAGAACCCTTCTCTTTGAATCACGTCTTTGTGCGTTTCCGACCATTTTTCAATTCCTCCTTAATTTGCTTGTTCACATTCAAGAACTGTTCAAATTTCTCGCGAAGTATCAGCTTGCGTGAATTGTAGGAAACAAGAAACACATCGCATTTACCTGACGCAAGGAATCTATCAAATTTCCGCTTGCTAAATCCAAAATACTCAATTGTTTCTGCGGGATTGAGCATATCCTTTTCGCAAAGTGATTGTTTATTCAAATCATTCATCCTCCTCTCCGTCCATTAGTGATTTAATGTATTCTTCAAACCTCTCACGGACAATCAGAATACGATTTCCCATTGTAATCGCAAATCTGTTCATATTTGCGTTTGCGAGGGAACGAATTTTCTTTGTCCCTATATTGAAATATTCTGCCGCCTCGCTTATAGAAAGCATATATTTCTGACCGATTGGAATAGGACTGTTTTTCATCATGAACCTCCTTTTTTTGTTACTACTATATATCACTCTAAATCGGCTAAAAGTCAACTACCAATGCCAAATAAAGTGAATTTATATCGTAGAAGATTCGTTGATAAATTTCTCGAATTTTGTGCGTATTATGAGAAATTTGTTTCCGTTGTTTATCGCAAATCTACCAAGATTATCCTCAGCGAGCATATAGAGTTTCTTCTGCCCGATATTGAAATAAACGGACGCTTCCTTAATGGTAAGCAGATATTTCTCACATATCGGAATTTGCGGATTATCGTTAGTGTTTGGATTAGTTTGTGAATCAACCGCAATTTCAGCAGGCTTTGTTTTGGATAAGAACATATAATCACCCCTTGATATCCAATGGAAACTAAACTCCCGTTTGAGCCATATTATCTCTAATTTGGTTATGAAAAAATGCCCACCAAGGAAAAATCCCCGATGGGCAGTAGAAAATTATTCGCTCAATTTAATAAATGCGTCCTTGAAACCCGCTGCTTTGACCTTTTTCAGATAGTTCTCCGCATTCTCCTTAGATGAAAAAGCGCCAAGCTGAATACGGTAGTACTTCTTCGGCTTGTCGGCAGCAAGCTGTTTCTTCACATCAGCTCGGAAGGTATCCATACTCTTTCCGAACTTCGGGAACCAGTGCATTACATCTCCGTGATTGGACGCAATCCCTTTAGCACAGCCTTCCTTGTGGCAGATTATATCCTTCTCGGTGAGATTGTACATCTTGCAGAGATACACGCAAAGCTCCACAGCCTCCTTGTAAACCTTGCCGAAATAAACGCTGGCAGAAGCTGCCCCCAGGTCGGTAAGTCCGTCCTCACAGATTTCAAAGCCGATGTGGGTGTTGTTTGCCGCACCACCGGCATGCCACCCACGATGATTCCACGGCAGCGTCTGATAGGTAGCAATCGTTCCGTCAGCCAGTTTGCCGATAAAAGCGTGAACGCATATTTGTCTGCCATCGGGAGTGGGCTGATTCCAGTGGTTGTTGTACTTGTTTACCCCAAGCAATCCGTCATCGGGACCTACATACCGCTTGAGGTATGGGTTGTTCGCTCCTGTGGAGTGAACCATTATCCCCTTGACGGTAATCTTCTGTCCCGCTTTATAGCAGGCATTTTCGGTAAGAATAAGTTTATGCAGATTCATTGTCGTCCTCCTTTTCTGCTCTGTTATGCAGCTGTTCAAGCACATCTTTCAGTTTCTGCGGCACGGGCAAGCCAAGATGAGCGCAGTTCTCCACAAGGGAAACACCTTCGTTTGAGAGATAGAAAAAGATAATTGCGGTTCTCAATACCGAACCCGACCCAATGACAAAAGCGTCAAGAATATGCCCGCCTCCGACAAGGGCGAATATCAGCACCTTTTTGCAAATACCCTTGAACCCGACCGCACTAGACAGTTTCTTGTCTGAAATTGCGCACATTACCCCGGTTATGTAGTCAATGACCACAAAGGCAATCAAAGCGTAAAGCAAACCGTCACTCCCTCCGAGAAACCAGCCGAGCCACCCGCCGACTGCCATAAAAACAAGCTGAATTGTGTTCCAGAATTCTCTCATAATTAACCCTCCTCGTCAACAATGTCGTAAGTTATTTTCATGACCTGCCCGTCCAGTTTTCGCACCGGCTCTGACAGGTTATTTATTGTGGTAAGGCACAGTTTGCAGATACCAAGCGCAAAGCCGAAGAAATGCTGACTGCCGCTTGAATACGGATAGTACGGCAGAATATACAGCGGCAGGTTAAGTCCGTCCGTCTTGATGAGGTTTGCATACGAATACAGGTAGCTGTTTCCGTAAGTCGGAGCGGAGAAACGCATTCTATATCTGCCGTAATCCTCGCCGCTTTTGATTATCTCAAGGGCGAGCAGCGAATAGGAAATGTTGCAGCTATCGCAAATCACAAGCGGAGTGTTCGTCTTTTCGTCAACATAAAATCCCCAGAAGCTCGCCGCCGTCATGTTAGAGAGCGTTCCGTCAGCGACATACTGCCATGTCTTGCCCGTGGATTTGCCGTCCTTTGTGAACACACGCAGCTGCCCGAAGTTGTTTGTTCCTGTCGCTTCTTTCCCGTCTATCAGCGGATATTTAGTAATGACGAAGTACTTATCGTCCCACTCAAAGGCGCTCAGCGCATTGCAGTAATCTCCGTTCACACCCGCGCCGTAAAACCATCTGTACTGCGATGAAGAATTGTTGATTCTCTCATACTTAAAGCCCACGCCGTACATTTGGAGCAGCGTGTCTGTTTCGATGGTTTTCTTCGAAACCTGCGAGTAGTCGGACAGACTGAAAATATAGTGATGGATATGACAGCGTGAGGTCGCAACGATATGTATCTTATCGCCGATAACATACGGAAAATACGCAAGCCACTGGGGCGCGTCCTCCCAGTCCTGCCGCAGCTTTTCCTTTTCTTCCTGCGGTACATAGTCCGCATTTGTAGTGTTACAGTCATAAAAATAGCCGCCATGATGATAGATGTTGTCGTACATGGAATCCGGAATACGCTCTGCAGCCGGAAACAGCTCTATGACTTTCTTCACGCTTATAATGCCGCAGAACGGCTTTTCCGCGCTTACACTTATGGATATGGGGTCGAACATAACGACCTCATAAACGCACCCGTCATGGATATGCTTTCCGAGGAGCCGCACATTTCCATTCGTCAGCCTGCCCATGTAAAACCACTTGAAAACCCCGCAATTGAACTGCGAATCCGGAATATACCGCCCGACAATAGTGTGATATGCCTGCCTGAACGAATCCAAAGAACTGCTGTTAAGGTCAGTGCCTCCGCAGGACAAATTCCAGTAGGAATGGTGCATTCCGTTTGTGCCGCCGTCCTTGGTGGTAAGGCAGATACAGCTGATTTCGCCGTTCGCCTTATCCGAAGCGAAGTCCCACACATGGCGGTAGCCCTTGCCGTTTTCAATACGGCCGCTTTCGTTGGAATTGTAAGTGCCTATGCTTGTATCCGTGTTCGTGTTAGCGATTCCTGCGTGACCTATCTCCTCGTTCGTCCACGGGAGCATCATATTGTTGCCGTCCTCGGGGATTTTGTCACGGCAGACTATAACCCCACGGAAAGCAGTATCGGCAATGTTTCCAGCAAAATCGCGCAGCATATTAAAGCTGCGGTCATTGTCGGAATCCATGCCGATTTCAATGTAATCGGGCGGGTTGAGAATCGTGTCAACGGCATTCGTAATCATGTTTTCTTCATGCAGTTCACGGACTGCCTCGCCCGTCTTTTCATCAAAAAGCTGAATGGTCGCTTTACCTTTAATCATTGTTGTTCCTCCTCATACGGTGTGTAAATAAACGATGTCTGGAAACTGTTACACGGCGCATTGTTCAGAACATCGGTCAGATTTCCGACATCTCCGTCATACAGCAGAGTAATGCTCTGAACACTGTCTTTCATTGCGGAACTGCCGAACGCAAGCCAAATCGTACTGCCGAAATCACCAACGCCAAAATCAGCAGAAATCGGCCGCAAGCGGACTGTTTCCTTTTCGGTGGTGACTATCATGGTGAATGCCGTGGTTTCAATGCGCTCTGCCTTGACGGGATTTCGCAGTTCAAGATACAGTTTTCTGTTCGATACGTTCACCACGGTGATTGGCGGCGGTGTGATTATCTTCGGACTCCATGCGTCCGGGAATACCGCTCTGACGGTGGGTTCAAGCGTTTTTCTTTCCCTTTCACGTTTAATGAAAACGGGCATAGGTTCGCCGAATTTGAACTTGTGCGATTTGAGTATCTCAAACAGCAGAGTATCCGATGTACGAACAAGCGCTTTTCTGACTGTTCTCCGCATAGTGAAATAAACCTCGTTCTCGCGGGCTTCAATGTAACCGTCCCATGGTGTATCTCCTGCGAGGTATGCGCCCATTACATAGCCCCAGGTCTGCATTTTCGGAAACTTGCCCTCTGCGCCGTCAGCCGAAACCACGCTGAGTGACATGGTATTTTGACCGACTTCCGATGTGAACGGATAGGTGTAGGTCTTGGTGTGCGGTCCCTCGCTGAAATACTCCTCATACCGCATGACCTCGTTTTCGTTCTTTTTCAGAATGAACGCAAGAGTTCCTGCAGCTGAAATCACGAATTTCACGGTCGAGCAGAACGCCGCATATGTTGCCTGAATCGCATTGTAAGTAATTCGGAACAGCCTTTGTGACTTCTCCGTAACCGAAATATCCGTACTGTTTGTCGCGGTTTTGAGTTCTGCGGTGGATTCGCCCACGTCTTTGCGTATCTCGTTCGTTTTCTGCTCCATCTGATAGAGATTGTCCGAAATGCTCGGACGATAATCTCCGACTTCGATGGAGATTTCACGGCGGTTGTACGGGTTGAAACTCATGGCAATTATGCGGGTATTCACATTGAGGTTGAATGGGTGGAATACTATCTGCACGTTATCGCCGACCGAGAAATTGACGTTCTTGTAGAGCGTCAGACCATAGTTTGTCGTTCCCGAACGGCTGTCGGTTTCCATCGTCAAATCGGAAACGTTCCGACCGTCCATAATGCTGATATAGTCCTGCGAACCTCTGTGGGAGCGGATATTTATCTCGTTCCCGTTGTATTCAATCTCACCTCCGCAAAGTGCAATTAGCTGCATTAAGGCGGCTCTGCGGGTACACTCACGATTGATTTTCAGCTTTATCGGAACGGTCGGGTCGCAAATTCCTGCGGTCAGAGATGTGCCTTGTAATAAAGAAATAAGGCACTCACTCGGAGCGCCCTCAAAGTCTAATTCAGTCAGCTTGTATTCATCGTTGTTCAGTTCGTAGGACTTATGCTCGCACTCCACGGTGCAAATCGCAATGCCGTTTGAAAGCGATTTCGACACCTTCACCACATTGAAAAGGTAGTTCAGAGTGTCGCTTTTCAGCTGTACCTCAAGCCCCGTGAATATCTCCGAAGCCATCGAGGACATTACGGAAAATTGAAATGTGCATTCTCCGTTCAGACTGTCGGTAAGCGATGCTGAAATCACCCGTGTAAACCCACCTCGAACATTTCCGTTTTCAGTCACGATTATCTCAACCATTACACCGCCCCCGCATTCCTTACCGTCACCTTGTTCTGATTCCACTGTATTCGGGATATTACCTTTGTGAGAGGTACACCGTCAATGCTAAGCGGAATCGTTACATCAAACGCCTGTGTCTGTACTCCGTTGAAGCCCGAAACCGTGCCGTTCATATCGAGGTCAAAATCTGACGGAATAGCGTTCTGCATACTCTTTGAAACGTCCTTCATCTCATCGCCAAAGCCCTCGCCAAGTCCCTCTGCCATAAAGCCGCCGAGGTTCGCAAACAATTTTGACGGAGAGTGTATTCCAAAGAAGTCCTTGATTCCGTCCACAATGCCGCCAAAAAATCCGCTTATCTGATTCCAAAGCCACGCGCCCGCATCAGAAATACCCTGCCACAGGCCTTTCAGCAGGTTGCCGCCGACCTCCGCCATCTTGCCAAAGTAGCTTCCGAATGCGTCAACAATGCCGCTTATGATTTGCGGAATCGCCTTGACTATCTCCACGATGATGGTCGGGAGGTTTTCAATCAGCGCAATAAACAGCTGAACGCCCGCCGCAACAAGCTGCGGTATTGCTCCGATAACAGCGTCTATAACGCTTGAAATTATCTGTGGAATAGCCGCAACAATGGTCGTGATGATTGTCGGCAGGTTCTGCACAAGCGCGACAAGCAGCTTAATTCCTGCTTCGATGATAAGCGGAATTGCAGAAATCACCGCCTTGATTATCCCGTCAATTATCTGCGGAATAACCTCAACTATTGCCGCAATTATATCCGGCAGAGCCGTAACAAGCGAGGTTAGAAGCTGTATTCCCGCCTCAATTATCTGCGGTATCGCACCGATGAGGAAGTCCACGATTCCCGTGATTATCTGCGGCAGCGCTTCAATGAGTACAGGCAGAGCGTCAAGAATACCCTGTGCAAGCCCCATTATAAGCTGTAAAGCTGCGTCTAAAATAAGCGGCAGATTGTCCACAAGCGTTTTCACTATCTCCACGACAACAGCGGCTATCTGCGGAACAAGCTGCGGAATCGTGTCCGCAATGCCCTTGATGAGCGACAACAGAATATTCGCTCCCGCCGAAACTATCTGCGGCAGCAGTCCCACCAGAGCCGAAATAATCTCGGTCACAATTCTGGCGATGGTCGGAGTAAGTTCGGAGATAGCCGACAGAAGTCCGTCCGCAAGCGCCTTGATGATACCGGGAGCGCTTTCGAGGACCGCTCCCGCAATGGAGGTGATGAGTTCAGCAAACTGCGGAATCAGCGTTCGGATAGTGTCGATAACTGATGTAACGCCGCTTTTCAGTTCGTCCGCCGCTTGCTCGTTGCCTGCGAGGAGGTCGGCAAGTCCGTCTGTGATCTGCGTTATTCCCGGCAGGAGTTCTCCCACCATGCGGTTCTTCAGACCGCCTGCCGTGTGCGACAGCTTGGTAAGGCTGTCCTCAAAAGCAGCGGACGCAGCTACGGCTTCGTTGCTCATAACCATGCCGTAATCCTCGGCTTCCTGCTTCAGACGCTCGGTTTCCTCTACGCTTGTGTTCAGGACTGCCGCCATGTCCACAGCGGATTTTCCGAGGAGGTCGTTTGCGGCGGCGGTGCGCTTTGCGCCTGCTTCCATGCCTTGCAGAGCTGTGATTACCATGCTCAGCTGTTCGTCCTGAGATTTACCGTTCAGTTCCTCGATGGAAAGCCCGACAGCGGACAGCTTTTCGGCAGCGGAATCCGAGCCGCCCGCTGCGTCCGTAATGACGGTGGACAGCTTTTTCATGCCCGTCTGGAGGTTATTTACATCAGCGCCGCAGCGCTCGAACAAATAGCCCCACTTCTGATAGCTTTCGGCGCTTATGCCGATTTTCTGCGAGGTCTTGTCAATCTGATCGCCAGCCGAACCTACATCGTTCGCCATGTCCCACAGCTTTTTTCCTGCGGCAACGCAGGCTGTTCCGACTGCTGCCGCAGCAGCACCCAGAGCCGCGCCGATTTTCTTTGCGGTATCCCCGAGTTTACTCAGCTTTCCGTCAGCGTCCTCGCTGGTGTCGGCGGCTTTCTTGACGGAGTTGGAGAAGTCCTTTGCTTCATCTCCGGCTTCGTCAAGGCCTTTGTCAGCCTTTTCAAGGGCGGTGTTGTTGGAACTAAGTTCACGCTCCATGCCGTTGAGAGCCGCCTGTGCGTTGTTCAGCTGTATCTGCCAGCTTTGGGTTCTGCGGTCGTTCTCACCGAATGACTCTGCCGCATTGGCGAGGGCAGAACGGAGCGTTTCGATTTTCTGCTTCTGACTGTCGATTTCCTTGTTCAGAACCTCGCTGCGGGCGGTTAGGGCTTCGGCGGATTTATCGTTTTTATCGAACTGAGAATCCACAAGCTTCATTTCGGAGCCGAGGACCTTGAACGAGTTGTTTATCTCGGCGAGGGATTTCTTGAATTCCTTCTCCCCTTCAAGACCTATCTTCAAGCCGAAATTCTCGGACATTCTGTTTCACCTCCTTGGCAATGGGCATAAAAAAAGAGCCTTGCGGCTCGGGGGTATTTGGAAAAGGAGCAGCCGAGTGGTTGCTCCTTTATTGTGTTAAGGTGCTCGATAAATTGGTGTTTGTAGGCGAAACGCTGCTTGTGAGAGAAAACTATAATTTAGCTGTGTAGTGTGCTTCCGAAACAGTCCACCGGACTGTTT